>Ga0180437_10004378_pt1 | contig 20157 bp, 15 predicted proteins | sample SS_ome_4_FD_132410 | JGI IMG/M metagenome (GOLD analysis project Ga0180437, IMG submission 132410) | Hypersaline lake sediment archaeal communities from the Salton Sea, California, USA - SS_3_D_1 metaG | ecosystem: Environmental > Aquatic > Non-marine Saline and Alkaline > Hypersaline >... | reverse complement strand
TAGAGAAAGCTAAAGGCCACCGGGGCATAAAAGCGCATCTCGAGTCCAAACGCATGGTGGCCGACTACGCTACATACCTGAAGTGGCGAAATCTCTTGCCGGAAAGACCAGTGTTGCAGAGGTTGTACTACTGGACTTATCCCTCCGCTCCACCCCTTATGAGAGAGCGGAATCGAATCTATCCGTTGCACGGGGTCAAATGCAAGAACTGCGGCAAGGTGCAGTATCCCCCTCAAAGGGTATGTGTCAAATGCGGCTCCAAGGACAATTTCGACGAGATACGTCTTTCAGACAAGGAGGGCACGCTCCATTCTTTTTCCACTGAACCCAACAGCGGGCAACTTATAGGTGCCGTGAACTTCGATGGTGGAGGAAGGATATGGTGCAACATCACGGACACTTCCTACGAGGAACTGCAGATCGGCATGGCCATGGAGATGAGCTTCCGGGAGGCCTTCTATGACTATGGGATCCATAACTATTTCTGGAAAGCTATCCCTTTGAGGGTTCAGAGGTAATTAAGGAGGAAAAATGCCAGGAGTAAAGGACAAAGTTGCCATTATCGGCATGGGTTGTACCAAGTTCGATGAACATTGGGACAAAGATGTTAAGGACTTGATTGTGGAGGCCTGCTGGGAGGCCTTCGAGGACGCCGGGGTTGACCCCAAGGACATCCAGGCTGGCTGGTGGTCCACCATGTGGAACGGCGACCTGGGGAGAAGTCTGGCCTATCCCTTGAAGCTGGGGTTCATTCCCATTACGAGAGTAGAAAACAGGTGTGCCAGTGGCCAGGACGCTCTTATGAACGCTTACCACGCGGTGGCAGCAGGAGCCTATGACCTGGTTCTGGCCTGCGGGGCCGAGAAACTCAAGGACATCGGCTTTGCCTCCCCCGGCGGAGACCCATCAACACCCTACCTGAGCAGGGTTGATCCAACCTTTCTGCCGGTGGCTTGCTTTGCACAGCTGGCCCAGAGGTATGCCTATCACTGGAATATTCCCATAGACAAACTGAAAGAGACCATGGCCAAGATAGGGGTGAAGAACCACTACAACGGGAGCCTCAATCCCAAAGCTCAGTTTCAGAGAGAAGTCACCTTTGAGCAAGTGATGAACGCTCCTATTATCTCCTACCCCATCGGGCTTTACGATGCGGCTGGGGTGACCGACGGAGCAGCCGCAGCTATCATAACCCGCGCTGATATGGCCAAGAGTTTCACAGACGACTATGTCTTGGTAAAGGGAGTGGCCATGGCCTGTGGCAGATATTTGTGGGAGGTGGACGATGAATGGGAAGGTGACCATATAGAAGAGAATGCTGTCGCCGCCAGGGTGGCCTACGAGGAGGCAGGAATAAAGGACCCGCGCAAAGAGGTGGATGTGGCCATAGTTCATGATTGTTTCACCATCACTGAGCTTACCATATACGAGGACTTCGGGTTTAGCCCCAGGGGAAAGGGCCCAGAGGATGTTGATGCAGGTACCTTCGAGCTAGGAGGGGAACTGCCCATCAATACCGACGGAGGCCTTAAGTCTTTCGGCCATCCCATCGGGTCAAGCGGAATAAGAATGACCTACGAGGTATACAAACAGCTTCTAGGGAAAGCCGGTCCCCGCCAGATCAAGAACCCCCGGTTGGGCCTGTCCCACACCTTCGGCGGTACCCCTGTAGATGGTGGTACGGCAGCCATTTGTATACTGGGATGCCGGGATTGATACCACCGGCACCAAGCCATAAGGGATGACCATTGCACAGCGTTCCTTAATTGCAGAGGGTCCAGGGATATGAGCTAGCCTCCTTTCCCGTGTAGCTTCGCGTGCGCCTTGTATACGTTTGACACTCAGCAAACCCTACAGCGTCTCGTCAAAATCAGCGCCCGAAAAGACTAGGTCCTCGACCTTTTCGTATACCACCTCCGTAGGTGTCTTACCTGTATCTTGTGCTTCCTCCAGTAACTTCCTGAAATCATCGCTACATATACGCTCGATTCTCGGCTTCAGCCTCTCGAAGGAAGCTTCTTCCTGATAGACCCATTCCATCCAGGCGCATAACACGCCGCCTGAATTGTGCGCCCAGTCGATAACAAAGAGAATTCCTCTGTTGGCAAGTCGCCTGGCCAGTCCTATTTCCTCCTCTTTGCTGGTTGCTTTCAGTTGATTGTTGGCTGCCCCTACTATAACCTTGAACTTGAACCCATCAATTCTGTCCTCTGTTATTACGCCGCCCATGGCAGAGGGAGAAAAGACATCGGCATCTACTGTGTATATTTCTTCTGGTTTTACATATTCGACCAGTTCCTTGCCCCACCGTTGCTGCAGTCTTTTCACTTTCGATACGTTCGCCCGACAACAAACCAGGAGCTTAGCGCCTTCCCCCAACAGATACTCAGCAAATGGGTATCCTACTTCCCCCAGTCCCTGAACTGCTATCGTTCTATGCGACAAATCTCGATCGCCATAGACGAAATCGCACGCCTCTTTCACAGCAAGGAATACACCGTACGCAGTGGGCACGCCGCTCGTCTTCATGGGGCTCTTCCTACCATCGGTATAGTTTTTGGTGAATCTATCGCGAATAATATCGGCCATCTCAGGTTCAAAGTTCATGTCCGGGCCAGTGAATGAGCGGCTCCTGTCGGTGACATAGGCAAGGAAACCCATAGATTCAGAGTCATCGAGTCCCACTGGATCACATTGCACCAGGATCTTCGAGCCTCCATACGGTATCCTGGCTATCGCATTCTTATAGGCCATGGCTTGAGCGATGTTCAATCCGTCTATTATTACGTCTATTTCTTGCTCGCTTAGCTCATGCCTGCGCATAGCACCCGCTCGGATGGCTTGCCGCCGGTTCTTTATACCCAGAGTATTGACATGTTTGCAGTACATTGCACGAATGTTCCTCTTACGATGGTAGTAGAACTCGATTCCATGGTCCCGCCGCTCCCTTATAAGTTGTTCAACATATTCCAGATAGTCATTCAAACCAGACTTCTTAAGCTCGGAGGCCAGTGTCTCTGTCCCCATCGCGAAGTAGCCTCTGGTCAGAATATCTTCCACGGTGAAGTCCAGGTTGTACCTCTCAAACCGAACATTATCGTCCCATTCTCTCATCCCCCGTAGCAAGAACCTGTCCTGCTTCTGGTTGTAAGAGATCTCCAGAGTGGTCAGGCCCTTACTTCCCATGAAGTCGAAAAGGCTGCCAGACTCATTCATCATTGCTCCTCCTCTGCTGTCAAATCCGCCAAGGATCCATTTTGTAGCACCTTGCTTGACTTGTTCCTATCCAGCCCACCTGTGCCCAGCCCCCGGCGACTTTCCCTCACTGTAATACTCGTCCGGTTCATGGCTGAGGCCAAGCAGCCTGAGGCATCGATGGTTGGTGTATCTCCTCACCCAATCCACTCAACCCGATAGAAAAGTAGTTGACCTTCTCCTCCAACCCCTACGCCACCTCCTCAAAGGTATCTGCAGATTCTACTCGTGTAGATGTGTTCCAGCTTTCTGCTCATTGCCTGAGCAGTACCTTGTCCTCCACAAACTTCCTGCCCGCGGCCTGTTCGAAGGCAGCTACCAAGTCCCCGATGGTAAGTCCCGCCTTTTGCTCTTTGGCCATGTCAACAACAATCCTGCCCTCGTGCATCATAATCAGCCTGTTGCCGTATTTCAGGGCCAGTTCCATGTTGTGGGTAACCATCAAGGTCGTCATCTTCTCCCGTGTCACGATCATATCTGTCAGATCTAGCACTGTCTTGGCTGTCCTGGGGTCCAGAGTAGCGATATGCTCGTCAAGTAGTAGTATCGCCGGGTTGCTCACAGTTGCCATTACCAGAGCCAGCGCCTGTCTTTGACCACCAGAAAGTGTACCTACCAGCGCACCAAGCCTCTTCTCCAGCCCTAGCCCCAGCGGAGCCAGAGCTGCCCGGAAAAGTTCCCTGCGCTGTTTATTGGTGGCGACTCGCAACCCTCTTGCTTGCCCTCGCAGCATGGCCATGGCCATGTTTTCCTCTATGGTCATCTTGGCAGCGGTGCCTACGTGGGGGTCCTGGTAGACCCGCCCCACATTATTGGCGCATCTATATTCACACAGTTTGGTGATGTTTCGCCCATTGAGAATAATCTCCCCACTTTCCGGTGGGAATACACCGGCAATGACGTTGAGTAGAGTAGTCTTTCCAGCCCCATTACTGCCAATGACCGCAATATAGTCCTTACTCTTAACATCCAGATCAACCCCACCCAGAGCTGTAACCTCATCTATGGTACCCTTGGCGAAGATCTTGGTTATTGATTTCAGCTCGAGCAGGCTTTTGTTCTCATTCATGACAGCTATCCTTTCACCATCTTGCCGCCGGTGGCAGCCACTCCCGACGTATTCTCTTCTGTAGGTACGGAACCGCCAGAGCTATGATCACTATTACTGCCGTAACCAGCTTCAGGTCACCCGGAGGCATGCCCGCCCTAAGAGCAATGCTCAGAACCAGGCGGTACACAAAGGCCCCACCCAGCGCTGCCAGCAGGAGCCTGACTATCCCCTTGGGCCGAAATAGTGCCTCGCCGATTATTACTGCGGCCAGGCCCATTATAATCATTCCTATCCCCATGTTGACATCAACAAAGCCCTGCGCTTGAGCTACTACTCCGCCGGAAAGGGCAACAAGTCCGTTAGCGATGGCCACCCCGAGTATGGTAGTCTTGTCAGTGTCTACCCCGGCGCCACGCACCATCTGCTCGTTATCGCCCGTGGCGCGCAGCGCCAGCCCGATTTCAGTGCGCAGGAACCAATTCAGAACGAAGAAGACTATTGCTCCGAGCACCGCGGCAACCACAAGTTGATATACAAGACGACTTTCGAGTCCCGGTAATTGAGAGGCTAGAGAGAAGATCGTCACCTCCCTGAGAAGAGGGAGGTTGGGTCGCCCCATAATCCGCAGGTTTACGGAGTAGAGGCCCACCATCACAAGGATGCTGGCCAGCAGGGCCGGTATTCTCAACTTGGTATTGAGCAACGACGTTACCAGCCCGGCACACACACCTGCTCCGATGGCAGCCAGCGTCGCCAAGAATGGATTCACACCGTTTATGATAAGGACGGCGACAACAGATGCCCCCAGAACAAAGCTCCCGTCCACGGTAAGGTCGGGAAAAGCAAGAACACGGAAGGTAAGGTAGACGCCCAAAGCTAGAAATCCATATACGAGGCCCTCATATAATGAGAAGCCCAGTAGATGCCCGACAGCTGCAGGGGCCAACAATCCTAACCTTCCGGTGCCACTCTTTCGGTTACCTCGATATCGCCACCCGGCTGCTCAACATCACGGCTGGTACAGCAACCGGATGGCGACACCAGAACCTAGGTTCTTAACTAGTCTTCAACCACTTCGTATGCCATGTCTATCAGCGACTGAGGAACGGTCACCCCCATCCTTTCGCCTGCCTCCGGGTAGATGTATAGGAGATCCGCGGGCACTGTTCGGACAGGCATTGTAGCCGGGTCTGCGCCATCCAACAGTATATCCGCTGCCATGTCACCACTGTAATTGCCGACAACGTAGTAGTCCATGCCCCAGCACCCAATGACTCCTCTCTCAACCGTTGAAGTGTCGGCCGCAAAGAGCGGTATGTCGTTGTCCTCGCAAGGCCCTACCACCCCCTCAATGCCAGCCACGACAGTGTTGTCGGTTGGGACCCATATAGCGTCCACCCCGGCAGTCACAAGTGTCTGCGCTGCAGCGGGAATATCCGCACCCGTGCTCACCGTGGCCTTCTCTACCGTGATGTTCAGACCGAGGTCGTCGAGCGCCTCCACAAGCTGCACATCAACCTGGTACACCGAGTTCGGTTCGCCAGCATTGTACATCACGCCCAGTTTATCGAGTGTGAGGTTATTCGCGTCAAGAATGTCCAGGATCAATTGCACCTGAGGTTCAACAGGAGCTATATCGCTCACCCCCGTCACCTGGCCACCCGGCACATCCCAGTCGTCAACCACCCCAGCATCTACCGGATTGGTAACCGAGTTAAAGACCACCGGTATCTCCGTTCCCTCAACAGCGGTTGCCGCTGCGATAACGCACGGCGTCGCTATGGCACATATCAGGTCCACGGTCTCGGCAACAAAGTAGTCGGCGATTGAGTAACACGCATCCATACTACCTGCAGCGTTGCTCTCAGTAAATACGACGTCGGCTTCAGTGAGACCCTCATCCGCCAGGCGCGCCTTGAACTGATCCTTGAAGCCTTCGCGCGCACTATCCAAAGCAGGGTGGCTGATTATCTGAAATATGCCAATAGTAAGCGGTTCTTCTTCCGGTTCTTCCGGTTCACACCCAACTGCGGCCGGTAACATTAACGCCAATACAACCGCGATACAAATACTGAGCCACAGCTTTGAGTTCCTGTTTCTCATTCCAAGCCTCCTTCCATTGTGGTTGCTCAGGCTGTCTAGAGCTTCTTTACACTGGAGCCCATCCCGGTGAAAGCCGGGAACCGATCACAGCCCACAACCGTCTCCAGCGTTTCAAACTAAACCTTCGATTCCCTGCTATCACCCCCTTTCAGCCGCCGGGCTCGTTCGTTCTGCCTGCCCACTCAATTTCGGGCATTCTGCTAGACAAATGACTCAACAAGCGCCGCCGCTTTCATGTTTGCGATGCCGGATAAGGTCGAAACCGTCCACCACCAACATCAGACCCCTACCCCACATTGGTTCTATTGAAAAGCACAACCTCACTTCCCCCAATCGACACTACTATATCACCCGCCCCCACGCCTGTCAAGTCTGTCAACTCCGTCATCCTTGGCAATCGCCCGACTTAGCCAGGCTTACTCGCTCTTGCACATGTGACCCTTCATTATCGGAGCTCGCAACAACAAAGATGAGTTGCCCAACAAGTCGGGCAACTCATCTCGCTCATAAGCCATTCCCCCGTACATACGGCAACCGGACTCCGTTATTAGCGCGCCGGAGGAACAATCGCAGGCTGTCCTTGTTGAGGCCCAATTGGGGGAACCATTGTGAGTATGTCATCTACTTCGGGGATTGCTACTTCAGGGTATGGAATCGACAGTCTTCCCGTCACGTACTCACCCGCTCTGAAAAGGTACTTGAAAAGCAGATAATCAAACAATTCCCAATAGGCGTCCGCAACCACACTCATACTTGAGTCGCTATACCTTGTTATGAATTCTTCTGCAGCTTCTTCGCCTCCCCAGCCTTTCGTTTCCTCATATAGTTCAACTGCAACGCTTTCAACTTCATCCTGCCGTGCAAAGAAAGCTACTTCCGCTGGATCTCTGACTGCCCTGATGTCCTCTATCACATCCTGCCACTTGATAAGTGAAAGACCATCGACGAGAATAAAAGCCCACCAGGCAGAATCCCTGTCATAATAGGTTTTCGGCGTGTAGGTCCACTCATCAGGAAGCTCCGTAACTCCGGAATAGATAGGAACGTGCAAGGTAGGCACGCCCGGTCCGGCACCGTGCCACAGCACTCCCTTGACAGGCTCTGGCAGCCAGTCTCTCACTTGCGCTACGTTCACAAATACCGACGCTCTAGTGGCTATACTCCTCCCGGGTCTTATTCCGAGCAATCTGTGCAACTCACTTGGCCCAAAGGGAGATGCCATTGGGCTTGTTTCACCATCAATCTGGTAAGCCGGATCCATCGTAACATCCAGGTCTTCGATTCCCGTGAAATAGTCACGGTGGATATTCATTACATCTTGAACTGATACGGGATTGTCTGGCTCTACAGAAAATGGCCATTCCTCTGCATCTCTGGTTATGTTTTGAGAAGGTGCTACTAGATTAAAGAAACTCCATTCTCTTAGAGTAATTTGAGGCGCCCTGCCTCCATATACCCGGTACCAGATAAATGGTTCTTCCGGATCCCACAGGTCTAGCTCCAACGCCAGATCATATACATTCGATGAATACATGAAATTATCGGGGTCGTCTTCTATAATCTCACCGATCCGGGCCCGGTTGGCAGACACACCAACATGGTTATCCGGGATCCTCTGAGCGGCCCAAACCGCACCTGGCTCATCGCATTCATGCGTCCAATCCGGTCCGGGTCCAAATATTTCAAAGGCCCACGCTTCGTTGCCGTCGACTACAGTAACATGCTCGCCACTCTGACGGTATCCATAGGTTTCCGCGAGTTCGCCCATCACCAGGATAGCTTCCCTGGCAGTTTTGGCCCGTTGCAGAGCGAGCGACATCAGGCTTGTTTCCTGGAAGTTGGAATAGACCCACATCCAGGCGTTGTTATTCCTTAACACTCGCCGCCCTCCAATTGTAGTCTCCCCCAGCCACAACCCATGCTCATTTAAGCCGCCAACCCACTGGTCGTCAATATAGACGATGCTTGCTACATAGCGGTAGGTTTCTTCCACCTGCGGTATTTCTCCAAGATACAGATCTTCTTCATCGTATTCCTCGTCAAACAGACCGTAGGGGCGAGAGTAGAGGGTAATCATTGTCCCCGGAGGATATTCTTCTCCGGGAATAAGTTCTAATTTGGAATATATGGCACCATCGCAACAATAACTACCGATTACGGAACCGTCAGCGGAGGCATCCTTTCCTACCAATATGTTTGAGCAGCCAAGTGCGTCCTCGCCCGCTGGCATTCCATCATTGTCCGCCAATGCCGGTACCAGTGTTAGCGCAACCACCAGCATACACGCAAGCAAAGCGCCAAACATCTGCTTTTTCACTTTCCTGTCCTCCTTGTTAGTTCATTTTCATATTGAATTAACGGGTCTTCCCCCTGCGCCCACAGGTCTTCCCCTGTCGCCCATTCGCATAAGCATCGCCTCACTTCATCTGCAATATCCGTTCCTACACTTCAAACAGAGTGTTAGCTGAAATCCCTTGTATCACCTTTCTTGATGATCATAGGCCCAGTCAGTTCAGTCAGCAATCATGAATGAATCAACAACCTTGAGTCCCTCAGACCAATCATCGGAATACACATAAAATAGACTGTAAAGTGTACACTCCTCATCGTTGACATACTTTTCCTTGATAAACACTCCACCTTGTAGTAGCGTATTTTCATAGGTGACGTTGAAGGTTGTCTCCCAATCCCACATGCCCCTGACTCGCTCATTGGCGAGGATATTTAGATTACTAGCCCCCAGTTGTTCAAAATACTGCTCAAGGCTGTATGTTCGTAAATCAGCGAAATATGATTCCCCGAATGCGATAAGCATGGGATATGCATCAGCATCCACGGAAATTTGAATCTGGTTGCTTTCACTATCCATAGGTTTTATCCCTATGCCTATCCCTAGCCCTGTTCCTGTCCCAATGCCATCGGACGCAACCTCCTCCAGCAGCCAGTCCTCTGGATAATCGAAACCAAATCCAAATTCCTCATTTTCATAGTGCGCATAGTCGGGTGTTGCTGGTGCTGAAGCCGGCTTATCGTCCTCTTTTCCCAAGGCAAGAACACAGTAAGATAAAAGAACAGCCACCGCCACAACCACAAACACATACCATCTAGCTCTCACGATCACATCTCCCCTAATATAGACAAGGGGGGATGGTCTAAGGTCATCCCCCCTTGTGTGAGTTACAGGTTACGGCAGGTCGTCCCAGTTCATTATGGTATTCCACAGATAGAAGTAAGCACCGTGTGCCTGCCACCTGTAGGTAATGTCGGTGCCGAACAGGACAACACGACCATCGCCATCTGCTGCTGGAGCATTGACGATTGCCGCCAGGCCTGCCATCTCATCCGCGCCCTCAAGCAGACCGCTCAACATTATGTCGTCCGGATCCTCTGGGTAGGAGGCGACTACCCATTCCTCGGGAGCTTCGAAGGCGGGACTCTGATTTTGATACACGCACTCCTCTTCATCGGCACCGTAGGCGATTGGGTTGTCAGGGTCAGGTAGAATCGTGACTATTGGACCGGGGGCGTTCCACGCTCTTATATCGGTAACGTCTTCAATAAAGTCGTAGTCGATGGGGAAGTCGGTTGCAGCATTGTTGCATATTAGTACACCGCCATCGTCAACAAATTTCTTAAGCGCAGCTACGCCATCATCTCCAAGCCCGCCAGTCCTCTGTGTGGTCTGGACTGGTCCATACCAGACCTCTTCGGGAACACTGCCCGGGCTGTCGCCCCGATACAAATTGCGGCCTCTAGTATCAGGCAGGAAGATAACATCATAGTAATCCTTGAGGTCATCTTGATGCGCAAGCACATCAGTACGTTGGATGACATCATAGTCGACACCCGGCTCGAGAAACTGTTCAAAGGTGTATCGCGACCAGCCACCATCCTGGATGCAGCGCCAGGCATGATACAGACCGACTTTAGGAACGTTGAGCAGATGCATATCCACTGCGGTTTCAGCCACAGAATGCATCGTGAGCCCAAGCTCTCCAACCAGGTCTACGACAGCCTCGTAGACGCCTTCCTGCTCGGCCGGGACTATGACATCGCCAACATCAATAACGCCGTCGTCGCTCTGCTCGGCAGCATAGACCTCGTAGTCCCTAAGACCAAAGACAAGGGTAATGACGTTGTTGATGCTGTTGTGGTCAACGACATAGAACCCCTCGGAAATCTCATCACCGACGGTATAAGGATACTCTATTTGCTCAGCGGTGATTTGCGTCATTGGCACATCGTAGATATCCGGATCGTCAATTCTATCAACCACTACATCTCGCATCAGGTCATACTGCCAGGCAGTAGCATCATACGGGGCTGCCACACCTTCTGGCCAATGCTGGACATCAAACAGTGCGTAAAGAAGGCGTGAAGTTGGCTGGGCCAGGCTGAGGATAAAGCTCCCCTCCGGGTAGTCCTCGCCACCAATGCTGAAGGGACTATCGGCAGTAGCCACCTCAACACCGTTTTCAATAAGATTGTTTATCATCCTCACGGTATCGGGCATGTCCTTCTGCACTGATGGGACTACGTAGGCATATGGGTAGGTGAAGTAGCCGCTACAGCCAATCTGAGTCGTGCCGGGCAAAGAGATCGATCTCTTTGACTTTACCCAGAAGTTCTCTAGTATAATCTCCCGATTACGTGCCATCTCTAGCGCAGTGGTCAGAGCACACGTTTGAGAATAGTGCACGTTGTTGCGGAATGACCAGACTATGTCATCATACTTGTAGGGGCTGGGGTTGTACCAGTACCAGGTCCTCCAATATCCACTCACGCTTCTGGTAACGGTGGTTGGATAGCCATGACCGTATATCTCATAGAACTTACCGAAACCGTTTCTAAGATTGGCCACCTGGAGCTGGTAGAATGGATAATACATGTTAACGTACCTGTACATCCAGACACCAGGGTGATCGAACTGTCCCATCTGATTCAGCTCCCGGGCGGCAAACCACTGCCATTCCGTTTGAGTGATGGGATCGATTGATGGGAAAGTGGGCTCCATCCCGGAGAAGGTGAATGTCAAGAACATAGACTCGTGGATATCTAATATCGATTGAGCCGGCCACTCGTTGTACGCTATGACCATGTTACGCTGCGCTGCGTCAGCGTTAGTGTGTGTGTCCCGGTTATTATCGTGCTGGGTGTACACGTTGTAGAACGGAGCGCGTGGTTCCCATCCTGAATTGAAGCCTTCATCAATGTCGCCATACAAATCCAGATAGTAGTTAACCCAATTAGCTGTCATCTCCGTGCCATCAGGGTTGGGGTCGGTGATGAACACGATTTCATTGTCTCGTATCTCATCGAACATGGGGCGTTTATCAACCGCCAACCTGTAACCAAGCTCCATCGCCATCTCACTGGAACCAGTCTCGGATGAATGAAGCTTAGCCCAAACCCAGAAAATCGGCTTCAGTTCCCTGGCATTACTGATCAACTTCTCAGCCTCTGCATTCGCTGCAGCCTCATCCTCAGGATAGCCCAGCTTTCGTGGGTCGGCAAGCTTGAGCAGGTTTTCATGATACTTATCAAGCCTCGCTATCGTGTCTGCAGATGATATGGCAACAATGTACATGTCGTGGCCAAGTTCCGTTTTGCCGATGTCCCACATCACAACCCGAGGTGATTCCTCGGCCAACGTCGCAAAGTAATCATATGTCCCTTCAGGCCCTTCATATGGGGTCAACTGTAGCGGTGAACCGGCTATATAACCATGGTGTTCCCAAGGGGAAGTAACACCTGGGTCATCGGGTATGGTACTAACCCACTCGTTGCCGAAGTACTCCTTGGTGATGAGTTCGGTGGGGTTTCGGGTATAGGGGTCCCCAGTGTACCTCCAATATGGCTCGTCAGGGGCAGGATCCTCAGGATACGGTGGCTGCCCAGAGTCGGCAAATGCTGGTACCGCAAAGCCACTTAAGCTAAGCACGAGCACGCAGGCAAACAGTATGCCAAACATCTTCCTTTTCATGTTTCTTCTCTCCTTTCTCACTTTGGTCTCGTATTGATCGGCCTTTCCCTGTCGTACTTGTCAATAGGCACCACCTCCCTCAGCCACCTCGCGCTCTGCTGTTTGTGCTTCGTGACGTCCGCTGAACCTCCGAGCCACCACTTTTTCTCTTAGCAGAGTCGAGTCTCGCTCTCTCACGATGAATTTGACGATCTACTACTCGGTGCGGGGATAAGGACAGCGGCTCCGAAGCCGTCCGCAAAAATATGGGGGTCAACATCACCCTCCACACACCCCACACAAATGCTACCACACGAACGGTGCAACCCGGGTTGCGTAGATTGCGAACGAGCTTGCTTTGGCTTATATTCTCGCTGCAGCTTGGTGATATTTGGGTTGCAGCGGGTTGCGACTATGTTTCAATAGTCGCGATGTGGCAAGTTGACGAGTCCACCTGGTTCAAGCTCAGACTCAAGCCAATCCCTTTCTGTCCGGCCAAGACAACAGAAATGGCAACTGCCCTAGTCATCAGAAGCCAGACGTGTCAGTCACCGTGGCGTCGCAGTTGACGCAATAGTGCAGGATGCGCCATTGTCAGGAGATACAGGGACATAATTGAGGAGCTTCGGAGGGCAGTTAGGTCGTGGTATGAATCTGTATCCGCGACCACGCTCGTTACGAATTAGCTGGGGATTCGCAGGATCGTCGCCAAGCTTTCTACGAAGCCGACAAAGATGCGGTTTGATCAGGTTATCCTCACCAACATACTCAAACCCCCATACCTTCTCGAGCAGGAACCGCTGGCTGACCAGCTTGCCCGCATTTCTCAGGAGACAGGTGAGGAGGCGATATTCAATCGGTGTCATTCTCACGGGCCTTCCAGAAACAAACACCTCTTGTGTGGTGAAATTGACACGCAATTCACCGCCGACTGCAACGACGTCGTTTTCATAAGAATCGTTCCCCGCCACATCTCGAAGCACCACCTTTACCCAAGCCGCAATCTCAAGAGGTCCGAAGGGCTTTGCAGCAATCGCGTCAGCACCTGCCTCCAAGACCGCCGCCTTCTCGCTATCGGACTGTGCACTGCTCAGAATGATTAGCGGGACAGTGGAGAAGGCGCGAATTTCACCGATGAGGCTCAAAACATCCGTGCCGGGCAAAGGCGAAGCAATCATGACAAGGTCGGGCATCTCACTTTCTATCAAGTCCAAAGCCCTTCTCCCACGAGCCACCGAAACGATGACCGCCTGCGGGTATCGTACCTTCAGCCAGAAGCAAAGATTCTTGATGACCAATTCATCATCTTCAATCAGTAAGATCTTCACAGCCCGGTCCTCGAAACAGACTCTTCATGAGTGGAACAAAGATGGTTGGCAGGACTAGAAATGCAATGTCACCAACGAAATCCGCCAGCGGCATCCCTGGCTGACGGACTGCAGGGCAACGCCCCCTCGGAGCAGCACACTCTCTCCCGTTGTTGTACTACCATCTCTTCCATAAGATGCAAAAACCGACCTCTGCCAGGTCGGTTTCACCGTTGGCTGCTGCCACATTTGATCTACAGCCGACAGTTCAATACTTCCCGAGTATAGTGTCAGACCGTGACCTCCTTGCCGAGGACTATAGACTATGTCATATCTTCCCCTGGCCTTTCTGAACAACCTGTATACCTCCGACGTCACTCACCAGCCCTACACATCCAGCACACACAGCCTCACTCAGCCAAACTTCACAGATGTATCGGCTAGGGCCTATTCAGTCACATTTTTGAGGCTGCCTGATTCATCAGGCCATGCTTAACAAAGTGCGCAACCAGATTCTTGAGTGCCGCACAAAATACGCCTCCGCTACCCAAAACAAATACATAATACATACTTCACGTACAAAAGTCAGAAACTTCGGGAGAGCTCAGTTGTTGCCCTTACTCCACAGAGTGCATCGCGCGCCCCACCCAAGCTGATTGTCTTAACGCAGCCTAGCTCCGCTAGTCCCAGCTAAAGTCTATCACTCACTCACACCCCTGTCAAGTTCAGATCTAACGCGTGCAGTTCCTACGAAACCAGTACAGTTATGATGGATTATGTGATTGACGGGACGGGTGTATCACGTCCGTCGGCCAGTTGAGCGGGTCAAGCGGAACAACAGTGACCTGCTCAGCTACGGCCTATTAGCACAGATTGAACTTCTGGGCCGCTTCTTTCAAACCCGCAAGCGAACCTTCTATGGTACGGTCATTAACACAGTATGATACGCGAAAATATCCCGGCGCACCGAAACCACGACCGGGCACCACCAGCACGTTCAACTGCAGCAACTCATTGACGAAAGCCACGTCGTCCTCCAGTGGCGATTCTGGAAACAAGTAGAAAGCCCCCCCTGGCCTGACTACGGAATATCCCATTTCAACGAGATTCCTGTACAGAAAGTCCCTCTTCTTCTGATACTCGGCTATGGAAACAGTCACGCCCTGGAGGTTTCGCAACACGTTCTGCATCAGAGCCGGTGCATTGACAAATCCCAGTATCCGGTTACAGAAGACAAAGCCGTCCACCAGTTCCTCTCTATGACTACATTCAGGATGTATGGCAACGTAGCCAATGCGCTCGCCGGGAAGGGCCAAATCCTTGGAATGAGAGTTGATAGCAATGCTGTTACGATAATGATGAAACACAAACTCGTATTCCAAGTCATCGTACATAATCTTACGATATGCCTCGTCACTGATAAGAAAAATCTGTGTGCCTTGTTTGGCTTCTTTCGCGCGAAGTAGTTCTCCGATCTCGCGGACAACCTCACCACTGTACACGACGCCGGTTGGATTATTAGGGGAATTAATAATCACGCCTTTTGTTTTGGGAGTGATAACGGCATCAAGGACATCAAGTTTTGGTAAGAAGTACTGATCTGTGGGCACGATCCTAGTAACCCCACCATGATTATCTATATAGTTGCGAAACTCCATGAAGTAGGGAGCGAATACGCCTATCTCGTCACCGGGATTAAGTATAGTTTTGAGCACCACGTTCATTCCGCCTGCGGCGCCACAGGTCATCACTATGTCACCAGCCTTGAACTCAATGCCCGTCTCGCGAGAAAGCTGGCCCGCAACAGCGGTCCTCGTTTCCAGATAACCGGCGTTCTCCATATATCTGTGCATCCCGGGAGCCGGACTATTCACCAGGCGGCTCAATTCCTTTTCAAACTCGGGCGGGGGCTCCATAACCGGATTGCCCAGTGAAAGGTCGAAAACGTTTTCTTCCCCGAGACGCTTCTTGAGGCTAATCCCTTGCTCAAACATCCTTCTTACCCACGAGCCTTCCGTCATGCGGGAACGGACATTATCGGACAGAGACATGCAATACCTCCTTCGTGACCCCTAGAAAGTTGACCAGGGTTTCTTGCCAGCCTATTGATGGCGGCGGCTCGGCAACCGACTCCTGCTGCAAACCGAAATCGAAGGGCAGCAGATGCGCCGCACGGGGCAGCGTGAGCACGCGGAGTGAGCTTATGGCGCCGGGTGCTCCAGTCTTGTCAGTGCCCGAGGGCCCCTGCTGGCCACTGATAGCAGTAGCGCCGTCATCCACGATAGCAGTGGTCATGGGGCGCCATTATACACTGCATCCCTTTCACCAGCAAAGATAGCGACTTTCTTTTGCCGCCGTTTGCATGTTAAGATATGCAATTCGAAGTTCTTAATTGAGGGAATCCATGCGCATCGATATCTTCTGCCTCTTTCCTGACACGTTTACTTCTCCGCTCAACCATAGCATCATCAAGCGGGCTAGAGAGCGGGGATTCGTGAATGTAGTGATCCATGACATTCGCGATTACTCGCATGACAAGCACCATACAGTGGATGATTATCCCTATGGCGGCGGAGCCGGTATGGTACTTAAGCCGGAGCCTATCTTCGAGGCGGTGGAAGCCACAAAACAGCAACTCGGCGCGAACGGAATTCCCGTTGTATTACTCACACCTCAGGGCAGGCTTTTTTCCCAGTCGGTTGCTCAAGAACTGGCACTTCACTCCCATATTATGTTGATTTGCGGACACTATGAAGGCCTGGATGAGAGAGTGTGCGAGCATCTGGCTACGGACGAAATCAGTATCGGGGACTATGTACTGAGCGGAGGGGAAATAGCCGCTTTGGTGGTGATTGATGCTGTCGTTAGACTCATACCGGGAGTGCTCGGCTCACCGGACTCAGCCGAACATGACTCTCATAGTAACGGACTGCTAGAGCACCCCCAGTACACCAGACCCCCGGTATACCGGGATTGGTCGATACCCTCAGTTCTGCTCTCGGGAAACCACAGCGAAATTGCTCAGTGGCGACGCCGTCAAGCCATCCTGCGTACAGCGAAACGGCGTCCTGATCTTCTTAAGAAAGGCAATCTCTGTGACGAGGAAAGAAAATGGATGTCAGAGAATTCGTAAAACCCAAAATGAATCCCAACATTCCCCAAGTGTCCCCCGGCGACACGGTCAAGGTTAGTCTGAAGACCGTAGAAGGGGACAAAGAGCGGCTGCAGCACTTCCAGGGGGTGGTTATTGGAATGAGGAAAGGTGTTGATGGTGGAAGCTTCATAGTAAGGCGGGTGTCTTACGGGATTGGAGTGGAACGCACTTTCCCTTTCCAGTCTACCTCAGTGCAGAATGTGGAGGTGCTCAGGCACGGCCAGGTGCGTCGAGCCAAGCTGTATTACATGCGCAGGCTCAGCGCCAAGCGGGCTCGACTGAAGGAAAGACGGGAGAAGGCAGCCGAGCAGGCCGCGTCTCAAGAAGAACAGCCCTCTGAATGAACTACGCCGAGGTGGCAGTCAATTCGCCGGCGGGTCGGTCAACTTTTTGCTATGCCATCCCGGCGCGGTTAGGTATCAGTGTTGGGCAAGCAGTAAAAGTGCCGTTCGGTCTCAGGACTATTCAGGGAATCGTCGTTGAGCTAAGCGATCAGCCCTCGGTCGAGACAACCAGGGAAATAGCCGACATCGTTACTGCTGATCCCGTTCTTTCCCCTCTGCAGATGCAGCTTGCCCGGTGGATAAGCGAACGCTATCTTTCGCCTCTTTTCGACGCTCTGGCCTTGATGCTCCCCCCGGGATTCGGGGTACGGACCATCATCACCTACCTTCAAGCAGCGAACCACCACGTCGACCTGTCATCCCTGACACCGGACCAAAGGGAAGTCTTGCACATCATCACAGGTAAGAGTAAGACAAGCTTGCCTGAACTGGAGAGGGCAATCGGCAAAAGGAAAGCCAGGCAAATAGCCGACCAATTGCTGGCCCAGCAGCTAATTACGGAGAGTCAGGAGTCGGGAAAGGCCGGGATAAAGCCCAAGACAGCCCGCTATGTCAAACTCGTAACTCCTGTAAATGATGGACAGGGAATTGAGACGGAAAAGGCCCGCCTGCACAAAGCCGGAGCCTATAAACAGGCGGAACTCCTGGAATTCTTGGCCCACCGGGGCCGATCCATTTCAACTAGCGAACTGCAGAAGCGTCTCAATTGCTCGCCTGGCACCATCAAAGCCCTGGAGAGACGGCATCTCGTATCCGTAGAAAGCATGAGGATAAGACGCGACCCTCTATCCGGTCTCAGTGTGACAGCTTCCGCAGCTCCCCCTCTGACTCCCTCTCAACTAGCTGCCTGGGAATCAATCCGTGAAGCCATGGCGGAACGGGCTGCGACGAAATGGGGACAATATTACAGGCTTGTCGGCCGCGCAGCTATGGCTCGCCTGCCAGAGTCTTACGGCGAGCAGGCAGGCAGGCCGCCAGTCTTCCTCCTCTTCGGTGTTACCGGCAGTGGCAAAACCGAGATTTACCTGCGGGCCCTGGCCCAGGTCGTTGGCGCCGGCAAGCGGGGCATTTGCCTTATCCCTGAGATCGCCCTGACCCAACAAACCGTAGAACGATTTGCCAGTCGCTTTCCCGGGCGCGTGGCAATACTGCATAGCGGCCTTTCCCCGGGAGAACGGTATGACGAATGGCAATGGATAACGGACGGCAACTGCGACGTCGTAATTGGACCGAGGAGTGCTCTGTTTGCCCCGGTGCCCGACCTGGGCCTGATCATCATCGATGAGGAACACGAGTGGACGTATAAGCAAGAAGATAAGTCGCCTCGCTATCATGCGCGGGACGTAGCCATCAGACTGGCCCAGCTCACCAACGCTGTTGTCATTCTGGGCAGTGCTACTCCCGATGTTGGCAGTTTCCACAGGGCGCAGCAAGGCGAATATCAACACTTGAAGCTAGAAGAGAGAATCACCCCCCTTGGCTACTCACCTCTCCCTGAGGTAAGCATAGTGGACCTACGGGAAGAACTTAAGGCCGGACACAGGAGCCCGTTAAGCCGTCCCTTATTGACCGCCATTGAAGAAACCCTTGCGCAGGGGGAGCAGGCAATTCTCTTCCTCAACCGCCGCGGCACTGCCACTTTTGTTCGTTGTCGCAACTGCGGCTTCGTCTTTCGCTGTCCCCGCTGCTCCGTAGCCCTTACCTACCATTCGGCGGAGCGGAAACTGGTCTGTCATCGCTGCCGCTATTCCATGCACGTGCCCCAGAACTGCCCGCAGTGTTTTCAGCGCCATCTCCGTTTCTTGGGCATCGGCACCCAGAGAGTAGAAGAGGAGGTGTATCGCTTCTTCCCTCGCGCGAGATTGCTTCGTTGGGACAGAGACGTGATTACCAGAAGACATGCTCACGAGGAAGTATTGAAGAGCTTCCGTGATCACAAGGCAGACGTCCTCGTCGGCACCCAGATGATAGCCAAGGGACTAGACCTGCCCGACGTGACCCTGGCCGGGATAATCAGCGCCGATACCGGCCTCAATTTCCCCGACTTCCGCAGCGGGGAACGGACCTTTCAACTTCTGTGTCAGGTGGCGGGCCGGGCCGGTCGTGGGGTCAAGGCGGGAAAAGTCATCGTCCAGACTTATTCCCCGGACAATTACACGGTGCAGGCCGCTGCCCGACACGATTATCTGACCTTCTATAACAAAGAAATAGAGTATCGCCGCCGATACAATTATCCTCCTTTTACCCGGCTGGTCCGCCTGGACTACAGGCACACCAACGAGGCATTGTGTCACCGGGAGGCCGAGAGGGTGCGACTGGTGCTCGAACAAAGCGCACCGAAGGATATTGACTTCAGCCTGATTGGTCCTGTGCCCGCTTTCGCCTCCAGGGCCAGAGGCCAATACCGGTGGCAGCTTTTTCTGCGCGGCCCGGACCCAACCCGCACACTATCCCAGGTCAGCCTGCCGCAGGGTTGGACTATAGACGTCGATCCGGTGGGAATGGTCTGATTCTGGGCTCAGAATTCCCGCCTGTTCTCCAGCGCCTGCCCCAGAGTCAGGTCATCGGCGTATTCTAGCTCGGCACCGAAGGGCAGACCCCGAGCCAGGCGGGTGACTCGAACGCCCAGGGGGGCGATAGTCCGCTGCAAGTACATGGCCATAGTCTCGCTCTCTACATTGGGATTGGTTGCAGCAATCACTTCGGTCACCGAACCATCTTTCAGACGACCCAGGAGCTCCTTCATCTTCAGGTCTTCAGGCCCTATACCCTGTGACGGGCTGATAGTTCCGTGCAGTACATGATAGACACCGTTGTATTTCCCCGTGTGCTCCAAAGGAAGAATGTCTGAAGGCCTCTCCACGACACAGATTTTGGAGTGGTCGCGCTCTTCATCCTGACAAATGCGGCAGGGATCACAATCCGTATTGTTGAAACAGACCGAGCAGAGCTTCACCCTTTCCTTCAGCGTAAGAATGGCC
>Ga0180437_10004377_pt1 | contig 20159 bp, 19 predicted proteins | sample SS_ome_4_FD_132410 | JGI IMG/M metagenome (GOLD analysis project Ga0180437, IMG submission 132410) | Hypersaline lake sediment archaeal communities from the Salton Sea, California, USA - SS_3_D_1 metaG | ecosystem: Environmental > Aquatic > Non-marine Saline and Alkaline > Hypersaline >... | reverse complement strand
TGTTTCAGAAGGTTTTATGGGGCCTATAGACATCGTATCATTCTCCTTACAAATTCTTCGTATTTTCTTTTTTGTAATTGAGAATTGAAAAAAAAACAAAGATTTTTTTATTTTCTCAGAGCCTTCTATGGGAATGAGCCAAGATTTTGAAGTGGCTATCGAATATGGTGCTACTATTATTAGATTGGGAAGTGCGCTTTTTACACAAATACCGTAACAGGCTCTTTTTTCTTTGATAGGGGTGGAGTACAAAAAGTTTGCGAAAATCGTTCAAAGAGGCAGCGAAAAAAAGGGGGTGTAAGCAGCCTTGAGAGATGGTTTAAGCGTCGGACAGAGTCTGAAAGCCCTCCTTCTCTGTTTCTAAGGCGCCATACAGCTTCATATGCAGCTAAAGCTGGCTTAAGACGGTTTTTAAGTTCATTGCGCTCTTGTTCAGGAATCTCATTTAGCTTTTGAATATTTGGATTTTCAAGTAATAGCTGACCAAACTGTCGTGCGCAGTCTAAAAGCTCTATTACTAGAGAAAATTCAGCATATAAAACAGGAGCCTCAGCTCCTGTCATTTGGCTACTTTGTAACATCTCCCGTGCTGTAGCAAGGAAGTCTTTTACTTTGCTTAATCCATCTGGACTTAGGGATTTTAATACCTTAATGTCTGGAAGATCTTCATTGAAAACAAGAAGGCGAAAAAGAGCAGAGCAGCATGAGAGCTTACTTTTTTCGTGTATCGCCTCTTTAAAAAGCTCTCCTATTTGGTAGGCAAGTAGCCCCATTTGGCCTGTTTTGTCTTTAAAGACATGTCTATTGAGAAGACGAGAGATATCGAGTTTTTCAGCCTCTTCTATTGGGCGAACATTCCAGCTAAAACAGGCCCCTGCCAACAATCCAAGATAGCTCACACTTAAGGGGTGATGATGGCCATTGTCTCCCCACTCGGTTATTAAATAGCCAGAAGCACCATGCGCACGCCCTTTGTATGCCGCTTGACTCAAATTATGAATTGCATCAGAGGTGCGGCCCCCAATGGAATTCCACGTACAGGTACTCGGCGCTACATACCAAGAGATATTGCGGTCAGAAAATCGTTTTCCAAGTTCAAAAGGAAATCCGTCTTCATATCCCCATAAAAGCGGAATAATATCTTTGGGAAGTCGATCGAGCAGCTCTTCTTCAAAGAGAATGCTATCGGCCCACATTTGCATTCTCTCTTTGCCTTGCTTTTGAAGGGTTTCTCGAAGGAACAAAATCCAATCATTCAAGATATTTTGACTTCCTCTTAGCTTAATATCAATTTTCGATCGATCACCTCCTCGTGCAATATCAATGGATTCATCAAGACCGACGTTGCACTGCTTGCTTGAAAAAAGTGGCATGATCTGGCTGTAGAGATCTTCAATCAATTCTTTTGATTCTGGGTCAGTAGGACAGATGCTATACCCAGCATTTCCTTCGTGTTGATAATTTTCTTTTGCTAAAGCCTTACTGTCGACCTCAGTTGGACTTTCAGAAAGGTGACGATATTCTCGATGTTTAATCCATCGATGCAGATGTGCTAAGCTGTTCTGGTTGGGAACAAATTCAATATATCGATCATGACAGTATTGGTCTAAGTGAACGATATCTTTCTCAGTAAGAGGAGAGGCGTTTTTCCATACTGTTTCGTGTCCTTTATAGGCAAAAGCGTGCTCTATATTAAATTGGAATTGGTTAATTTTCCATTTGGCTAGTTTGTCGATCAATGTTTCGAGTGTTTCTACAGTTGGGACTTTGTCCCTACTGATGTCAAAGTGCACTCCTCGGTGTAGGAAATCAGGCCAATCTTCAATTTCTAATGCCTGGATAACAAGAGTGCCATCGACTCTATCTGCTGCTTCGATAATTTGAAGTAGTGTTGTCACTCCATAAAAAAGGCCCTGCTCATCGTGCCCTGTAATCGCTATTCCATCTTGAGAGATTGTTAATTTATAACCTTGTTCATGCTCAACGGCTTCAGGATCAATATTCAAAGAAATGGTTGCATTGCCTTCAACTTGATCTTGCACCTGGATTTCTTCTTGAAGAAGATTTTTAGCAAGGTAAGCTTGTATTTGTGCGGTTCCACCAATGTACGAGAAGGCATTGGGGATCGACAGTATATTCTGGGAAATATTTACTTCCTGTGGCTGAGGAGCAAAACAGACTTTGCTGAGAGAAGGAAGAGGGGTCATACTCTACCTCCCTAGGGGTTTGTTGTTAAATGTAATGGTTGCAAGTACCACTTTATCTTACCTTTTTTGATTATACTCCTGTCCACCAGGAGAATCAAAGCTGAATTTTGACTTAATACCTTGATTGCTAAGTATAGGGAAGACAATAAATTCTATCTATGTTCTAATGATATTGTTTCAAACACGTTTGTTTTTTTCAATAAAAACCTTTTATTTAACCATTTTTTCTTTGTTGGGTTTTTTGGCTATTTTTCTTTATATATGGGATTTTAATTTTGATGATGAATTTTGGTGGTCATTGTATGTCTAGTATAGGTCCAGAGGGTGCGGCAGAAGGAGGGCTTACTGAACACGAAGGAGAATCTTCTTCTGTACAAACTGGCGATTTTCAGGGAAGGGGTTATACACATCGTTCTTCAGAAAGTACTGCTCGTGACGCATTTTCTTCAGCTCATGAAAGTGGAAGGATTGGTGAGAGCGATGCTGAAAAAGAGGTGTCATCGGCCTCTTCAATTACAGCTGAAACGCCAGAAGAAATATTGGAGGGGTTAGAAAAAAGTCTCGAAAGAGGAATCCTTGATAGAGACCGTTTTGCCTTATGGCTGAAGAAGTTAAAACAAGTAGATGTTTCCCAGAGATCGAAAAAAGTTTTTTTGGGAAAACAGTCGGGAGGGGTTGTAAAGCAAGGTTTTTTAACAGTTCAGCAGATAGAACAAAAAATAGAGGGGGTTCTATCTATCTTAATGGCTGTTCCAGAGGAAGTAAGGGGATCATGCGATCAAATTTTGGGATTTTTTGATAGATTTATTGACAGTCATTTTGACGCCTTATCTATTCCTTCGAAGACACAACAGGGGGTTGCTTTTTTTGTTGAAGAGCGAAATGGCTTGGGAGATTTAATGCTGGCTGGAAAAGCTATTAAAGCTGTTAAGGACCGGCATCCAGGGTTACCAATCCGAGTTTTTTTAGGAGTTAATAACCTTTCCTTTGAAGATGCTGTGCGAAAAATAACAGAGCAGATTCAGTTGGAAAGTGAAATAAGACAAGTAAGTAAAAAAAATAAGGAAGGATATGCGTGTACAAGAGGAGTAAATGCTGCTGTTATTGTCTCTATACCTGATGAGCCTGGAAGATTTTTAAAGACTGCTTTGGAGGGGTGGAAAAGAAGGCCGGAGATACTTTGCTTGAGTGAATATGGAAGAGGAGATCCATTGTGTGAAGGGGGACTAAGAGAGACTTCATTAGGAATATTTTTGCAAGAGGAGAGAGACAAATCTTCCAACCGAACTTCTGGTAAGATATTAAAGGAGCTGAAAAATGAAACTCTTCGTCATGTTCTTTTTGAAGCCGGACAAGCAGAAACGTACGGGGAAATGACGAAGTTGTATTTTGGATATTCTCAAACAGAATATGCAACCCCTAAATTTATTGAGGCTATTATTAAACTCAACATGGATAATGATAAGAATATTGATTTTTTCGTTCGCACTGAAAACTATATTGTAGATAAAGGGTGGGGAATAACATTGAATGGAGGTCTTTCGTATCTTCAATTTAAAGAAGGGCCTACAGAGGAAGGGCGTACAGAAGTTATTCCTGTAGATAGGAGCGATCCCGTTATTTCTTATGATATCTTTAGAGAGTGTGGGGTTAGTCAAGTAGATCTTATTCGATTTGAGCGTGTTCGGCTAAAAGAGCGGGTTGTACTCTCTGGAAGGACCGTGGAAACTAAGAGAAGGTTTGAACAAATTTGTGACGAAGGAAAAGGTCCTAGAATTAGACAAGAATCTTTTACTATCGAAAATCCCCGTGGCAATAAAAGAATACGGATCCTCGATTTTTTTCCATTGGAGCATAGTGACATGCTTACAATGTGGAAAGGTAGTGAAGCAGAGTGTTTATCTACAGGAGATCAAAGCTTTGGTGAAGCAGTAAGCTTGAATAAGCGGCCTTTTTACGAGATGTTGGCCCATAAACAGGATTTTTCTCGTCAAATTCAAGAGTTAGCGTCTCGGATAGATGATCCTTTAGCAGCAGTAATGAAAAAAATGCAGATCGATGGTAGAAGGGAAACGGAATATAATGGGGTTGATGCACTGTTGTCGAGTGTTCCAGATTTACATGAAAGATTTTTAGCGTATAGAAAAACTATTTTTGAAAATTTTAATTTAGGCCGACGATTTAGCAGTAAGATCAACCGGGCTTTGTGGACACAAAACCCATCTACATTACGACATCTTGGCCGTATTAATCAGATTGTTGACGAATTATCTCGACAAAATTCGCCTGAAAATATGATGAGTTTTCTATTTCGTGAGGCTCCTTCAGATCTTGTGAATTTTCAAGCTGAGATAAGAAATGTAATGAAAGAAAACCCCCGAAGATAGGATTCGATCATTGGCAAAATCAACCGTTATGCACTACGATAGGAAAGACCCCCTTTTAATGGAGTTTTGAAGATGTCACGAGATATGCAGAGTATTGGACAGGAATTTGCACAAAGGCGTGCTGAGCAAAAGATTTCGCTCAAAGAGGTAGAGACGGCAACCTCCATTCGTATTGCCTATCTAGAGGCAATAGAGGCTGGTCAGATGGATAAATTGATCTCGCCTATCTATGCTCAAGGATTTGTTCGCCAATATGCTGCCTATTTAGGATTCGATGGTGATCAGATCATCTCAGAAAACAGCGATGTCTTTCGAAAACCAATACAGCAAGATTTTTCATACGGTATTGGCGGCCTTGAAACCCGAGGTAACCATGGAGGAGGAGTCAAATCTCTTCCTAATATACTGTGGATTGGGGCTTTTGGAGGACTACTTTTGGCCTCCTATTTCCTTGCTAAATACTTGGAGCTTTTTTAGGCTCCTTATACCCCATTTGAACAGATAATTTCCGTCGCGGAAACTTGGCAATGTTTCAACACCTGTTTGCTTATCGGGTTTGTGGATAGCTTTTCTTCTATAGTGTTCATAAATGATTTGTCTTCCAATAGATCGGATTCGAGCCACTGTATGTGATGAACAGTTGCCAAAGGATCTTGATTTGCTGTTGCGAGCAAAATTTTCCTATCCTCTAAAGCTGATTTGATCGTCTCAAGGTGGCTGAAAGTAGCCCAAGCGTCGTTATTTGCTGCTATCAATAGGATATCTCTATCCTCTCGCAAATGGGAGTTAATTTTACGAAGATGCTCAAGGGTTCTGCGAGCATCGTTTCTTGCTGTAGTGAGTAGAATATCTTTGTCGTTTACCAAGTTAGAGCCAATCTTTCGAAGATGCTCAAGGGTTTCCCGAGTGTCTTGATCTGCTGCTGTGAGTAGGATTTCTCTGTCGTTTACCAGGTTGGAGTTGATCTTTCGAAGGTGTACAAGGGTGGCCGAAGCGTCTTTTCTTGCTGCTGCAAGCAGAAGTTCCTTATCTTCTTTCATGCTTGAGTTAGTCTTTTGAAGGTGCTCAAGAGTGTTCCAAACATTTTGATCCATTGCCTTGTGCAAAATCTCTCTGTCATGTGCCAAGTCGGATTCGATTTCACAAAGGTGCTCAAGAGTTTTCTGAGCACTTTGATCTGCTGCTGTGAGTAGAATTTCCCTGTCGTTTACCAGGTCAGAGTTGATTTTACGAAGGTGACTAAGGGTGTCCTCAGCGTCTTTTCTTGCTGTTGCAAGCAGAAGTTCTTTATCTTCTTCCAAACTTGAGTCGGTTTTTCGAAGGTGCTCAAGAGTTCTCCAGACCCATTGATTCGCTGCCTCGAGCAAAATCTCTTTATCTTGTGCCAAGTTGGACTTGATCTCTCGAAGGTATTTGAGGGTTTCTTCCACATCGCGACGTAGCGCCGTGAGTATAATCTCCTTATCCTCTGCCAAATCAGAGTGAACCGTGCGAAGATGACCAAGAGTTCCCCGGACATGTTCGCCTGCTGTTGTGAGTAGGATATCTTTGTCCTCTTTTAAAGGGGAGTCGGTCTCTCGAAGGTGTCTAAGGGTTTCCCAAGCGCCCTTTCTTGCTGTAGTAAGTAGGATGTCTTTGTCGCTTACCAAGTTGGACTTGATCTCTCGAAGATGTTCAAGGGTAGCCCAAACGTTGTTTTCTGCCGCTGTGAGCAGGATCTCTTTGTCGCTTACCAGGTTGGACTTGATCTCTCGAAGGTGTCTAAGGGTTTCATAAGCACCGTTTCTTGCTGTAGTGAGTAAGATCGCTCTATCCTCTTTTAAAGGAGACTTGATCTCTCGAAGGTGTTCAAGGGTGCTCTTAGCGTCATTTCTTGCTGTAGTGAGTAAGATCTCTTTGTCGTTTACCAAGTCGGACTTGATCTCTCGAAGGTGTTCAAGGGTGCTCTTAGCATCATTTCTTGCTGTAGTAAGTAGGATCTCCCTATTCTCAACCAAGCTGGAGTTGACTTCACGAAGGTATTGGAGGGTGTCCCGGGCATTATTATTCGTTGTAGAAAGGTATTGGGGCCTGTCCTGGTCATCGTTATTCGCCGCAGAGAGGAAGATCTCTCTATCCTCTTTTAATTTAGGTCCGATGGTACGAAGATGTTTGAGGGTTTCCCAGGTGTTTTTACCAATTGCGGCGAGTATGATTTGCCTGTCTCCGATCAAGCGAGAGCGAATTATACGAAGGTGTTCAAAGGTTGTCGAGGCTTGTTGACGAGCTGCGCTACATAGAATGGTTTTATCTTTTCTCAAAGGAGAGTAGATCTTACGGAGATGTTTAAGAGCTGCTAAAGGGTTTTGAGTTATTGCTGTAAGCAGAATTTCTCTATCCTCGACGAAAGGAGATTTAATCGTTCGAAGGCATTTGAGAGTTTCAGTGGCCATATGCCCTGCTGCATTAAGCCAAACTTCTTTCTCTTGTCTTAATTTGGAGTTATCTTTGCAAAGATAATCGAGAATCCATGGGGTATTTTTAGCCGCTGAAGGAGAAGCAAGGTGTCCATTCAAAGGATCCAAGGCTTCAAGACAGTTTAAAGGCGATACAATATTGATCCGAAACAAATTCTTCCGTAATTCCCAATCCACATCTTGCCCGGAAAAGACTCTTGATATAACCGCTGCTACGGCAACTTCTCGATTCAAGTGAAAATGAGGTACATGCTTATAATTTTCCCAATTTGCTCGAATAGCAAAGCAGACAAATTTCTTATTATTACGATAGACTGGTAGTACCGATTCAAGGGAGAAACGATTTTTTTTTAAGATTCGCGGTGCAATCGTTTCGATGGCCTCATCGGACATATATGTCTGAACCAATGCCCTTGCATGTTTGCACGTTTTCCAAAAAGCCTGTGTAGCTGGAAGGTCTAGTTTGCTTATTATTTGGACCCACACTTCGTTGCTCAGCACGGGTAATTGATAGATTGGATTGAAAGGCATCAATGTCATAACACCTCTAAATGAAGTTTTGTAATATGGAACCAAGAAGTTCTTGTCTTTCTAGCGAGATGGCTCCAAATTTTAGCAAACTGTAGCCAATTTAGGGGATACTTAATCGTTAGCCAGCAGGATCTTTTCTGCGTAGAACTCATTCTTTTTCGGGCTAACGGGGCTAATGTCTACTGTGCCGTAGATGAGAACTTCCATTCCAGAGCTTAGCTCAAGGGCTATCAGATCATCTGTTGGAAGAAAGAGGGTAATCTGTCCAGTTTTGTCTTGAATGAGATAGGTGTCGTCGTCTGTTTTATAGGAAATCTGTGCTCGTACCCAAATAGGCTCTTTTGGTGGGGTTGTAGAGACAAGCGCTTGAATCGGGATTGTCAATACTGAAGAGGTAGCCTTTTTTGGGGCAACTCCTTCAAGCACAAAAGTCGCTGTGCAGGCAAAGAGAAAACAGAGTGTTGCTCGCAAAAACATACGTCTACCTCCAATCCATTAAGTATGGCACAAGTTGAATTTTAGATCACAAATAAAGGTTTTGCATAACTAATGTCAACCAAACAAAGACCATGAGCTGGAGCTGTGACTCCTGCCTCTGAGCGTTTTCTAGATTGTAGAGCTGAAGTGATGGATGAAAGGGGGATTTTCCCCCGTGCTACCCAGACCATGCTGCCAACAATATTTCTGGCCATTTTGTATAAAAATCTATCCGCTTTGAGAGTGACGAGAATTTCATTTTCAGATTCTTTGATCGTAATGTTGTGCACATTACAAACGGTTCGCTTTTCATTCAGGCCGTGGCGATAGTTACAGAGCCCACGAAAATCAAGAGTCCCTTCAAAAAGAGCGGCTGCCTCTTTAAAAAAGGTCATATCTAAAGGATGGTGTACGTGCCAGTGGGTGTGGCGGCAAAGAGGAGATTGAACAGGGCCTGTTGAGATTGAATATCGGTAGGTTTTGTTGAGTGCAGAGAGTGTAGGATGAAAGTTTTCTGGCGCTGGAGATGCAGACAAGCAGCGAATCTCTTCGGGGAGAAGGCTGTTTAGGCTGATAATAAAGCCATGGTAGTCTGTGATTGGTTTTGTGGTTGTGAAATCTACAATTTGAGAGAGCGCATGAACACCCTTATCTGTTCGTGAAGCTGCTCTAAAAGAAATAGGCTCTTGAAAGATCTGATAGGAGATTTTTTCAAGAGCCTCTTCTACTGAAGGACCATCACCGCTTTTTTGCCAGCCTAAAAAGGGCAGGCCATCATAGGCAATCTGTGCTGCGTGTTGATGGCCCATACAAAAATTATTGGCGGTCCGCTACAAAAAGAACAATCCCTTCGAGAAAGCGCTGTACAGCGATTAAGACCAGCACCATTCCCATTAAGCGCTCAATTGCAAGCAGTCCATTTTGCGTCAAAAGGCGCTTGAGTGGTCTTGAGAAAATCAGTAGGAAGGAGCTGATAGCCCATGCCATTAGAATACTGCTTATCATCGGCCACATAAAGGGTTCTGCTTGAGAAAAGAGCATGATGGTGGCAAGAAGAGCAGGACTTGCAATCATGGGGATTGCAAGAGGCACCAAGAAGGGCTCTCCACCAGGAACGCGAGGAAGGTGTTCCTGTTTAGGAAAGAGGATTCTAATTGCTGTTAGAAAGAGAATGATACCTGCAGAAATAAAGATGGTGACCATATTTACCTGAAAGGCGGCAGATATGTACTCTCCAAGCAAAGAGAAAACCAACATAGCAACTAATGCCATGAGCATTTCTCGAGCGATAACAAATCGCTGACGTCTATGAGGAATTCCATCTAGGATGGTAAGAAACTGCTTAACCTTTCCTAAAGGATCCATGATCAAAAAGAGCGTTAATGTAAGTGAAAATAGCGACATCATAGTTCTACCCACTGATTAAAAAGTTAGCAAATGTTAAATAATCTTGATCGAGGAACTTGTTAATACCTCCAAGGATAATTTGGATAGAGAGCATTGTAAGCATCATACCCATAAGTTGCTCTAGCACAAGGAGTCCTCGTTTTCCTAAAAGCTTTTGCAAATAGGCTGCTGAGACAGAAACCGGAATGACAATAAGCCATGTGATAACAAGGGCTAGCGCTACGTCGAACATAGGAGCTACATTGACGAGGTTCATAAGGACAGCAAAGAAACCTCCTCCTGCGAGCAGGGGAGTTGCAATTGGAACGACAAAGGGTTCTTTCTTTGGTCCATCTGTGTTCTTTTCTTTTACTGGTTTGTGACTTTCAGGAAAGATCATACCGATAGCAACAAGAAAGATCAAAATACCACCACTTAAATTGACAGCATAATCTTCAATATGAATCGATTGCAAAAATCCTTTACCTGCCCAAAGGAGAATGAGAGCTAAAATGCCCCCAAAAATAGACTCTCGAAAAAGAATCAAACGTTGCCTTTTGGGCTCAAAATCTTTGACAATCGAGACAAAGATAGGAACACACCCAAAAGGATTTACTACAAAGAGCATGGTAAGAACCATTTGGTATATGGGCATGGGTCAACTCCTTCTTGTTTGTTTATAAAAAAACCCTTTCTAAAATTATTAGAGGGGTTTATGTAAAACACCTGAAAGAAACCCTATACATCCTGCAAAAATTTGGAAAAGAGAAGGGAAAATGCAAGAGGCAACGAGTACGATTACAAGTACTACTGGCCTTACAAAGGGAATGTGAGCTTCAATTTTCAACAAGGCTCTTTCAAGGTGTTCCATAAGACTATACTGGGTAAACGATTTTTTGGCAAGGAAGCCCGCTCCATATCCTACAAGTATACAAAGGGCGGTTTTGGCAATTTGCGAATGAAAAACTATATGGACTACTGCAGAGATAAGTAGTGCTGCCCCGGATACATATAATCCTCTTGATAGAAAAAAACTTTCAGGGTGAGAGGAGAAATTTGTGAACCAACTTGTCAAAGGTTGAAACGCATTAAGATATTGCATGTGTATTGCCTCCTTGTAGATTTGTTTGGTCTACAAGGTTGCTATAAAATAGCGAGCGATGTCAATAAATTTTTTGAAAACTACATGGCCTGAATACGAGAAATCGCTTCGGAAATTACCTCTGGCCTAGCAAGACCACTAAGTCGAATAAATCCTTCGCCAGCTGGGCCAAAGCCAATTCCTGGAGTGACAACGATTCCTAAATTTTTGAGAAAATAGTCAAAACCTTCCCATGAGGTTTTGTTTTCCATCTTAACCCAAATGTATGGGGCCTGATCTCCCCCAACTACACTGAAAGATTTTGCTCGAAGAGCCTCTCTTAAGAGCTGAGCCTGTTCTAAATAAGAATCGATTTGTGTAGTAATTTCTTTTTCTCCTTCAGGAGAGAGAATTTGGAGTCCAGCTCTTTGAGAAAGGATGCTCGCGCCATTGAAAACAGCTGTAAAAAGACGGTGAAAATCTGAATGAGCGGGACTGCCATTTTCGTAGCAAAGTTCTTTGGGAACAACACTCCATCCAAGGCGAACACCGCTAAATCCTGATGATTTTGAAAATGAACCGACCTCAATAGCAACCTTTTTTGCTCCCTCTATCTCATAGATCGACTTTGGAAAATCTCCTCGAATAAATTCTCTATAGGCGACATCGAGAATGATAAACAATTTTCTTGCTAGGGCTATGGAAACCATTTTTTCGTATTGCGCGTGCGTAAAGGCTTCTCCTGTGGGATTATTAGGAGAGCATAGAAAGACGAGACTGCCTTCAGGAGCTTTTGTAAGATCTGGGGGGCCATCGGTAATAGAGAGAAAAGAGATATTTGCATCTTTTGCAATTCTCGCTGTATCAAAATAGGCTGGGTATGTGGGGTCTTGAATGGCTACTGATACACCCTCTTCAAGTAAGAGCATAAGTCGAAGTAGATCGCTATTTACTCCATCCGAGATAAAGATCTCGTCAGAGCTGAAATCATTGTGGTAAATGACAGTGGCGATCTTTTCCCTAAGTTGTTTTTCTCCCACTTCAGGGCCATATCCTACATATTTTTCTGCTGTTCCTAATTCTTGTGTTGTTTGGATAAGGCTTTTCACAATAGAGGGAGCGAGAGGTTGTGTAGTATCACCGATGCCTAAGAAAAGAAGTTTTTTTTCTGGATTAGTTGCTTGAAAAGCATCCCTTCTCGTTTGAATTTCTTGAAAAAGATACTGTTTGGAAAGCGTTGGAAAGACGGAATTTTGCTTCATAATTCTCCAAATGAGGTTGATGTAAGAAGTGAATCGATGATTTTTTTATTTTCTTCTGAAAGAGGTGTCATTGGAAGGCGGTATTTATTGCTGCACAACCCATACTTTGAAAGCATGTATTTTATAGGAATTGGATTAGCTTCTAAAAAGCAGCCTTGCATAAGTTTTCGTAATTCATAATGGGTTTTGAGGGCCTCTTTTACATTTCCGTTAAGGGCGCTTGTTATCAGAGTATTCATTGTTTTTGGAAGCAGATTGCCAAGTACGGACATAACGCCATGGGCGCCGAGCAAGATTGAGGGTAAGGCCAAGAGATCATCCCCACAAAGCAGTGTTATCGGTTTTTTAAGGTTTGAAACAATCTCCATAAGTTGAGCCATGTTTCCCGATGCTTCTTTAATTCCCGAACATCTTTCAAGAGTAAGAAGGCGTTCAATGGTTTTAGGCTCTATATTAACACCTGTTCGTCCTGGAATATTGTAGACATATACAGGAATGGAGAGAGCGTTGTGAACGGCTTCGAAATGGCGAAATATACCTTCTTGGGAGGGTCTGTTATATGCAGGAGGAGCCATCTGAATACCATCTGCTCCTGATTTTTCAGCTGCGATTGCCTGCGCTATCGAGGTGCTCGTGCAACTACTGCCACAACCGGCCAAAATAAGGATACGACCATGAGAGATCTCTTTGGCCTCTTTGATAAGTGTATCGCGTTCTTTTGGGCTAATTGTTGGCGCTTCTCCTGTTGTTCCCATCAGAACAATACCTTGCACGCCAGCATCGATTTGCCGTTGCAGGAGCTTCTGAAAAGCGGGAAGGTCAATTGTATTGTCAGCAGTAAAGGGGGTAACACACGCGGTATAAAGACCTGATCGATGCATAAATTATCCTTTTAAATACTGTTTAAATAGATCGTGAATATGCCACACACCTGGATACAGGTGAAGGAGTGATGCTGCCTGAAGAGCTCCTCGAGCAAATGTCCGGCGATTTCTTACAGAATGCGTCAATGTAATAGAGTCTTCTTCACCCTCTATTAAGACCTGATGAGTTCCGGGAACAGAACCGACACGAAGAGTAGCGATGTCAATACCATTTTGTGGAGGAGGAGCGCCTTCTATAGAATGAAAGGTCTCTTTTTGTGGAAGATAGCGTTGGATCTCGTCGCGAAGAGAGAGCGTTGTTCCAGAAGGAGCATCTTTTTTGCCTTTATGATGTGTCTCAAAAAGGGCGATATCATACTGAGGATAATCAGAGAGTAGAGAGCATGCATTAGAGACAATAGACTGAAAGATCCATAGACCAAGAGAGAAGTTAGCTCCCCACACAAGGGGGGTATTGCTCTTTTGAAAGCAATCGAGAACCATTTTTCGGTGCTGATCCCAACCTGTAGTTCCTAAAACAAGAGGTTTTTGGTGGGCGCAAATAGTTCGAACTCTATCGAGAAGTCCCTCTGCATGGCTAAAATCCACAATAATATCGATCGTATCCCATGGCATTTTGTCAAGTGTACAGGCGGTTTTTTCTTTGGGCTTAGTATAGATAGCAGCTTTTGTCATATTGAATTCAGGAAGAAGAGAGAGAATCTCTTTTCCCATCTTTCCTAGACCGATTAGACAGATTCGCAATGCTTGTTTCATGTTGTCCTCGAAAAAGAAGATCGTTGTTCAACGCTTTTCCACCACTCTTCAATCCAGGTCAATTGATCGGAGGAGAGCGGATCGATAATAAAAATAAAGTCGTCGTTACTTTTAAAGCCAGCTTTTGTCCAATTGCATGATCCAGTACATAGAGTATTATCGATAAGGGCTGTCTTATAGTGTAGCAAACCCGCTTTTGTTCTATATGCGCAGGGAACATTTGCTTTTTTTAATGCGAGAAAGGCGATCTGACTTGTTCTCTTTGAAGATTCTTTATCAAAGATCACCCTGACATCAACACCCCGTTTTTGTGCTCGTACAAGAGCATCTTTTAATAAAGGATGCGTGAATGTGTACATAGCGACAAAAACCTTTTTTTTTGCCTGCTCAATTCTATTGATCAGATCGTTTAAAGAGCTTTTTCCATGGAAAGGATGGAGGTATAGGCGAAAGTGTTGATCTTTGTGAAGCAACTCTAGAGGCCGTGAAGTAAAGGTTTTTTGGGTGATCATTGCCTCTGCCAAACTTTCAATTTCTTGTGCTAGAGGCGGAGATTTAAGGCCTAGGGAGAGGTTTCCGTGCTGTTGTAGCGAACCTGTTGTCATATTTGCGGTAGAGAGCCAGACAATATTGTGATCGATTACCAAAAGCTTATGGTGCATCAGACCACGGGCTTTTCTTGGGTGTACCTCTATCTTGTTTCCAAATGAAGAGAGAGGAGTTGGTGTTGCTGAAAGGTCAAAGATAATACGGACAGAAACATCTTTTTCTGCTACTTCTTTTAACGCAGCTATTATCTTGCTATCACAGATACTGTAGCAGATAAGGGTGATAGACTTTTTTGCCTGCAGAATCGCATGTTGAAAAGAGGGTTTTGTTGAAGAGGAGGTGTCTGTCGAGACAAAGGTTAGCTGTTGGTCTGTTACTGCAAGAATTTTGGGAGAGAGAAGGTAGGACGAGATAAGCGTATAGAGGGCAATGGAGACAAAAAGAGTGAAGGAAGATTGGAGCCGAAGAGCCTTACGAAAGGGCTTTCCTTTACGTTTTTTTCGGGAAGTATTCATGCCAGCGTTTAGAAACCATTGTACAAGTCTGTTCATCAGCTACAACGACCGGAGGATAAAAAGGTTTTGTCCGAGCGTCGATCAGTAATGGCATGGAAAAAGATACGCCATTTCGGCAAACCTTTATATCAGAAGAGAAGAGATCTTGTCCCGGGTCAAATCGTGTAAAGGTTTGCCAGAGAAATTCTGTGGTTGATTCTGCGCAACTTTTTGCATCATCAACCAAGATAATAAGTGGCCAGGGAATTGAGTTAAGAAGAGGGGATGGATCTGGCATTTGCTTGTAAGAAGGTCCGCTAATGAGTAGACATCCAGGCGAAAAGAGTGTGGCAGATTTGATTGGTGATGGAAAAGAATTGGGAAGTTGGTATGGAAGAGAGCGCTTTTTTTCGCCTGTTCCAAGAAAGATAATTTTTGCTCCCTGATTGGGTTTTGTTGAAGCGATATCGAGAGTATCTGTGGATGTAGAGGGCAGAACAATAATATCTTCTTCTGGGACAATTCTTTCGAGCAGGTGAGTAAAAACAGCCTTGATATCATCTAGCGCCACATTTTGATCTAAGGCAATTAGGGTTTTTGTTAAAGAGAGCTGGCCCTCACCTAGTATGCGAAGTGCTGTTGTAAGAGCCTCTTTTTTGTATCTGGAGGCAACCTGAATTGCAGCAAGTGAATGAAATCCCGCTTCAGCATACGTGTGAATGTTTAAAAGGGAAGGAATCAGAAGGCGGAGACTCGGTTTAAGAAGAGCATTTAGACAGCTTCCAATATGTGCATCTTCTTGAAATGGTTTGCCGACAACGGTAATTGGAACAATGGCTCGTTTTTTGTGATAAATGTCTGTGCAATGGAAGACAGGAAAGGGGCGTTTGGTGTCAACATATCCAAAATGGTCTCCAAAAGGTCCCTCAGGGGCTCTTTCATTGGGGTTAGCATATCCTTTTAGGGCGATATCGCACTCAGAGATAAGTGGGTGGGTTTTTTGAGGGCAGACATGGAGTCGTTTTCCGAGAATAAAAGAGGCAAAGAGCAGCTCGCTGATCTGTTCTGGTAGTGGTGCAATCGCGCTTATTGTTAGAGCTGGCGGTCCTCCTAAAAAGATGGTGACAGGAAGGCGAGAGCCTAGTTGTTCTGCTTTTTGGTAGTGAAAACCACCTCCTTTACCGATCTGCCAGTGAAGTCCTGCAGAATGTGGAGAAAACCGTTGGACTCTGTACATTCCGAGATTGTTTTTGCCGCTTGTTGGATCCTCGGTATAAACGAGTGGTTGTGTGAGAAAGGCTCCGCCATCTGTAGGCCATGATGTGGTGAAAGCAATAGCATTAAGATCAGCATTTGGGAGGCGGCACTCTAAAACGGGTCCTCTTTTTCTTTTTACGGTTCCAACTTTTAGTAGTGACAAATAGGTGCGAAGATGGGAGAGAGAAGGTGATGAAGTGAGAACATCGAGAAAGGTAGAGATCTTTTCCTCAATATCAGCACCAAGTGCGATTGAGAGCCGTTTTTTAGATCCAAATAGATTAGAGACAATGGGAAATTGAGAGCCTTTTACATTTGAAAAGAGAAGTGCAGGCCCATTTTCAGTAGATACTCTTCTGTGAATTTCAGCAATTTCAAGATGGGGATCTACAGGACATGTGATTTCAACAAGCTCTCCAGCCTGGCATAAAAGCTGTACGAACTGCTCTAGGTTTTGCGGGACGCTAGATTTTTTTACCCTGCTTGCGAAGTTGGCGAACAACATGGGCAACTCCTAGTTTTTCCATTGTTCGCAGTGCTGCACATGAAAGACGTAGGCGAATAAACCTCTTTTCATCGGCAAACCAAATCTTCTTTTCTTGGAGATTTGGTAGGAAGGACCGGCGGGTCTTTCCTGTAATTTTAATACCGATACCTTTCTTTTTCTTTGCGATACCACGAGTGACGTATTTAAAACCTCGAGATCGCTTTTTACCTGTAACCTGACAACATTTTGCCATGACTCATCTATCCTAAAAAGAATTTAAAGAAGAGAGTCTATCATGAACGATCTGTTTCGAGCAACCTAGACCCTAATTGCTACTCCTTCTCCTTCGCTCATCCTACGAGGGAGAAGGAGTAGCAATTAGGGTCTAGGTCGTTTATCGCGAAAACTGAAACGCTGTAGATCTTTCGCTGCATGTGTATTGGGAAAAACCTCTTGAGCTTCCTTTTCAAAAAGAAGGTGATCTGTGTAACGGGCTGAGAAATGGGTGAGCACGAGCTCTTTTGCTCGAGCCTTTTTAGCAAGGCGCGCAGCTTCGTGAGCAGTCATATGTTTATATTGATAGGCCAACTTTTTTTCAGGTTCTAGATACGTGCTCTCACATAAAAGAAGACGTGCATTGTGGGCGAGCTCGAGCGCTTCATTACAAGGCCGTGTGTCGATAATGACTGCAATTGATTCACCAGGGCGAACTTCTGAAACTTGATTGAGGGATATCTTTTTTTCCTCAATTTCAATCATGCCCTCTTGTTCTAGTTGTTTGACAAGTGGTCCTTTGATTCCAAATTTTTTCAGCTTTTCTTTGTGAAAGCGAATGGTATCGGGTTCTGTAACCCTCCACCCAATATTGTCGGACCCATGGTCGAGGAATTTGGCTTCAACACAAAATGTACCATCATCATGTACAACGCCACCAGGCCTTCGAACAGGATGTTCGATAACAGAAATATTTTCATGATAGATTGTGCCGTAGTGAAGCCTGTCAAAATATTTTTTTCCTGATGCTGGATAGTAACAGTGAATGGGATGAGGAACCTTGTCGAGGTTGAGTCTCATGAGCATAGATCCTAGACCGAGACAGTGATCGCCGTGAAAATGGGAGATAAAGATTCGAGTGACAACAGGAGGTGCGATATTTGCAAAAATAAATTGGCGTTGTGTTCCTTCTCCGGGGTCGAAAAGGAGGCCCTCATTGTTCCAACGAAAGAGGTATCCACCGTGATTGCGTTTTCTTGTCGGCTGTTGACTCGATGTTCCAAAAACTATGAGATCTTTAACGCTCAAGGTGGTTTCCTCTTAACTTCCAAAATGTGAACAATAAGTTTAGCATAACTGTACTCTTTTTGTGGGTAACTCGAGTATTTTTGGACAGAAACAGGTAAAGCGTACTACACTAGTCTCTATGAAAGACGCCAAAACTTTTTTGACAAAAGATTCTTGATGTTAGTTGTGAATCAAGGGTAACATTGTTAGACAACGGTTTCAATTTAACCCCTGATTGTGAGAGACGTTCAAGCATGTATTATATATAAGGAGGAAACAGTATATGATGCTCATTCAGATTGCTGGTCATCTAGGTGCCGATCCTGAACACCGAGTGACACCAACAGGACAAAAAGTAACAACATTTCGTGTCGCTGTAAATGTCCGTAAGGGAGGAACAGATAAGACACTTTGGTGGCGTGTAACAGTATGGGGCGATCGATTTGATAAGATGATCGAGCATCTAAAAAAGGGAAGTCCTGTTATTGTCTCTGGTCGCTTTGGCGCTCCTGAGATTTATACAGATAGAAATGGAAATCAGCAAGTCTCTCTTGAAGTAACCGCTGAGATGCTTTTCTTTAGCCCGTTTGGACGCAGCCAACAGCAACAAGCTACTGGTGAAACCTCTGCAGAATCAGGTCCAGTGGCATTTCAAGGGGCGCAACAAGAAGGAGTTGTTGCAGGTTCTGGCCAGGCGAACTTTTCTGATGATGATATTCCTTTTTAACGTGAGTTTTTAATATGAAATGTAGTGCTTTTCCGAGTCCTGAAAAACGATTGCGATCTGACCTTTGTCTTTTGCCGTTTGCACAAGATGAAGAAGGGGAACCGATAGCTCTTTTTGACGATCCTATACTCTTGCGCTCTTGTCAACATCTATTGCAGACGAAAGACTTTTCTGGAAAAGAGGAGGAGATAATCTCTCTCTATCCAGATCCTATTTTGGAAAGTCGGATCTGCTTGGTTGGCTTGGGGCCTAAAAAGGCGCTCCATGTTGAGCAGATACGCTTAGGGTATGCAAAAGCGATACGCTCTCTACCTTCTTCTATAGGGACCATCTCCTCTTTTCCTCCGATGGTCGAAAATCTCTCGATGGAGTTAATTTTCAGGGGAGTATTGGAAGGCATCTATTTAGGGATGTATACCTTTGATATGTACAAGACTGAGAAGAAGGAGAAAAAGGTTCGAGAGGTGGCCCTTTTGTGTGATGTGCCTTCAGTATATATTAAGGTGGAGAGAGAAGTTCGCGCGAGAATGGAGGCTGTTTCCTTTGCACGCGATCTTGTAAATCAAAATGCTGATGATATCGATTCTGAAGGATTTGCAGCATGCGCGAAAAAGCTCGATGATGGTCGACTTCGTATTCAGATTCATGAGAAAGAATGGATTGAAAGAGAGAAGATGAATCTTTTCCTTGCGGTTGCTCGTGCAGCTTCTAAGGGACCAAGATTCATTATTGCTGAGTGGAAAGGTGCTCCTCATGAGAGCGATCACACAGCTCTTGTTGGAAAGGGTGTTACCTTTGATTCTGGTGGATTGAATATAAAGACTGGCAATTTTCTCGATGGAATGAAAGGCGATATGGCAGGTGCTGCTGCTGTTTTGGCTGTGATGAAAGCGTTGCGAGATCTAAACGCTCCGGTGAATGTGACAGCCGCTATTCCCTTGTGTGAAAATGGAATAGATGCTCATGCATATAAGCCTGGAGATGTTGTTGTTGCGCGTTCTGGAACAAGTGTTGAAGTTGCTAACACAGATGCAGAGGGAAGGCTTATTTTAGCTGATGCTCTTGACTATGTAAAAGAGGTTATCAAACCTTCTCGTATTATTGATGTTGCGACACTGACAGGATCTGCAGAGGTAGCTGTTGGAAAAGATATTGCAGCTGTCTTTTCAAATGCAGATGCTCTAGCTTTTCAACTTGAAACTGCTGGAACCCATGCTGGGGATCCTATGTGGCAATTGCCTTTACATAAAGAGTACGACAAGCTCTTGAAGTCTGAGATAGCCGATTGTAAATCGCTTGCAGGAAGAGCTGGCGGGGCGATTATTGCTGCGCTCTTTTTGCAAAAATTTGTTGGGGATATTCCATGGGCTCATATTGATATTGCTGGGCCATCAGATGTTCTCAAACCAATGCGCTATTATGAATATGGAGCAACAGGTGTTCCTGTTAGAGCTTTAATTGAGTTTTTCCTTTCCATGGGTCCTAAAGAAGAGAGAGAGGATATTCAAAACCAAGTTGCACCCTATTCCCCATTAGAGGGCGGCTGCGGCAAATAATCTACTTCGTGTTGCTCCTCGCTAAGGTTAAAAACCTTAGCTTCGTCGAAACACTCGTATCTTATTCCCCTCGCTCACCCCCTAATGGGGAATAGGGCGCAACTTGGTTTTCAAAAAGAGGCGTAACCTTATATATATGAAGAAAATTCCAGTTGCAATTCTTGGTGCCACCGGTGCTGTTGGCCAGCGGATGGTTCAGATCTTGGCCGAACATCCTTGGTTTGAAATTGTTCAACTGTGTGCTTCAGAAAAAAATGAAGGCAAGCGTTACGCTGATGCTGCCTCCTGGCTTTTGCCAGATCCGATTCCTTCATCTGTTCAGTCAATGGTCCTTACCCTTCCACGACCGCATTATTCAGCAAAGATAGCCTTTTCTGCTCT
>Ga0180437_10004376_pt1 | contig 20163 bp, 19 predicted proteins | sample SS_ome_4_FD_132410 | JGI IMG/M metagenome (GOLD analysis project Ga0180437, IMG submission 132410) | Hypersaline lake sediment archaeal communities from the Salton Sea, California, USA - SS_3_D_1 metaG | ecosystem: Environmental > Aquatic > Non-marine Saline and Alkaline > Hypersaline >... | reverse complement strand
GGCGAAATCTTTTTTGTCATATGCATTTGTTATTTGCCTCAATTACGGTAAAATAAGCTTAAGTTATTTTTAGTTCTTTTATTTCGAGCGGGGCTTTTGTGAGTAAAATTGGATGTGTTCTGGAATTAATGGTTGGTATGTTGTGGCTTGGAGAGCAAAAAGAGGAGGAAGGGCCTCAAAAGGATCAGTTAGAAGAACTTATAAAATTAGGATTTTCTAATTACCAAACTGGACAAGATGCTCAGGCCATAAAATATTTTAAACAAGCGCTGTCGATACGTGAAAGAGCCGATATTTACAATAATATAGGTGTTATTCAAATAAATAAAGGTGAATATGGCAAGGCTGTTAACTCTTTTAAAAAAGCATTGAACCTTAATATAAGTTATATTCCAGCCTTTTATAACCTTGGCCTCACGATGTATTATGCAAGGGCTTATGATAATGCGATTGATATATTCGGCGATCTGGTAAAAGCTAAAGGACTTATGCCTAAAATGCTTGTGAGTGCGCATAATGATTTGGGATGTGCGTATAAAAGAAAAGGAAAGGTTGAAAATGCAATACAACATTTTGAGATGGCCATAACCTTAGATAAATCGTTTGACCGGCCCTATGTCAATCTCGGCAATATTTACTGTGAGCAGGGTAAATGGGATGAAGCGAAAGAAAAATATGAGAAGGCCCTATCAGTTAATCCCAATTGTGCTGCGGCAATAAATGGTCTTGGTGTCTTGGCTTTTGAGAAGGGTGATTTTGATCAGGCAAAAACCCTCTTTGATAAAGCGTTTGTTCTTGATAAACAGTGTCAAGCTGCCTATATCAATAAGATGATTGTAGAAAAAAAATTGAAGGAGATAGGTTAGCCTTTTTTGGCTTCTTCTCTCATTGTTTTAATCATTGGAATTGCTCTTTGTTCATGAGCTATCTGTAGTTGTTCATAAATAAAAGAGTCATCAAAGTTAATGTTTGAGGCGTCATCTTTTGTATTTCCATGATAAACCTCTTTTAACCGGGCCCAATAAATTGGTTCATATTTTTTTCTCTCTATTATTCGGTACCAAAATATCGATCACCAAAATCACCCAAACCGGGAACTATAAATTTTTTATCATTAAGCCTTTTATCTATACCGGCTGTTAAAATAGTAATATTTGGTGCATACGATCGTACATTGGCTATCCCTTCGGGAGAGCAAATTATTGATGCAAAAATAATACGTTCCTCTTTTATTCCTTTATCTTTTACTGTTTTAATTGTTTCTATTCCGGTTCCACCGGTAGCGATCATTGGATCCAGTATGATTATAGTATCTTCAGATTTGGCTGGCGGGATATTATTATAATATAGATGAGCCTTTGCTGTTTGTTCATCTCGTTTTAATCCAACAACTCCTATTTTTGCATCATAAAAATAGTGCAAAAAAGGCTCAACCATCGTGATTCCAGATCGCAAAATTGGCACAAGAATTACCGGGCAAGCAATTGCTATCCCTGTTGTTTTTTCCATAGGGGTTTCGATTGTTATCTCTTTCATGGGTATATGATTTAAGGCTTCATGAGCAAGAATCCCAGAAAGAGTATCTGCAGCTTTTCTAAACTGGGGCCGAGATGTATGTTTATCTCGCAATATAGTTAAAAATAATTTTTTTGCATTTTCCATTACTTCTCTCATTTTTATTACATATCTATACTTCCCTGATTCTTTTTTACTACGTTAAAGCCTAGAGAAGTTTTACCATACGTGTCAATATTAAAACTTTTTTTATTATGTAATGAGGAAAAAATGATTAGATTTAAGAATAGAGTTGATGCTGGCAAGAAGTTGCTTCCGTATTTAGAAAAATATAAAGATGCTCCAGATGCGGTTGTTATTGGTCTTCCGCGTGGGGGGGTACCCCCAGCTGCAGTAATCGCAAAAGGCTTGCATCTGCCTTTGGATATTATTGTTACCAGAAAAATTGCTTCACCCATTCAACCCGAACTGGCTCTGGGTGCTTTAACACAAGAGGGTGTTCCCTTGTTTGACCAGAAATTATTATCAATGGTTGGCATGACACAGGCGCAATTAGAGCCAATTGTACAAGCAGAAAAAAAAGAGGCCCAAAGAAGACTAGAGCTTTATAGAGGGGATAGATCACCATTAGATTTGACAGATAAAATCGCAATATTGATAGATGATGGTATTGCTACCGGCTCTACGATGCTTGCGACGATTATATCTGCCCGAGCCCTTGGAGCAAAAAAAGTTGTAGTGGCAGTGCCTGTATGCCCACCTGATTCTTTAAAGAAAATTCAAAAAGAAGCAGATGAGGTTATTTGTCTTGATGTCCCGGATCTGTTTTGGGGAGTTGGTGGCTTTTACGATAGTTTTGCACAAACAGAAGATGATGAAGTAGTTACGATACTAAAGGGACTGGAGTCGCCTTCGTAATCGGTTTTTTAATTTGAAGAAATCTATTATTTTTCGTATTCTTTATGTATAGCTTTTTAAATTATTTTGTGTAGGTGACCGGTATGAAAGTATCATTAAGGTGGATTTTTGATCATATAGATGCCAATTGGAAAGATGTTGCTATTTCGCAATTGGTAGATACATTTAATAAAACAACAGCTGAAATTGAGGGATATCAGAGAATTTCATTTGATTTTGATACGCTTTCCCTTGTAAGAATTTCTTCTATAAAAGAAGATAGGGTGGTGGCATATTCAGATGAATGGAAAAAAAAGATACTGTTACCTGTTCGCCAAGATGCTTTTGAGGGCAACCTTTACCTTGTAAAGCGTGAAAATGGTACCTATTGTTGGTCTAAAGTTGCAGATTTTAATTGCCCAAAAGAAGGACTCGTGCCAGCAGTCTATTGTGATGATTCGCTTGTAAAAGGTGGATGGAAGCAAGGATGCGAAGCGGAAGATTATATCTTTGAAGTAGACAATAAGTCGATTACCCATAGACCGGATATGTGGGGGCATAGGGGATTTGCTCGGGAAATAGCAGCTATTTTGGATTTGCCTTTCAAATCTATTCAGGAGCTTATAGTCCAAAAAGGAGTCAAAGCGTTTCCAGATGAAAAAAAAGCCGAAGATGAGACTGGATTTACTATACAGGTTGAAGAGCCTCAGATAGGAAAGCGGTTTGCTGGTCTGACTATTACCAACATAAAAAATAGGCCATCTTCTTTGTGGATGGCACTGCGACTGATGCGAGTGGGAAGTAGATCTATTGATTTATTGGTCGATGTAACCAATTACGTGATGCTTGATATGAGCCAGCCTATGCATGCTTTCGATCAGAAAAAACTTTCCAAAAAAATCATAAAGCCTCGATTAGCAAAAAGGGGCGAAAAGCTTACCTTATTAGATGGTCAAGAAATAGAATTGGCCGATACAGATTATGTCATTACTGATGGGGCAAAACCAATAGCTCTTGCTGGTATCATGGGTGGAAAAGATTCAGGGATAGATTTTGATACAACGGCGCTCTTTTTAGAGTCTGCTAATTTTGACGCTTCAACGATCAGAAAAACATCTGCTCGATTACATATAAGAACCGAGGCATCTGCCCGCTTTGAAAAAGGGCTCGATCCAAATCAAAATGTAACCGGCATATTGCGACTTTTAAAACTATTTGAAAATGAAAAAATCGATTTTACAGCATCAGATAACATTATTTCTTTGGGCAACCGGGCAGAAGCATTAAAGGTTGTGGTGAACCTTGACTTTATCGAAAAAAGATTAGGACAACGCTTAAATCCTGCATTCATTGTTCAAACCCTAGAGAAAATAGGGTTTCGAGTTAAGGACCATGAGGTCGGCGATACGATTCAGTATCAGATTCATGTTCCTACTTTTCGTTGCACCAAAGATGTGGAAATTTCAGAAGATATTGTTGAGGAGGTAGGCCGATTTTTCGGATATGACAATATACAGCCTGAACTTCCAAAGAAAATTACTATTCCCTATGATCTCACTCCTGTTTTGCGAGTGAGAAAAATGAAGATGGAGCTTGCATATGGGGTGAAAATGCATGAGGTCTGTAATTATCCCTTTTATGATGAAACTTTTCTCAAACAGCTTAACTGGGAACCAAAACAGTCTGCCCAGGTGAGCAACCCTGTTTCGGAACATTGGAAACGCCTGGTTACCTCTCTTGTACCACACTTATTAAAAAATGTAGCACAGAATGTAGCAAAATATGACAAATTGCGCTTTTTTGAATGGGCAAGAATTTGGCATAGGTTGCAAGAGAGTGTGACGGAAAAAAAATCGCTTGCTGGAATAATGTATAATGCAAAAGAGGTTAAGTTTTATGATGCGAAAAGCCTGTTAAGTGGGCTTTTTGACCTTCTTGCAATGGATATTATATGGGAGAAGGCTGATCGCAAGATCTTACATAAAAACGCACCATGGTTTTTCCCCTATCAGACAGCAAAAATAAGTTGTGATGGAAAAATGATAGGCTATGCAGGGAAATTGGACAACTCATTTTTTGCCTCTATTTTTCAAGGTGATGCATTTGCATTTGAGTTTGATGGAGACTTTTTATTGGATTATAAGCCGAAAGAAAAGCTATTTAAACCGTTGAGTAAATACCCAGAAGTCATCCGTGATGTGAGTATGTTTGTACCACTTTCGGTATCTGTTGCTCAGGTTACTGAAGCTATAAAAGCGAGTGATAAAAAAATTACCGATGTATCTTTAATCGATTTCTTTCAAAAAAACGAATGGAAAGACAAAAAGTCTCTGACATTCAGATTTATCCTACAGGACTATAAAAAGACACTTGAAAAAGAGGAGGTTGATTCGATTTATAATCTCGTTACCAAGAAGTTGCAACAGTTAGGAGCAACGGTTCGATGAAAAAGTTTTTTGCCCAGTTACTCTATGCAATTCTTTTTCTGATGATTTTTATAGCAGATAGAATTACAAAGTTTATTGTATTATCTCGAAATTTTTATAATCACAAAGTAGCCCGTTTTTTAACGTTTGATATTGCCTATAATCGGGGTATATCCTGGGGGATGTTTGATTCAAAAAGCTCTTTTGTTTTTTTGATGGTCAGCCTACTTATTGTAGTTATGACTATTTTTTTAGGTATAGTCGCATATTTTCGCTTTAAAGAGGGGCATACTATTGTGGGTGAGGTTATGGCCATTGCGGGATCTTGCTCTAATATAACTGATAGAATATTGTATGGGGGTGTGATCGATTTTATCTCTCTTCATTACGGCAAATGGTTTTGGCCCGTTTTTAATGTTGCAGATTTGTTTATTGTTATGGGAATAGTATTAATCTTTTTGAATAGAGTAAAAAATGATTAATAGTGGGCTATATCGTTTTGCAAAAAAATTTTTGGCTCAGATTATTTCTCCGCCGTTCTGTTTTTTTTGTAAAAATGGAATGGATATTCGCCAACCATTATGTGGTACCTGTCTTGCGCATATTATACCGATTGTTTCCCATAAAATGAGGGTTACAAAAAAATATGCTGTTACCGTCTTTGCTATATCTGACTATAAAGATCCTATTCGTTCATTGATTTTATCAAAAGGAAGTTCTGATATTGTTGCTTGTCGCGCTCTTGGTCAGCTAATATGGGATCATACCTATATAAAAAATATCCCATTTGATTTTTTGGTTCCAATTCCTCTCCATAGAAGAAGATTTGCAACTCGTGGTTTTAATCAGGCTCAGGAGATTGCCGATGTTATTGGAAAAAAAGCTGGTAAACCCATTATAAATATTTTACATAGAAATAAAAAAACTGTTCGTCAATCGGAACTTTCAGTTGAAAAAAGGTTTAACAATGTAAAAGATGCCTTTTGCTTGCAAGATAAACAGTTAGAACGTTATAAAGGAAAACATATACTGCTTGTTGACGATTTGATGACTACAGGATCTACTATAAAGGCCGCAGCAAGTAAATTAGTGCAACTGAACCCTAAAACTATCACAGCGGCAGTTGCTTGTCGGGTGGTGCGATAAATATTTTCTTTTATTTAAATTCGTTTTCTGATATTGCCAAAACTGGTAAATTTTGTATGCTATGGTAATATGCTAGTTGTTATACTTTGTAAAAAAACAGTTGTTTATTTTTTTAACCTACTAAAAATTTAAAGGGTGTACATGAAGGTTATAAACTCGCTAAGCAGAAATGTTTTATTGGTTTTAACTCCTATTGTGTTGTTATCAGGCTGTAAACCATTGGACTGGATTAAATCTAAGTTAGGGGGTGATAAGCCATCTACTGTACAAAAAGTCGAAATGGGGAAATTGCCACAAGATGCAGGATCAGCGACTTTAGCCCCTTCAACCAATACTGTTGATTTGCCCGCAGGAATGCTTGCTGTTTGGGGTGATGGAAGCTCTATGGTATCACAGGCGGAATTTGATGCTAAGCTAGCATTATTAATGAAAGAAAAACCAGAACTAAAGGATGTAGCGGAGGCATTTCTCCCTATGCTCAAGGCCCAACTGCTTACTCAGTTGATTTATCTCAAAGTGATTAAAAAATGGGCTGAAGAGAATAAGGTTGATCAACTTCCAGAATTTAAAGAAAAATTAGAACAAATTCTTAATGCGGCAAAAGAGCATTTGAGTGCAGAGTTCTTGGCAAAAGAGCTTTCTGTCGAGCCTACGAGTTCAGAGCTAAAAGATTATTATGAAAAAAATAAAGACAGAGTGGCTCTTATATCCCGTGGTGGAACAAAAGCTATCGGTGTTCAGTTTGAAGACGAAGCAGCAGCAAAAGCGTTCCTTGATAAAGCAAAAGGAGCTAAATTTGATAAAGCTGTAGAAGAGTCTAAGCTGAAAGAAAAGATGCAAGATTTCAACTTTGTGAACAGGCAGTCGAGGGGTATCGATAGGATTTTGGTAAGAAAGATTATGGATATCAAGAAAGTTCCTGCAACTGAATTGATTAAAGTTAACGATAAGACTTTCTGGGTTGTAAATGCAACCGAAAAGAAGGATGCAGAATATCAACCATATGCGGAAGTAAAAGATACCGTTGAGGCGGTTGTAAAGCAAACCAAACAGGGTGAGCTCATGCAAAAGAAGCTTGAGGAACTTAAAGCAAAATATGGTGTAAAAGTGAAAGAAAAGGCATTTATGCCTCCAACACAACAACAGGCTATGATTCCACCTCAAATTCAAGAAGAAGCAATGAAGCAAGCCGCTGCTCAACAAGAAGGCAAAGAAAAAACCAATATTGCTAATACAGAAAACAAAGATGTAAAGCCTGTAACGAAAGCAGCTTAAGAACTACAGTTTTAAATAACTAAGAAAAAAGGGGAATTTACTTGCTATTTAAGTAGATTCCCCTTTAAAATTACCATTAATAGTAGGAGTCTTTAATTATGAAAAAAGTATACTTTCTCTCTTTATTACTATGTTTAGCTTTATTGTCCATAAAGGGATTATCTGCGGAGCTTTTTTTAATTGATCAAATTGAGACAGTTATTTTTGGTCCTGAAGATACTTCTATTATCACCAGATCAGATTTAACTCGACCTGCACTAGATGGTCAATTTAGAACAAAAGAACAGCTTGTATTAGATCATCTGATATATCAGGATGCAATGCGATATAATATTGTTGATGAAGCAATGGTTGATAGGTATATGGCTATGATTCAACGAGAGAATAATCTCACTCTAGATCAGATTAAGGCTATGTTTAGGGAGTATGGATATACCTACGAGGAAGGGCGTCAACAGCTTTCTATTTTAAATACAGTCAACTCAATGGTAGACTTTAAGATTCGATCAAAGCTTATTGTTTCTGAGAAAGAGGTGAGAGCCTACTATGATGCTAACCCTGTTTATAGTCCAGAATCATATCGGATTATGAGAATATTTGTTCCTTTTACTGAAGGTGTCTCAAGAGAAGCCTTAAGAGAAGAGGTTAAAAATAAATTAAAGTTGGGTGAGACTATTGCAGGTGCTAATTATAGTGAGCCTTTTTGGAGAGACAAAGCAGATCTTCCTGCAGAAAAAAGTTTTATTTCTACCCTTAAGGTAAATCAATTTTCACCTTTGCAAGAGGATGCAGCTGGTATTGAGATTTTTAAATTGCTTGATAAACGAGAAAGTAAGCTTATTCCTTTTGAGGTAAGATATAAAGAGATGGCAGATAAATTACGTAAGCCTCTTTATGAAACGTTATTTGATGAATATAAAGCAAGTCTATATGACAATAGTGTTATTGTAGATTTTTAAAGTAGAGTGTTAGGTTTCTTTTTGCTGTTCCCTTGATTGCTCATATAACGCTACTGCTTTTTGAATAAGAGCCTCCTTTTTCCCTTTAAGCTCAGGCTTGCTATCAAGATACGCACCTAATAATTTTTCAAAATTCATAGAAACTTTTAAATCAGAACGTTTTTCTCGCGTTTCAATATGTCTGACTGGAATTATACCAACCAGATACATAACCTCTGAGCATGTCTGTTGAACCAGCTTAAGATTAACATTATCCTTTTGACTAGCCGGAACATGGTAAATTATCTTTACAATAGCGTCTTTAATAGAATGCTTTTTTATTTCGTTAACTATCTGACTGGTTTGGTCTAACGCTTCGTTTAGTTTTATATCCAACTGGATAAAGGGGCGAGTAGGGGTTTTTATAAATTGGTAGCTTGTCTTCTTTTTTTCTTCTATTTCTACTAAGCAAAAACCCTTTTCTTCTTTTCTTTCTCCAAAATCGATTCTTTCTATTGAACCCGGATACACAACTGCTGGATAGCCATTTTTATTTAGATTTTGATGTCGATGCAAATGTCCCAATGCCACATAATCAAATGGTTCAATAGCAAGTTGGGATGGCAAAAAGGTAGGATCATTTCCATAGATAGCTCGTTTTTCTGACCCAGAAAAGATGCCTGTGCTGACCGTCAGATGACCTGCTAAGATTGCAGGGAGTTTGGAGTCGAGCTTTTTTGAAAAGGATTGTATGATCTGCCCAATCGATTTACAAATATAGCGGGTTATATCTTTTGATGATTTTAAGAGATGTTTATCAGATATTGATATATTATTTCTGGTTGGCCAGGGGATACCTACAATCTGAATAGGTCCATTTTTTGTTTCAAGCCTTACCATGTGCGGTTTAGAAATTATATGAAAGCCATCTAATGGTAGATCTGCAAAAATATCTAAAGCATGTGCCTTGCCAAAGCTGACCGGATTATCATGGTTACCAATAATTATAATAATTGGTATGTTTGCCTGATACAGTCTCATAAGGCAGTTGAGAAGTAATTTTTGCTGGGTAGGCGTAGGATTTGTTGTTTTATATGCATCTCCGCAAAATAAAAAGAAATCAACTTTTTTTTGCAGTGCTGTGTCTATACAAAAATGAAACGCTTTTTCAAAATCCAAAAGACGAGTATGAATCCCGGTCTGAGGGTCAATCTTTCCATAGTTTTCCATGCCAAAATGTGTATCTGCTGTGTGTATAAATCTAATCATAATAGTTCTGCGCTCTAATCTTTGTTATCAGTATTAGGTCTTGGACTACATTTTTCAACTAACTTTTTTGTATAGTTATCTTTATTTATTTGTCTAGCTCTGCCAATGGCAAGACTGCAAGAAGGTACGTCTTTTGTAATAGTAGAGCCTGCAGCTGTAAATGCGCTTTTTTCTATTGTAACTGGTGCTATTATTGTATTGTTGCTTCCTATAAAGGCGTTATCTTCTATAGTTGTCTGATGTTTTGTAAAGCCGTTATAGTTACAAGTGATAGTTCCGGCGCCAATATTTACCTGCGATCCTATTGTTGCATCTCCTAAATAGGAAAGATGTTTTGCTTTTGTTTTTTCCCCTAGCTGGCTTTTTTTTACTTCAACGAAGTTTCCTATTGTTGTTTTTGATCCAATTTTTGTCCCACTGTGTACATGCGCAAATGGTCCAATTTGAGATTGTTTGGAGATATGGGAATTTCGTACAACGCACAACGGATGTATTGTTACATTATCTTCAAGTGTTGTATTATCAATTATACAAGAATTTTGTATATTACAGTTTTTCCCAATCCTTGAACCAGAAAGAATATGCACGCCATTTGCTATGGAAGTTCCGGCTCCAATTTCAACATCGGCACCAATAGAGATATTTTCTAGTGCAAGAAATGTAACACCATGTTTTATCCAGTGAGCAATGCGTTGGCGATTTTTTATTTGCTCTTTGTTATATCGCTTTTCTATAGGATCTTTTGTGGTTGTTTCCTTTGTATTGAAAAAAGAGCCTATAGGATAGATCCAAGATGAAACTATAAGAAAAAATATCGAAATAAGAAAAGATTGGTTTGTTCTTGTTTTCATGTTTGTTCCTTACATCCTATGTGGGTGCCAGGCCCAATTTAACATCTATCTCGATGTGTATATTTTGGGCTACATGGAACCTGACCCCACGCTTCATTCAACAGGTAATAAAATAATTAAAATTCTATCAAAAAAATATGGTAAGTCTATTTATAGCTTGGATTCTGTGATAATAGAGAATGGTGCTTTGTATAAATGCTTTTAAAAAAGAGAAAAATCGGGTACTATTACATAGTGGGGAGTAATTGGAGAGATGGCAGAGTGGTCTAATGCGGTCGCCTCGAAAGCGATTATCCCATGAAAGTGGGATCGGGGGTTCGAATCCCCCTCTCTCCTCCAGTTTGTTAATTTTAAATCCTCTTTAAGATTTAAGAAAATGTGTTATAATTGTGGCATTGACATTACGTCTTGGTAAGAATTTTTATTTCTTGTTACTTAATAGTTGAAGATTTTAAGGTCGCAACGTGTGTTGAGTTAAAATTGTAGCCTTAATGAAATTATAACATAAACAAGGTTTTTCATATGATCAAAACAAGAATTATCACGATAGGATTAACGTTTTTATTATTTAGTTCTTATTGTTTTTCTATGGTTTACGATAACCGGTTTTTCCCTTTGTTCAAAAGGCCTTATTCTAAAAAAATAGATAGCCCATCTCGATTGGCAGTTGATTTTTTTGCAACAGCTGCAAATTGTGCTCAAGGTTCACATGTTGAAGCCATTAGTATTCCTGAAATATTTGGTTCCTATAGTCAGGGAAATCTTGGGAGAGCTATGGTTATTTGTGGTATGAAAAATCCTTTAAGAGATGAGCTTCAAGACATGCTTTTGCCGTGGTGCATAGAAGGAAATATTAAGGGTCAGGGAATATCGGTTGTGTATGATCAAGCACTAGGGAACTATTTATTTTTCGGTGGTTCATGCTTATTTATGAGTGTTAACTCATTGCAGACTTTTATTTTTGATATACAAGAATCGGGGCTTATGCCAACTGAAAGAGAGATATCTGATATTTATGACGCTCGTTGCCAAATGCATAAAATGCTTTGTATGGAGTCGCAAAACTCTCATCAGGTTGGTTTTGGCGATATTGATGTATATTTAAGATTAGGGTACATATGGGAGTTTTTATATAAGTTTCGGCGCATAGACGCTGGGATACAGGTTGGAGGTTTGTTAGCAACGGGAGTAGAAAGGAAAATTAATTGTCCCTCATCAGTTCCATTTGGTGGAAATGGGCACTATGGATTTTATGTCAGTGCAGATACCGAGCTTGAATTCAAAGAGGATATGAAGGTAGGGTTGATGGGGAGATTTAATAAGCGATTTGCAAAAAATAGTATCCAACGCTTGCCCTTAGCAAAAGAGCATCTCTTATTTGGTGCATTGCAGGCCCCCGTTCAGGTATGTCCAGGTTTTAGTTGTATTTTTGACTCGTACTTTTCGTGGGAACAGTTAAACAAAGGATTTGGTGCTTGTATTGGATATACATTGGTATATCATAGCGAAGATACCTGGTCAGATTTGCGTCCTATTGATGCCAAAGAAAGCTGCCCTATAGACATGTGCAATATAAACTGTTTTACTTCGTGGGCGTATGATTATGTAAATCTGAATCTTTTTTATGATTTTGGTAAGGTAAAAATAGATAGAGACATAGGTCCTGTTCTAACGCTTACGTGGAATATTCCTGCATTTTTACTTGTTGGAAAGAATGCGCCTAAGACACACAGGGTCTGCTTTGGTTTAGAAGTTAATTTTTAGATAGACATTTTGGTGAGGGAAAGTCTATGAGGTTTCTTCCTGCAAGGTTATTTAGTATTTTTTCTAATGATATGGCAATCGATTTGGGAACTGCAAATACAGTTGTCTATGTTAGAAATAAAGGGATAGTGTTAAATGAACCATCTGTGGTTGCTGTCAAGGCAAATACCAATAAAGTACTTGCTGCTGGCAAAGGCGCTAAAGAGATGTTGGGAAAAACTCCTGAGAATATCATCGCTTGTCGTCCTATGAGAGATGGTGTTATTGCCAATTTTGAACTGACCGAATGTATGATTAGATATTTCATACGAGCGGTTCACAATGATCGAAGAACGTTAGTAAGTCCTCGAATGATAGTAGGAGTTCCTTCTGGAATAACACAGGTTGAAAAACGAGCTGTCGAAGAAACCGCAAAGCAGGCTGGTGCCAGAGATGTATATACTATTATGGAACCTATGGCTGCTGCTATAGGTGCAGGTCTACCAGTGCAGGAACCGTGTGGAAATATGGTTGTCGATATAGGAGGAGGAACGACTGAAGTTGCAGTTATCTCCTTGAAAAATGTTGTCTATTGTCGCTCAATTAGAGTGGGTGGAGATGAGATGGACCGTGCTATTGTCCAATATGTTAAAAGAAAATACAAGCTTTTAATTGGGGAGCGTACGGCTGAAAAAGTTAAAATGAAAATCGGTTCAGCCTTAGTAGATGCAAATTTACATAAAGAGGCTATAGAAGTTAAAGGGCGTGATCTTGTATCAGGTGTTCCAAAAACGATATCCTTATCTGCTGCAGAGGTAAATGAGTCATTACTTGAAACCATAGCTGCTATTGTAGACGGCGTCCGAGTTGCGCTTGAAAATACTCCTCCCGAATTGTCTTCTGATCTTGTAGACAGAGGGATTGTTATGGCTGGTGGAGGTTCTTTGCTAAAAGGGCTTGATACATTAATCTCAAAAGAGACCGGATTGCCAGTCTCTTTGGCCGAAGATCCCCTATTTTGTGTCGTAAATGGAGCAGGAAGGGCATTGGAAAAATTAGATTTCTTTAAAGATGCCTTAATGAAGTAAGAATAAAGTAAGTAAGAATGAGTGATTCTAAGAAAATACGATTTAAAAAGAAGTTTGGTCAGCATTTTTTACGTGATAGATCGATAGTAAAAGAGATAATTGAAACGGTTGATATAAAAAAAGGCTCTTCCATATTTGAAATAGGGTGTGGGGATGGTTTCTTAACTCGGGAAATTTTAAAAACCCCAGCCGGTCGAGTTTGGGTCTTTGAGATAGATCCAGAGTGGGCCCAGCAGGTAAAAGAGAAATTTGGAGATGATCCTCGATTAGAGATTTTTATAGAAAATATCCTGGATGTCAATTTTGCTCGGTTTGCATCATTTACTCCATGGACATTGCTTGCGAATTTACCTTACAAGATTACATTTCCGATTTTACATCTACTACAAAGAAATAGAGATCTTTTGAAAGAGGGTGTCGTGATGGTCCAAGAGGAGGTTGCTCAAAAGATTGTTAAGAAAAGTGGAAGGGGTTACGGCTTTCCTTCTCTGTTTTTTCAATATTATTTTGATTGGAAGTTGCTAAGCAAAATTTCTCCAGACTCTTTTTATCCAAAGCCAAAAGTTTATTCACGATTACTTTATTTTAAGCCAAAAGTGGATATAAAGCCGATAGAAGATGAGCAGGCTTTTTGGAAGTTTATAAAAATATGTTTTAGGCAGCCACGTCGTACATTAAAAAATAATCTTATACAATCACATTATTCTATCGATAAGATGTCTGAAGAAATACTTTTGTTAAGAGCTCAGCAGCTGTCTATGGATGATTTTCTCAAATTATGGGGTTTGATACGGAATTAACCTTGTCATTTTGTCGTTTCTATTTTATCCTTTGCTAGCAAAAGATATAATGCATGCTTTTATAAAAGGAATAAAAATGAAAAAACTTGGGCTTCGACTAGGTGTTTTGATGTTTTTTGTATCAGTTTCTGCTTTTGGTATGAACCTATCAGAAAAAGATGTTTGCACATTGGTCTGTACAGAGAACATAGACGGTGACCATATAACTTCTGAAATTATTGCTAACAAAGCGGTTATTACGGTTTTTAAAAAGGGGTATGTAGGATCTGAATTAAGTCGAGTTTTGGTATTGGATATCGAAAATGAGGGAAAACTATTATTTGATTCTCAAGGGTGTATAAAAAAGCATGGGGGATTGAATAGTTCATCGGTCAAGCTTGTAAGAGAGGTCGATGATCAGATTATTATTCAAAATAAAAAAGTTGTTGTAAAATTTAAAATAGATACTGATACGGTGTTATATCTGTATGATCTTGTTACCAATAAAACGACCGATTTTACAGTTACACTTTGTGACTCAGTATTAAAATATTTTTTTAGTGAGGATACGAACACGGTTATTATAGAACATGGAACGTGGTTTGATATATACAGTTGCCAAGGAGAAAAAATAGGCCACTATGATATTTTATTCGAAAACAGCGACTATAAATTATATGACAATGGCTTGCTTTTTGTCGAGGGCTTTTTTAAAAATCAGCATAGAAGTTACAAAAAATTAAAAGTTTTAGATATTAAAAATCACGGTCACCTTTTATTTGATTCTGAAAAATGCCTAAAAGCATCTCTTAATCTCTATGGGTATCGGGTATGTGGAAAAAATCTTTTCATTTCATACGCGCCTGATTATACGGGTAATAATGTGACTATAGCCCCTACTAAACTAGTAGTTATTGATTTAGAGAGAGGTGGAAAGATGCTATTTCAAACAGATCAAATGACCAAGTATCATATAACTGAACAAGAAAAACTGATCATTGAATACAAATATTTTGATAATCAGGGTGGACGGTTTAAAAATAAAATAAAGATCGTGGATTTGGAAAAAACGGGTAAGCAAGTTGATAACATAGTATTTAATTGTGTAAGCAATAATTTTTTTCTAACAAAAGATAAAAACTATATGATACTTGATACAGTATCAGGTGTAACAGAGAGACAACTGGACAACAGTAAGCAGAGAACAAGCCAAAAGAAGCTTCTGCTTTATAAACTGTTTACAAGCCCTTCTTGTCGGAAGAAAAGAGGGAGTTCTCATAATTATTTGGTGAGCAAGCAAAATAAAAAGTGATCAAGCTCAGCTAAATCCTATCTTTGGGTAGTTTAAAAAAATATTTCAAATAAGTAGTTGATTTTTATCGTCAATTCGTTTTAACTAAAATTAAGTGACCAGGGACATTATATTTTTTCAATTTTTTTTTATTTGCTTATCTCTTGTTTATACAAGAGAAGATTGAATACTTTTTTGGCTATTAGTTAGACTTTTTGGACCTACTTAGCTTGTGTGATTTTTGCACTTTTTTTGATGCTTTTTAATGTTCTTTATGTCCCTTAGGTAAATTTAGGTTGTTGATTTGGCGCGTTTTAGGGAAGTAACTTGTTTAAAAAGTTATATGGATTTTGTATAGCTTTTTTTAAAGGTTTGGTTTTGGTTGAATTTTTTTAAAAAAAGAAAGGCTTTTATGCAGGGCTGGATTGCTCGAATTTTTACTTCATTCATTGATATTCCAGATACAATTTCTACGTCTGTTTATTTTTCTGGCTGTAGCATACGGTGTCATGATTGTCATAATAAAGAGATTTGGGAAAAAGAGAATGGGACCTTAATGTCTGATGATCAGATTATAGAAAAGCTTTGCAATAACAATCTGGCAGACTGTGTTGTTTTTTTAGGAGGAGAGCCAACAGATCAGCTAGATTTTTTGATTCATTTATGCAAAAGAATAAAAAAGGAGGTAGGCAAACCGATTGCAATATACACAGGGAGAGAATTTGAGGTTTTGCCTGATGAACTGTTGGATTATTTGTTTATGGTTGTGTGTGGGCCGTATCGTCAAGATCTAAAAAGAGAGGGCTGGCCTGCTTCATCAAATCAAAGGGTGTTTAAAAGAAAAGGCAATGTATGGACGAGTTAAAGTTTTTAGCTTCTTTTTGTGATAGTTTTAGAGATCTTTATAAAAGTATAGATAAAAGGCTTCTGAAGCTTGAGGGAATATCTCCAGAGCAACTTGATATTTCTAGTTTATCCGATAGATATTTTAAAGAAAGTGTTATCGATGTGACGGTTGATAACAACGCAAATTATGGTCAAGATAGCAGATCATATGGCAATTATCTTTCTGAGATGTCAAAGAGCCATGTAAAATTAATAGGCTACCACGATATATATCAAATTTTAAAAGAGGAATATGGTCGGTTGGAAGCAGATAAGATCTTAAGGTCTGTCTGGGAAGGAGATATATACATACATGATAGTACCTCATTGCAAATTCCATACTGTTGGGCTATGTCGGTTGATTTTATTCTTCGGAAAGGAAATTATTGGGGCCAGCTAGAGTCATTGCCGCCAAAAAGAAAACGCTCTTTTATGGATCAGGTAAAAGAAGTCATTATTGAAATGGCACAAGAAATAGCTGGTGCAGTTGCTATAGGTGATTTGATAATTTGTTATTCTTACTTTATAAAAAAAGAAAAGTTTGATCTTACCAATCCCGCAGTAAGAAAAGACATAGAAAATGATTTTCAATCATTGGTCCATACCTTAAATAAAAAATTGAGACCCTCGCATCAATCTCCATTTACCAATATATCTATTTTTGATAAGCCAAATTTAGAAATATTATTTAAAGGCTATATATTTCCTGATGGAACTTCTCCAGATTTTGATATGGTGATGGAGATACAAAAAATATTCTGTGATTGGTTTCATAAAGGAGATCCGTCTACCGATCTTCCGTACAGATTTCCTGTAGTTACCTTAAATCTTAGGGTTGATGAGCACGGAGAGGTGTTGGACAAGGAGTCATTAGATTATTTTTCAAAAATAAATCTTGAAAAAGCTTGCTTTAATATATATATTTCCTCAGGAAATAAGATTGCAAGTTGTTGTCGATTAACCAACGATTTAGATTTAGCGGGTACCGATAGTTTTGGAAATGGTGGGGTATCATTAGGCTCTCATAGAGTAGTAACATTGAACCTAGCCAGAATAGGAAAATTGTCAAAGTCATACACGCATATGATGGAGCTACTGGCAGACAGGCTTGATATGTCTACTAAGGTGCTTGTTGCTCATAGAAAATTACTTCAAAGTAGAGTAGATACAAACTTTTTACCCTTTGTGCAAAGGGGTATCATAAGTATGGATCGTCTTTTTAGTACATTTGGTGTAAACGGTATTTATGAATGCTTAGAGGAGCTTGGCCATCCAATTTTAACACCGAATGGAAAAGAGTTGGCAAAAAATATGTTGGAAGAGATCAAACTATATGCGACTGCATGTAGCAAAAAATATGGCAACATGTTTAATATAGAGCAGGTGCCGGGTGAAAGCTTGGCCGTCAAGTTGGCAGCAAAGGATAGAATTTTATATGGAATGAATTATTCGATTTACGCAAATCAGTTCATTCCTTTATCCGTAGATTGCGATATTATTGAACGGGTGAAGTTAGATGGAGCATTTTCTAAGGTGCTTACCGGAGGTGGTATTTCCCATTTAAATGTGGGAGAAAGGTTGACTCATAAAGATCAGATGCAAAATTTAATTGAATACTCAATTAAATTTGGCTGTGAGCACTTTGCCATAAATTATAACTTCTGTCGCTGTGAAAATGAGCATACAACTATTTCAGGACAATCGACCGTCTGTCCGATCTGTTCCGGTCCTATTATAGGCCAATATACAAGGGTTGTGGGCTATATGACACCGGTTGCATCTTGGAATAGGGGTAGACAAGAAGAGCATGAACAAAGAGTATTTAAGAAACAAGTATTACACAACGATTCTATAGAAAAAGGTTCTATGAATGAGTATGCAGAAACAAAATCCCGAGAAACAATCTGTGAAAAAAGATGAATCTATTCTTGTCGTGAAACGGGACTATCTTTTTGGTGTCCAGGCGTGGCATGGTATGAGAAAGCCGAATGATGACTCATTTATCAAAACAGTACTACTAAAAAAAGAGTTTCTTCCTCGCTCATTGATGGAATATGATTTTTCTTATAAACAGATAATTCCATACCTTGTTTTCCGATTTGAGGATACATACTTTTTTATGCAGCGAAAGTCAAAGGCGAGCGAGAGCAGGTTACGTAGCAAATATAGTTTTGGTATTGGCGGCCATATTAGGCAAGAAGATATTACTGATGCTGATATTGTGTCTTGGGCTCGGAGGGAATTTTATGAGGAAGTTGACTATAAAGGAGATTTCCAGGTAGAATTCTTAGGTATTTTAAACGATGATTCTAATGATGTAGGCAAAGTTCATGTGGGTTTTGTCTATCTTCTACATGGCGATTCTAACGATATATCAGTGAAGGATGAATTGCAAAGTGGACGATTACTTACTTTAGATAATTGTTCCCACTATTATGAACAGATGGAGTCATGGTCGCAAATGGTATTTGATTTCTTACAGTCTCGCTAAGACTCTAGTAAGCCGGGTGAAAGCCCGGCTTTTTTATTCACTCGCTTCAAATCAACCCTCTGAAATGTTACTCTATTTGTCATTTTTTAATATAAATTTGGGATTAAAGGTAACATTGCTTTTTTTCAGCCTTTTTTTTATACTAAAATATACAGAATAAATGAGATAAATATATTGTAGGAGAAAACTGGTGATATCTACGTCTGATTTTAAAAAAGGCATCAAGATTTTATTTAGGGACGAGCCGTATATGGTTCTTGAATATACTCATGTAAAACCTGGCAAAGGGGGTGCTTTTCTCAGAACAAAAATGAAAAATATGATAACAAATCTTGTTCGCGAGGAAACATTCCGTTCAGGCGAAAAATTTCCTGAGCCAAACTTGGAGTATAAAGACCTGCAATATCTTTACGCTGATAACGGGTTATATAATTTCATGGATCAGGAAACATTTGATCAGATAGCATTAAGTACTGACCAAATAGAAGAAGTGAAAGATTATCTGAAAGAGCAAGAAGTATATACGATTTTATATTTTAATGAAAAGCCAATAGCGGTAAATCCTCCATTGTTCATCGAATTACTTGTAACTGAAACAATGCCAGGAGTACGTGGCGATACAGCGCAAGGTGCGGGAACAAAGCCAGCGACGCTGGAAACTGGGCTTGTTGTACAGGTTCCGCTTTTCGTAGACGAAGGTGATGTAATAAAGGTAGATACGCGTAAGAAAGAATATATTGAACGAGTAGGAAAAAAATAAAGGGAGTAGAGACAAATATGAGTTTATCTGAGCAAGATAAATTTTCTTACGACCAGTTATCACGGCGTGAGATTAGATCGTTGATATTTCATTTGTTATATGCCGCTGAGGCCTCCAGCTATGATACCTCTTTAAACAGTATCATTGATAATTTTAATAGAGGATTAGATATGGATATTCCTCTGGATTGTGAGGCTGCTACAATAGCCAAGGCAGTTATAGATGATCGCGTAAGATTAGACAAGCAAATAGAACCACTATTGGATAACTGGAGACTGGAACGTGTTGGTATTTGTACCAAACTTATTTTACGATTATCGGTTTGGGAGCTTGAAAATACGGACATAGCAGATAACATAGTAATTAACGAAGCTATTGAATTGGCAAAATGCTTTTCAGAAAAAGATGCGTATCGATTTATTAATGGTATTTTGGATGAAATTTGTAAGCAAATTAAGGACTGTTGTGCGTAATACTCTCCTTTCGATTTGTTTCTTTTTTTTAATACCTTCTTGTGTTTCCTTTGTAGAAAAAGAAAGTTGCAAAGATGAAAAAAAAGATGAGGGATCTTTAGTCGTAAATCTAACCGAATCAACTCATATTATACGAACGCTTATAACTCAAAACAAACTGAGCGATATTCTTGAAGAACATGATCCTAAAAAACTTTCTCTGCTAGTTGATAACGTTAGTCCTGCTAAAATGGCATTTGAATCTGAGGTGTTATCAACGACAGTTCCATTCGTAGTCGTCTACTATTTCAAAAAGAATGAAGAAAGTAAACGATTTATTGAGCAATTAGAAAAATT
>Ga0180437_10004375_pt1 | contig 20165 bp, 17 predicted proteins | sample SS_ome_4_FD_132410 | JGI IMG/M metagenome (GOLD analysis project Ga0180437, IMG submission 132410) | Hypersaline lake sediment archaeal communities from the Salton Sea, California, USA - SS_3_D_1 metaG | ecosystem: Environmental > Aquatic > Non-marine Saline and Alkaline > Hypersaline >... | reverse complement strand
TTTCCAGGAACATGAGGAGATGTTAGGGATCGAAGCTCATTAGAGCTATATTCGATTTAAATTTCATATACTTACTTCTTTTATAAGTTTAGCATCTGTTTTTGCATTTTAATTAATTCTTTTATCCCTTTTTCGCCAATCTCTAATATTTCATTAAGTTTTTTCTTGTTAAAAGCTTCCCCTTCAGCAGTTCCTTGAATTTCAATCATTTCTAATTTTTCATTCATAACTAAATTGAAATCGACATCAACCTTAGAATCCTCCTCATAATTTAAATCGAGGAGTACACTGTCATTTTTTATTCCTAATGAGATAGCTGCTGTCACATTATAATCAGGAAATTCATAGATCATTTGTTCATTATACATATAATTTATCGCATCAAAAACAGCTATAAAAGCACCAGTTATCGAAGCACATCTTGTTCCTCCATCCGCTTGAATTACATCGCAATCGATTTTAATTGTTCGTTCTCCTATTCTATCATAACTAAATGCTGCTCTGATACTTCTCCCAATAAGGCGCTGTATTTCATGTGTTCTCCCTTTTACTCTTAAACTGTCTCTTTCACGATTATTTCGATGCTGAGTGGCTCTAGGAAGCATATTATATTCTGCAGTTATCCAACCAGTTCCACTATCCACTAGAAATCGCGGAACAGATTCCAAAACTGAAGCAGATACAATAACCTTAGTCTCTCCTTGGGAAATTAAGACAGATCCCTCGGGATATTTAAGATAGTTCCGTTCAATAGTTGTTTTTCGTAATTCATCAAATTTTCTACCATCAAGTCTAATATTCCCCATTCTTCAATTCAAACCCGTGAATTAATGTTAATAATAATAATAAAAGTTGTATTTGTTTTAATGTAATATACTTTAAATAAAAAGATATTATTAATATATTTTTAGAATAGCTTAATTAAGCATTATGAGCCTATTTCTATTGAGGTGCTTATTTAATAGGATAGCATCCCAAAATTTTATGCCAAATCACATTTGATTTCATACGATCAAGTGCCTCCTTTACTCGCTCATCATCAACATCTCCTTCAAAATCCATTAAAAAGATATATTCCCATCTTCCTTTTCTACTTGGTCTAGATTCGATTTTTGATAAGTTAATATCCGCATCAGAAAATATTTTTAACACCCAATATAAAGCACCAGGGACATGTTTTGTCACAAAAACTACTGAAGTTTTCATATTCTCAGATTTTAATGGATTAGCTTGTTTTGATACGACAATGAAACGCGTAAAATTAGAACTATCTTCAATTTTTGCTTTTAAAATGTTTAGATCATAAATTTCACTCGAAAATTTCGTGCCAATAGCGGCATAGGACTTATCATTTAGTTTTTTAACTCTTCGTACCGCTTCTGCTGTAGAACTCACATCAATTAAGACTGATTTTGGCAGATTTGCTTTTATCCAAGATCTTGTTTGAGCAAATGCTTGAGGGTGAGAGAATATATTCTCAATATCTGTTAGTTCAGCACCTTCTAGTGTTATTAGATTTTGTATAATTTTTAATTCAATTTCATTATATATGACTAATTCGTGTTCTATTAGCAAATCAAGTGTATCTCTCACAGTCCCTTGCAATGTATTTTCAATAGCTAATACTCCAAAATCTATATTATCTTTTTCTACATTCTCAAAAATCTCTAAGGGATTATTCAATGGAGAAAATTCCGTACCTGATTTTGGGAATATTTCAAGAGCTGCTTGATGAGTAAAAGTACCTACAGGTCCAAGATATCCCACTTTAGCTATGGAATCTTGAATGACCTTGCCTGCACCTATGATCTCGTTCCAAATGGACTCCATGTTTGCACTTTTATAGATTGTTGACTTATTTTTAATTCTTTGAATGACTTTCCTTTCTCTAATTGGTTGATAAGTATCCAAATCATGAGTTTTCTTAATTGAACCTATTTTTAGTACAAGATTTGCGCGTTGATTTAAAAGATCAACAATCTTATCATCAATGTCTTCAATTTCTATCCTTAATTTTTCTAATTTTTCTTCATACTGATTATTTTCATCCATCTTCTTCACTTTTTATTAAAATTATATATTATAATAATTTCTCTATATTAATTTCCAGAGCCGCTGCTGGAAATTCTAATTTAAAATTTAAAAGTATCTGGGGATAAATCTCACCAATATATCCTAATTTCTGCTCATTTACATAGATCTCTCCACATCTCCCCTCAATATATGCAGAATTTGTAATTGGTATTATTTTATACTCATCAAAATAACCTAATGAAGTCATAATGAAATCTAAAGTTGATCGGATCTCTGTAAAATCAGCATCTTCATGATAAGTAATTGCTGATAAATGAACATTCCGTTTTGCTCCTGTTTCTTCCTCATTAGATAATACTAGAATATCTCCTATTTCAAATAACCTTATCGGTTTTTCCTCAGATCGGTTTAAACGAATGGTTTCCAATAAGTTTGGGAGTATCTCTACTCTTAATGTATTATATTCTTTTGAAACAGGATTTGCAATTTCTATTGATTTTGAGACATCATTCTCTCGCATCATGAATTCGTATTGCTTTTCTGAGTTTGCTAGTATAAAATTTAGGACTTCTAAATAACCTGCTCCAATCATGATCGTTCTTATACGATTTTGAAATTCTTGAATAGGATGATATTTCCCAATACCTCCGATTGGAATATTTTTCGGTAATTTAGTATATCCATATCCAATCCCGCACTCCTCAGCAAAGTCTACAGGATGCATAATATCTCCGCGGTATGAGGGAACCCATACCTCTAGATATCCTTTCTTTTTAGATTTTGCACCATCAAACCTTACTTTTTGAAAACATTTAATTATCTCCGCAGTTTTTAAATTTAATCCTACAATATCATTGATGTAGCTTTCTTTTATTTCCCATTTTTTTGGAGCGAGATTAGGTGTAATAATTTCCTTTCCTCCTTCATAATTAACTTTAATACTCTCGATAGTTGCGCCCATTTCAAACAATGCTGTAGATAAGATATTTAAACCCAAATTTACCGCATGGAAATCAGTACCCGTCAAGTCTAAAAAAAGATTTCGTGTTTTATCAGTGACTGTTGTTAATTCACCATTTATTATAGGTGGAAAAGATAAAACCTCATTATTTTTATCAAAAATGATAGGATATACCTCTTTTCCTTCCAGGATATGTGCATATTCGATACCCTTTTCATGAATTAACAATATTTCTTCTAGATCCATCGGATATCCATCCCCATGTAATGGAGTGAACTTTACGGAGTTTGGTTTTACGGCAGTATATCTATATGGGGGAGTGACTTTATCTAAATCATGAACACCTATTGCTACTTTTTTTCTGTCCCTTCCCACCGCCCAGTGAAGTTGTTCTTGAATATTCATAAGAGTAGCGACTTCATCTTCATCCAAATCGATGTCACGCACAACACCCCCTACAATATAGGGTCTTACTTTTTTTACACTAGGATCAACATTTAAAACAATATTGCCCTGTGATATATCATATTTTGGAGTTCCTAATTCTAATTCATAGTACCCTTTTAGTGCTCTTGCGATACCTTCAGGACTACTGAAATCAGGGCGATTAGGATTATATTCTACTTTAATTTTTCTCTCATCAGGATCTATATCTTCCAAATCTAAGCTGATCATCTGAAGATCAAATTCCAAACTTTTCATATCTAGTTTTTTTCCCACTAAACGTTCTAATCTATCGATTTTTAAATCTATTGTTGGCATTTTTTTTCCTCCTCACTTCAAATATGATTGCTGCCTTAACCATTTAATCGGATTGACGTAAAAATCTCGAATGTCGTTTCTTCCATAATAAAGCATCGCTATTCTCTCTAAACCTTGACCCCATGCTAAAACTCTTGTTGGGTCTTTAATCCCAAATGGATACGTAACCTCTGGTCTAAATATACCACTCCCTCCCATTTCTAACCACTCGCCGAGTTTGTCATAATAAACTGAGACTTCCATACTTGGTTCTGTGTATGGGAAAAACCCTGGTCGGGTTACGATTTTTGAAAATCCTAACTTTTTATAAAATTCTGATAATAATCCTATTAAATCGCACAAATTAACATCATCATCTATTACAATCCCCTCTATTTGTGTGAATTCTGCTAAATGTGACTTATCTACTCGCTCATTGCGAAAAACACGGTCAACTGAAAAAACTTTGATGGGCTTCTTTCCATTATCATAATAATACTGAGCTAATCTTCTAATGGTGGTAGCTGTGGTATGAGTTCTCAAGACAGTTTGCTTGGCAACATCTTCCTCCCATTTATATCTCCATCCCGTTGAACCAGAGTCTCCTCCATTTTCATGTGTATTTTTAACAGCAGTCACAAGATCTTTTTCTGGTAATTTTGCTTCTTTTGGTTTGGTCAAATAAAAGGTATCTTGAAGTTCTCTCGCAGGATGATCCTGTGGTTGGAATAAGGCATCAAAATTGAAAAAAGCACTTTCAACTATAGGGCCACGTATTTCAGTAAAGCCCATTGATAAAAATACCTGCCTTATCACATTGATCAAGTTAATTATTGGATGAATTTTTCCCGCTTTCAACAATGGTCCCGGTTTTGAGACATCAAAAGGTTTTAATTCTGCTTTTTTCCATGTATTTGAAGCTATCATCTCAGATGTAATCTTACTCACTTGTTCTAACTCAGAAATCTCATTTAGGGGTATATTTTTTCCCTTTTCTGTTAAATAAATTATTCTCTGAGTTTTTTTGGTTTTATCAAGCAATTTTCTTTTGTTAAGAACATCAATGAGTTTCAAATCATCCTTTTTTAAATTTTCAATATCAATGTTGGGTTCGCTATTGAATTTTTCTAAGAAGATTTCAAGATTAGTTTTGGGAAATTCTTCTGCTACAACAAAAATGTTATTCTCTCCAGAAGCTTTGCTTTGAGCGATCCACCGATTTTTTTTAAGATTAGCAATCCCAATATAAAAAATTGATTTATTCATTTTGGATTTTTTACGAAACTCATCTAAATCAATTTCTTTAATCTTTTCTTTTGTTAAGATTGTTATTAGTTGTCGTTCAGGGAGACCATTTTTAAGATATATTAAACCTTCCTTATTTAGAGAAATTTGATGAATCTCATCTTCTTTGAATTTTGCTAAATCATAATCTATGAGATCATTTATCGCAGACATTAAGACAATATAATCAATCTTTAAATCTTCTGCAAGTTCAGAAGCAATGACTTCACTTTCTTTTTCCTTCAATATCTTTAATATTTCAATTACTTGTTCTTTTAACTTTATTTTCATACTATTGCATCCAAAAAGTATCACTTTCACATATATATATTCTAAACCTTTTATTTATTTAAATGTTATGTGAATGAACGCGTACTTCTTGCCCCTTTCTTGAACTAGACAGACTTTTTTATGTTAAGATAATATCTTTTCAACTTAAATATGAAATAAATAGTTAAGAATCCGCAGCCAAGGGAATAAGATATGTTTATAATGATTTAATCCCTTGGCAGAATAAAGAATTTAACAAAAAATGAAACTCGAGTGTTTTTTAGTACTTTAGATATATTTTTACCAATTAGATTCATATATAACACTTGACAAGTTTCTATTCTATATTAATAAAATAACTAAAAGTTCCTAAAAAATTTTATTACTCAAGTTTTTCCTTATCGAAGTTGAGCTGATTTTAAGATTATTTTTATCTTTAATAATAGGGATTATGATGATTAATAATGGCTTAAAACCTTTTTTTGTTCTCATATCATTGATTTCAAGAGCTGTTTTATAAGTTTCTTGACTCACAATTATCCCATCATACTCTGATTCATGAATAGGAGGCCCAAATCGATCATTTAATTCTATAATTTCTACTTTTTCCAATTTAGATTCGGCTTCAATAAAGTTTATTACATTCTCTTTTCTTACATGATATGGTTCCAATTCGGAAGAATATTCTTTATTTTTTAACATCTCATCAGATGCTATTCCAATCACTAATTGTTTAGAAAAATTTAGCCCTGTTTTTATTAAAAATTTATGTCCTTCATGAAGATGATCAAAAGTACCGCCCATACCCGCCTTTTTTAAAATAAGAACACCACCCAAGATGAAGTACAATATATCAAAAATTAAGACTTACTCTGAAGTTTTAAAATATCGGCTTTTTTTACTTCTACAGTAGGCTTTTTTAACTTAACACTATAAATTTGGTGAATAATTAAAGTTTCATTACATTTATCACAATTTCCTGATCTTTTGAATACATAATCTCCATTTTGATAATTTCTAACTTTAATTGTATCACATGAACTGCATTTTAAAATGGTTAGTGTCTGTCTTATTGGTTCGGCTGGTTTCTTTTGAATCTGAATTAATGAGGAACCCAGACAAATAAGAGAGAACCCTATTATGAAGTTTGTTACTTGGTCTGGAGTAATTCCAATATAAATAAACAGTGCTCCAACTATGATTAGCAAAATAAATAGAAGATTTTTTAAGACTGTTTTAATTGAAATCTTCTTGTTTAAGATATCCTCATCGTCTTCTTCTTCAATCATAAGATTCTTCTCAAAAATCAAGGAAATAATACTTCTATACTCTATAATAGAAAAGAATATAAGATTAAATAAATTTTGTTATTATGAAAACTTAATACATTAAAAGTCTTCATTATTAAACTAAAATTCAATAAAAATGGGTTAATATGTATCAATTAATGCAATTATTTGGACAAACAGAAGCTGATCCACTAGGTCTTATCCTTAATCTATTATGGTTTGTACTTATATTCATATCTATTTTCTATGGGACGAAACTCCAAGCTTATCGCTCGCAAAAGGAAATAGAATCTGGATTGGAAAAGTTAAAAAATTGGAATGATGAGGCTAAACAAATCCTTGTCAATAATTTTAAAAAATTTGCAGATAAAAAAGAAACCGAGAAAGATTTGAGATTGAAGCTTGAAGATTTCTTGAGTTTTATCGCAATCACTCCTGTAAATCTTGATCCTTATGGTATAATTCCTAAGTTCGATCACATAATTGATGTAAGAGATAATAGATTCAAGGAAGAGGTTTCTCAAATGGCTCCAAACGTTATTAAAGGATCTCCAGATGCTCAAAATTTAGAAAATCTTTTAGAAGCTGCGATGGCAGTAGATTATGTGTATCGATTAGTAAAACATTATCTCATTTTAGGAAAAAAATCAAAATCATATATCCTACTTATGCAGATTTCTATGCAGATGAGTTTAATTTTAGCAATGGCTAAATCATATTTCCGAGCCACTAAAGCATTTTCAGAGGGAAGTCCCATTGGAGATGCATTAGGACCGATGGTTGCTGGAAGTTTTGTTCGAAATATAACTCAGAATGGCGAAGTAGAAGCGATTGAAGTAGCTAAGGATACCATCTTACAGGAAGTAGATTTTGAGGATAGAACTGTTTACGTTATCAGAGCAAAAGGTCCAGGTGGAACTGTTGGAAAACCTGGAACTGCGATAAAGAAATTAATAGAAGAAAGTGGTGATTCCATTTCAAGGATTTTTATGATTGATGCCGGATTAAAACTTTCTGGAGATAAAACTGGTTCGGTAGCAGAAGGAGTTGGTGCAGCAATTGGAGGAATTGGAGTTGAAAAATTTTATATTGAAGAATCTTCAACGAAAAAAACTATACCAATTGATGCTCTAATTTGTAGACAATCCTTAGAGGATGCGATAACCACCATGAAACGACCTATAACAAAATCTGTACCTGATATCGTAGAACGAATTAAAATGGGCATTCGTAAAAGAACCGAAAAAGGAACAAAAATTATCGTAGCAGGTATTGGAAATACTATAGGTATTGGCGTCTGAACTACTTTTTTTTAATTTGAATAGGTCATGCAGAAGCGATTTTATTTTTTTATTTGTTATTTCTTAAATATGAATTTTAATTATTTTCAAATAAAAAGAATCAATACACAATATTAACAAAAACAATTCAAAAAATATCGAGAAAGGTAATAAAAAAATGAAGGTATTTTCAGAAGAATGGGCAGATGAATATGTTAACGCATTAAATGCCAACGAAAATTATAGAGCAGCTGCTTCTTGGTGGGAAGGGGATTTTATATTTGTTATTGAACCTAGTGGTAATTTAGATCATGAAATTAGAATGTTTATTGGATTATACAAAGGAGATTGTACCGGTAGCAAGGTTCTCAATGAGGATGAGGAGTATGAGATTTTACCTCCTAACTCTCCGCCAAGACCCCTAAAGGAAGGGGAAAAAATTGGTGCAGAATTTGTCTTTTCTGGGACCTATGATAACTGGGTAAAAGTTTTGAAAAAAGAACTTGATCCTATTCAAGGACTAATGGCCGGAAAATTCAAACTTGTTGGAAACATGGCAAAAGTCATGAGAGCAACTAAGGCTGCTCAAGAGATGGTCAATAGCACCACACAAATTGAAGGAGCTGAATTTTACTAACTTTTCCTTTTTTTCTTTTTTTCTCATTTCAAATCTTAATCAAAATCTTTTTTACAAAATAAAAATTGGACTATTGAAAATATTTAATTATTAAACGATTTTTATAGACATAATACAATTTAATTAAAAATGTGATTAAATTTGGGCTTATCCGGAAAGGAATATTTCGTTCGAGATTTAGTTATAGATGATGAATACGGAATCGTGAATTCTAATGCGTCTGTCCGAGATGCCGCTAAAAAAATGAAGGAATTAGGAGTTCCTGACCTAGTGGTCATAGAAGAAGGCACTGAAAAGGTATTAGGTGTTGTTGCTGATTTTGATATAGTTCAAAATGTAGTAGCTGAAGGTATTGACTGTAATAGCGCTAAAGTAGTATCAACAATGTATTCTATAGAACCAGTTATGTTAGATACTCCTGTTTCAGTAGCATTCAAAAGGATGCAGAATCTACGTGTAAATGTTGTACCTGTTCTGGAAGATGGAAAGCTTTTTGGAGTAGCTACTATTCAAGATTGTTGGAGCTATATCCCTGATGTAATTCCAGACGAGAGAGGATTAATTGCTGTGTCTAACACTAAAATAGCAGAATTCTGGTTCGCAAGCATTTCAGCAGTCACCGCTTTTATACTGGGGATATTATTGCCATTAGCAGGAGTTTTTGGCTTCTTTATAGCTGATCAAGCTGATGTGATGACTTTATTAGGATTAGCTGATGTAAGAGGAGGGCTTCTTAATTTTTACTTTTTCGAAGCTCATGGATTAGACTTCTTTGTCCCTTTTTTAAGCTTAATTGAGGATGGGGGGCCAATCTGGGGTGTGATAATAGCTACTAGTATTTCATTGCTTATTCTAGGCATAATTGGGCTATTAGCATTGATTTATTCTTCATACACTGATACAAAAAACATGCCTACTGGTAATTTAGTTCGAATCGTCCTTCCTAGCTTAGTTGTATTTTTTATGGTTTTAGAATGGATCTTTTTTGCTATAGCTTTCGCAGTATCATCAATCCCGGTACTAGTGGGAGTAAATCCTATTGGTCTAACTTTGTCGATTATTTCTATGCTTTTAATCATTGTTGCAATCAATCGAGATTATTTATTTAAAGAGAAAGCTTTAATGGAATCAGAAGGAACTGAGGTGAGGTAGAAAAATGCCTCGAGGTGGCGGAGGACGTGGTTTTGGAGGTGGATTCCGAGGAGGAGGCTTTGGTGGTGGCTTTAGAGGTGGAGGTTTTAGAGGAGGACCTGGAGGGTTTAGACCCGTTCGTGGAACTCCGTCTGGAACTCCATTTGGAAGAACAGGCGCTAATCGTATAACTTCACGTTCACCAAGCGGACCATATAGACATTCATATTATCATCCATACAGAAGATATTATAGATGGGGTTATAGACCATGGTATTATCGATGGTGGTATTCCCCGTATTGGCTCGGATATTGGCACAGACCATGGTACTACTCTCCTGTGTATGTTGGGGGAGGCATTGTATTTGCTATTATACTAGGCTTAATTCTTTTACCACTATTTGGTATTGCATTATGGTTTCCCTTTAGTAATGCTGATCCTAATGGATTTGTCAATTACCGCTCTACAGAAACGATTTATTATAACGAATATTGGTATGAATACGAATACATTGAAGCAGGAAATCAAATATCATATTCAATACAGTCTTCTCCTGAAGTAATCAGTTTTGCTATCTGGAATCAACCTTTTGAAACAATACCTAAAACAACTAAAAATGGAAACTTCAGCGATTCATTTTTACTTGTGAATAACTATTATGAATATTATTCAATATATCTAAAACCGGGATCATCAATTGATTATAATTTTAATGCGACAAGTTCAGTGGATTTCTTTATTGCTGATGCTAATCAATTATATACATGGAATCAAGGTGGTACTCCTATTTTTTATGAGGAAAGTAATGCGGTAACCACAGGTACAGGTTCTATTTCTATCACTACTGCGAGAGATTACTACTTAGTTTGGTATAATAACTATGGTGGTACTGCTGATGTAGATTTTATTGCAAACTTCACAGCTGTTAACGTATATAATTTAACAGCGACTTACGAATATGCTATAGCAGAAACAAGTGTAGATGGCACATTTAATGTTCCCACAAGTGGAAATTGGTATTTTTTTGTGTACTTTGATCCACTTTATTCTCCCGCAGAATCGACTGATATAACTTTTGACGTCACATATGATACAGGAGTAAATGGTGCTGAGCGATGGATTAGTATATCACCGATATTAATCGGAATCCTTGTAGTCATAGTCATTATTATAATAGCTGCAGTCATAGCTCGTAAGGGCCAGAAGAAATTAGCAAAACAAAAACCAAAACAAGTGACCCAACCAGAAGCGAAAGCCAAAACTACTAAAGAAGTGTCTGTAACTCCCTCTAAGTGCGTACGATGTGGGAGTAAACTTCGGCCAGACGCAAACTTTTGTCCAGTTTGTGGTGGAAAAGTAGAGGGTAGAGCTATAGGCAGTACAGAGGTTGTTACTCCTGCAGAATCTAAAACATGCAGTCTATGTGGAAGTAAACTCGGAGAAAATGCTAATTTTTGCAAATGGTGTGGAACTGAAGTCGAAAAAAAGCATTAGAGAAGATTTCTAAGAATAATTAAACAATTTTTTTCTCTTTATATATTGATTTTTTTGTATCAAACTTTAATTAATTAAATCATTGATAAATTTATATCATGAGTGCCCTTGGCAAATTTAGTAGCATCTATCTCAAAAAAAAAATTGTAAAGCTCTTTTTTTATAGTCTACTAATTTATTTTGTCATCGCATATCTACTCAACAATTACTCATTCCTAAATATTTACAGTTCCTTATTGATATGGGGTTGTATGTTCACAATAATTATTTTATACTTATATTATAAATTCAATAGAATTATCATTGCTTTAGATACTTTGAGAAAACAAGAGATTTATTTCGAAGAAACCAATAAATCTGCTTTGAAAAAAGACGCTTTCACGAGGAAATATAAAAAGTGGTTAATCACTAATGCCATAGAAGAAAATTTAGATCTTAATTATAGACCTCATACACTTAACACAGGAGGAGAGTGCTGTATATATTGTTGTACAACAGTCATTCCTCTTCTACTAATTGCATCATTTTCTGTAATATATCTGCAAAGTGAGAGTGGTTGGATTACTATAATCCCCGTTATAATCATTATAATTATCCTTTATCCTATTATAAGGAGACAATCGGATATTAAAACTTGTAAAATGCTCGATTCAGAAATTAAGCGTATATTATATGAAGAAGAAACTGGTTATTCTCCTTTAAAAGACGGGAAATATACCTTTAAATATCGAGCGTGGTTAATACAAAAAGACAAAGAACCATCAAGGCTGAGCTACTAAAAAATTAATTAATACTCCAATCAAAAATCTTAATAAGATTATTTTCCAAACATTATTTTTTTACTTCATATTAGAAGATATTAAATCATCGATTCATTTAAGTTTAATACTAAAAACAAATGAGTATCTTGAAACAAAACCTTTCACTACTTAAGGAAAAAAAAGTTTTCTTCTTTGATCTAGATGGTACAATTTTTATAGAAAATCGTCTATTTAAAGGAGTTCGTGAATTAATAGAGCTTTTAAATGAATATAAGAAGCATTTTTTCTTTCTATCAAATAATTCAAGCAAATCCACAGATGATTATCTGAAAAAATTAAAAGGCTTCAATCTTCCTATAACTCGCGAGAAAATTTTACTATCTCAACACCCTACAATTGATTATTTGCACAAAAACTCTTTTAAAAAAATATTTTTATTAGGAACTAGTTCTTTAAAAGAAGAATTTATTCATCATGGTTTCCAGTTGACTAAGGAGGATCCCGAGATATTAGTATTAGCATTTGATCAAGAATTAACCTATGAGAGATTAGTTAAGGCATCTAAATTTCTGCAAAATGGTATACCATATATAGCCACACATTTAGATAATCGGTGTCCAGTTGAGGATGGCTATATTCCAGATGCGGGTGGGATTGCAGCTTTATTATATAAAACTACTGATCGTATGCCGAAAGTATTTGGAAAACCAAATAAAGAAATGCTTTTATTCAAATTAGAGGAACTTAAAATACACCGAGAACAAGCAGTAATGATTGGAGATCGATTATATACTGATATTAAGATGGGTATAAATGCGGGAATTACGACATGTTGTGTGTTATCTGGAGAAACCACTTTTGAAATGATACAAAATAGTAAAGAATTCAAACCCGATTTTATTATAGATGGTATTTGGACGCTTCTTGATCTTTTTCACTAATCCTTATATCTATATACCAATATATAGCTTACATTTGAATAGCTTTCCGAAAATTTTATTTCATAAGCAATATTCTTAAAAAATAAGTTAAGTTCGATTTTTATATAATAATAAATATAGAATTTGAGTGGCATAATAAACAAGAAATTTTGATTAAACATGGCAACATCTGAACAAAAAAAAGTTCGATCAGAACAAAAAAAGTATATTTATTCATTTGAAGAAGGCAGTAAAGAACTCAAAAACCTATTAGGCGGAAAAGGTGCTAACTTAGGGGAAATGACAAATTTAGGTCTTAATATTCCCCCTGGATTTACTATCACCACAGAAGCATGTCTATTATATTTTGATAATCCTGCTGAAATTATGAAACAAATTGAACCAGGTGTAAGAGAACATCTCAAAGCATTAGAAGAGAAAACCAAAAAAAGGTTTGGAGATAATAAAAAACCTCTTTTGGTCTCAGTTCGATCGGGTGCTCCAATATCAATGCCTGGAATGATGGATACAGTATTAAATCTAGGCCTTAATGATGAATCTGTTAAGGGAATGGCAGAACAGACAAGCAACCCTCGATTCGCATATGATTCTTATCGACGCTTCATCCAAATGTTTGGAGATGTATGTATGGGAATAGGAGATGAAAAATTTGAGGTAATCCTTGATAAATATAAGCGTGCCATTTCGAGAAATGCACAAGATACTGATTTAAAAGTATCAGATTTGCAAAAGATAATTGCTGATTATAAAACTTTATATGAAAAAGAGATCGGGAACCCCTTTCCACAGGATCCAATCAAACAACTTTTTATCGCAATTGAAGCTGTGTTTAAATCTTGGAATAATCGACGAGCGATAACATATCGTAGAATTAATAATATTCCAAATTTAGGAACGGCGGTTAACATTCAAGCTATGGTTTTTGGTAATAAAGGATGGGATTCAGCGACTGGCGTTGCATTTACACGAGATCCTTCAAATGGAGAGAACCGAAAATTTGGTGAATATCTTACTAATGCTCAAGGAGAGGATGTAGTGGCAGGAATAAGAACGCCAAAGAAATTGGATGACATGAAAGATGAATTTCCGAATATTTACACAGAATTAAAAAAAACTATGGTTAAGCTCGAAAGACATTACCGAGATATGCAAGATATCGAGTTCACAGTTGAAAATGGTCAATTATTCATTCTTCAAACCAGAAATGGAAAACGAACGCCCTCTGCAGCTGTTAAAATTGCTGTGGATATGGTAAAAGAAGGTTTAATCTCTAAAGAAGAAGCCATTTTGAGTGTTGATCCATTTAAATTAACAAAGTTATTATTCAAGAGCATTGATGAAAATTCAATAATGCGTGTCCTAGCAAGTGGAATTAGTGCTTCTCCAGGAGCAGTATCAGGTATTGCAATTTTTGATCCAGATACTGTTGAAGAATTGGCAAATACAGGAGAACAAGAAATCATCTTAGTACGACCTCAAACTAAACCCGATGATGTTCATGGTCTCTATGCCTCTAGTGGAGTTTTAACTCAATTTGGTGGAAAAACATCACATGCTGCAGTTGTTGCAAGAGGTATGGGTAAGCCGGCAGTTGTTGGTGCTCAAGATATTGAAATTGATGTTGAAAACAAACAGTTTAGCATTGGTGACACTATTATAAAAGAAGGCGATGTTATTACAATTGATGGAACATCAGGACGTGTAATAGAAGGAAAAGTGCCACTGATTGAACCCGAAATTAAAGGAGAATTCTCTGAATTACTATCTATGGCAGATGATATTAAATATTTAGGAGTCCGTGCTAATGCAGATACACCAATAGATGCTCAGAAAGCATTAGAATTTGGAGCAGAAGGTATAGGGCTGTGTAGAACAGAGCATATGTTCATGGCTCAAGATAGGCTTCCCGTAGTACAGAATATGATTATGGCTAGAACTCAAGAAGATCGTCAAGATGCACTTAACAAAATATTACCCATGCAGAAGGGTGACTTCTACGAGATATTTAAAATAATGAAAGGGAAACCAGTAACTATACGATTACTTGATCCTCCTTTACATGAATTTCTTCCTGAATTATCAACAGTTCTTTTAGAATATCAAGAATTAAAGATGACCAATTCTCTTTCTCGTTCTCTGTTAGAAACATCACCTCTTGATGAAGAAATCAAGAAGAAGAATAAGGTAATCTCATTGATCCGCTCTCTCTCTGAGGAAAATCCCATGATGGGCTTAAGAGGTTGCCGACTCGGAATTGTTTGGCCTGAGATAAACGAAATGCAAGTGAAAGCAATTTTTCAAGCAGCTTGCGAATTAAAGATTGAAGGAATCGATGTCATTCCTGAAGTTATGATCCCACTCATCGGGATGATCTCTGAACTTAAGCTTGTTAAAGAACAGTTGGTAAAAGTAGCAAAAGAAACCATCGATAGTTATGGGGTAAAACTTAATTATACGTTCGGAACAATGATTGAAATACCTCGAGCAGCGCTTACTGCAGATGAAATTGCCAGTGAAGCAGAATTCTTCTCGTTTGGTACTAACGATCTCACCCAGATGACATTTGGATTCAGCCGAGACGATGCAGAAGGCAAGTTCCTTCCTATCTATTTGAATAAAGAAATTTTGGACCAAAATCCCTTCGAGAGTTTAGATCAACAGGGTGTGGGGAAACTCATGAAAATGGCGATTAAAGATGGAAGAAACACACGACCAGATCTGAAATGTGGTATCTGTGGAGAACATGGTGGTGAGCCTAAATCTATTAAGTTTGCTCATTCTATAGGATTAAATTATGTATCTTGTTCGCCATTTCGAATACCAGTAGCACGATTATCTGCTGCACAAGCCGTAATTGAAGAAAAGGGAACAAAATAATCTTCTTTTTAACTGTTATTTTTATTATTTGATCTTATTTTTATCAAGCAATATTCATCGAAGAATAGATAGAATCGTTGAAGTCAAATACTCTGGATCAGTAAGAAATATATCGATCTATACATTATATTGACTAATTTAAATACCTAAATCAAAGTGATAAAATGCCGTTATCGATAGAAGAACGAGTAGCTTTAATCGAAGAAGTTGGAGAAGAAGTAATAGATGTAGATGAATTAAGAGAGATGATTAAATGGAAGACAGAGAATAATCAACCCATAAATGCGTATGATGGATTTGAGCCTTCAGGTAACATTCATATTGCTCAAGGCCTATTAAGAGCTATAAATGTAAATAAAATAACGAAAGCCGGAATAAAATTCAAATTCTTAATTGCTGATTGGCATGCTGCAGCAAATAAGAAGTTTGATGGCAATCTTAAGATAATAAAGAAAGTTGGTGATTTCTTTATTGAATTATGGAAAGTATGTGGCATGGATTTGGAAAATGTAGAGTTTCTCTATGCTTCTGATTTCACAAAAGATCCAAAATACTGGGAGTTAGTCCTTAAAATTGCCATAAATACTACTCTAAACAGAGTTAAAAGATGTACCCAAATTATGGGAAGAAAAGAATCAGAAACCCTATATGCTTCTCAGATTCTCTATCCTTTGATGCAAACAGCAGATATTTTTTATATCCCCGCGGATATTTGTCAATTAGGATTAGATCAGAGAAAAGTTAATATGCTCGCGAGAGAAACGGCAAATGATTTAAACAAACCGAAACCTGTTGCAGTCCATCACCATATGTTGCTTGGTTTAACAAAGCCTCCCGATACTGATCTTAGTGGAATAGATAGAGCTATCGAACTAAAAATGTCAAAATCCAATCCTGATTCCGCAATTTTCATGTTAGATTCGCCAAAAGATGTCAAACGAAAAATTAATAAAGCTTATTGTCCTCCAAATGAGATTAATGAAAATCCGATATTGGAATATTGTAAATATATTATCTTTGAACTTATCGATTCATTTAAAATTGAGCGTCCTGAGAGGTATGGCGGTAATATTGAATATTTTAAGTATGATGATCTAGAAAAAGATTATGCAAAAGGAGATTTGAATCCAGCAGACCTAAAACCAGCAGTAGTTAAATACCTCAATACCTTTTTGGACCCTATACGTCGACATTTTGAGAATGATCCAAAAGCAAAAGAGCTCTATCAATTTGTTAAAAGAGAAGATAAAAAAGATAAACAAAGGAAGAATTAAAGTTTAAATATGGTTCGTTTACTTCTATTAGGAGACTCACATATACCAAAGAGAGCAACTGAAGTTCCTATCGATATCTATTCAAAAATAAAAGAAATATTAGAAGATACTCTTTTTGATTATACTTTTTTTACAGGAGATCTTATTAATGCTCCAAAACTAATGAGATTTCTAAAGAAGATTACTAAAAATGAAATACTTAGGGTTATCGGTAATATGGATTATTATGGGGGCGATAGAGATCTACCATTATTCCGTGATCTTCATATCTCACTAAATCGCGATGACGATCTTTCGCTCGGTTTGATTCATGGTCATAATATCCATCCCAGAGGAGATCACAATCAATTAGAGTCTTTTGCTTTAGACAATAACTATAATATTTTAGTCTCAGGCCATACTCATAAAGAAGAAATCTATTTAACACAAAATGGCGTATTATTACTTAATCCTGGAAGTATTACAGGAGCATGGTCTTTTATTGCAACTCAAAATAATGCTTTTATCACATTGAAGATTAATGAGCAATCAAAAGATATATCTACTAAACTTTTTCAGAAAAGTAGAAATACTACCAAATTTTCGATAAAGAATTTCTATTTCTTGTATGTAAATAAATCAATAAGAAATAAATATTAAAATCTAAACAAAGAATAAAATTATTAGATTAATTTAATTTGGTCTTTTAACCTTATCAAGCACCAGTACCTTTGGGAGTTTTAATAATAATCCAAGATTCCTTTTACCATCGCTTCCCTTATCAAATCTGAGTTTTCTATATCCAAATTTATTTTTCTTTAATATCATATGAAGGGTTGAATTTTCGCCATTAGAAAAATACATCATATCTTCAGGAGTAGATATTACCTCGAGATCATACTCCTCTAATTTATCCCTTCCTAAGGAATAATTCCCATTTTCTGCGATAAGATGTACCCAAAAGATGTAATCCTCTTCGATATGAAGCCCTAAGTTAATTCTCGCATCGAGATTATTGAGGGTTTTTAGATTTTTTGGATATTTTCGCTTATCATCTATAATACTATTAATAACTCCTTGAAATGTAATAAATAGATTTGATTTTTCAGTTTCTTTCATTTTATCCCACCTAATTAATGAAAAAAATTTTCATTTAAGTTTGCATTTAATAATTTATTTAATCTAATAAAGATTTAAGTATAATTAATATCCTTTGAGCATTAATAGCTTAAAAGGTAAAGAAAGGTGAATAAAAAAAATGTGGTATTTTTTTAGTCCAAATATCGTTTATGGAGAAGACGCTTTAGATTTTTTGGAAAATATCCCTAGTGAAAAGTGTTTTATTATAACAGATAAAATTTTGGAAGATTTAGGCTATTTAAAAATACTTACGGATAAACTTGAAAAATATGGGAGAACATATGAAGTTTTTAACACGGTAAAATCTGATCCACACGAAGAGGACGTACTCAAAGCTAAGGAAAAATGTATTTCTTATAGTCCAGATCAAATTATTGCTTTAGGAGGAGGTTCTGTAATCGATACAGCCAAAGCAGCTTGGGCTTTATATGAATATCCTGAATTTGTAGTTGATGATCTGCATCCATTTAATCTCAAATTATATGATCTAGGCAAAAAAGCTAAATTGATTGCGATACCGACCACCTCTGGGACAGGAGCAGAAACTACGTGGGCAACCGTTATCTCTAGATATGAAGAGAATGTATGGAAAAAGTTAGAACAAGCACATAAAGGTATTGCCCCGATGTATGCAATAGTTGATCCTGTTTTTCCTGCCGGTATGCCACCGGAATTAACAGTTAATACTGGTTTTGATGCATTAGCACATTCAATAGAAGGCATTATCTCTGTCTGGAAAAATGAGTTCAGTGAAGCATTAGCTTTAAAGGCTATTGAGTTGATCTATGAATATTTACCTATTGCATACCAGGATGGTGATAATATAGAAGCTCGAGATTATATGCACCAGGCAGCAACTATGGCGGGTTTAGCTTTTGGAAACTCCCAAGCCCATCTTGGACATTCAATGGGTCATAGTTGGGGCGCCGTCTTCCACACACATCATGGAAAAGCGGTAGGGCTTTTTCTTCCTTATGTGACCCAATTTTGTATAAATAATCCAGATGAAACCGACCCTACCATTGAAATTCTAGGAAAGATGGCAAAACAATTAGGTTGGTGCGAATGGAAGGAAGATCAGAAAAAAGCTGCTATGATTGTGATAGAAAAAATTAAGGAATTGCAAAAAGAATTAAATCTTCCATCTAAACTTAAAGATTTAGTTTCCAAAGAAGATTTTGAGAAAAATTTGGATATGTTAATTAATTTGGTCTATCAAAGTAGTTCAAGTACGATGAGCCCTCGATCTGCAAATGCAGATAATATTCGAAATCTTTATCTTTATTCTTTTGAAGGAAAAGATGTTGATTTTTAATAAACATCAATATCTTCTTTTTATTTATTCGTATCATCTTTTTTATAATTTTGTCCCTATTCTCAATTCAAATTTTCCGAAAGTGTTAAACATATAAATAAAAATTTTATATTATTTTTGTAAAGAATTTTTAATTCCGATCTTTGGATACGAAGATTAGAAATGGCTATTCCCGAAGAAGAACGTAAATTTATAAAATTATTAGAAAGTAGCATTGGTGCGGAAATTCCTTTAGTTAATGATATTTATAGTTATACTTTGGGATATACAGTCAAAGATAATCATATTAACGGACTTGCACTATTTTCTTGTGAATTAAATTCGATTCCCGACAATATCAACGCTCTTTCTGGGTTAAAAAAGTTATTACTACGAGGAAATAAATTAAGAGTATTACCCGAAGAGTTATTTCTTATTATGTCCTTAGAAACTTTAGATTTAAGTGAAAATCGATTATCTAAATTACCAAGTTCCATTTACTCAGCAACAACTTTAAAGGAATTATATCTAGAGTCTAACAAACTTAGTGAATTACCAACTTCGCTAAAGGATTTAATCTCTCTTGAAACTTTGGATTTGAGCGAAAATAGATTTATTAAAATTACTGATTCTGTTTTCTCTCTTCAGAATTTGAAAAATTTAGATTTGAGTAACAATGGACTCGTAAAAATTGTGGATAAAATTGGTAATCTCACAAACCTAGAGTTATTATATTTAGGAAATAATGCCTTAAGTACAATCCCTGAGACTATAGGT
>Ga0180437_10004374_pt1 | contig 20168 bp, 11 predicted proteins | sample SS_ome_4_FD_132410 | JGI IMG/M metagenome (GOLD analysis project Ga0180437, IMG submission 132410) | Hypersaline lake sediment archaeal communities from the Salton Sea, California, USA - SS_3_D_1 metaG | ecosystem: Environmental > Aquatic > Non-marine Saline and Alkaline > Hypersaline >... | reverse complement strand
TAGCTCAGTTAATTTTAACTCACTCACTTAAAATTTTTAACTAGCTCAGTTAATTTTAAACTAACACTCTTTGTATCTAATATGCCCTAATAGATTCTTTAATACTGGTTATTAAAACACCTAATATACCCTAATAGAGTGCATCAAAGTCCTTAATACTGGCTATTAAAGTACCTAATAGAGTAATAGAATCAAGAAAGGAGACTAACTAAGTCTAGTTAAATTTTTTAACTCACTTTCTAAATTTTTAACTCACTCTCTAAATTTTTAACTAACCCCAGTTAATTTTAACTAACACTCTTAGTATCTAATATATAGTATCTAATATACCCTAATAGGGTGCACCCAAAGTCCTTAATGTTCAGTATTAAACAATCTAATAGGACATTAGATCAAGAAAGTCTAGTATTGTCCTCTAGAAAACTTTGTTTCCTTTGGGGCAAGTTTAACTTGTTATTCAGATAAGCCTAAGAACTATTCACTAGTTCGGTGAACCCGGTAAGCTGTGCTTGCCTTGAAACATAGTTTCCAAAACTTTGCGCTCCGCTCACATAATAAAAATTGCGAATGGATCGAAGATTTCTGGCAGCTTCGGCGAAGCCGAATTCAAGAGAGTGAGTAAAATTTTTAACAAATTTCGAACTTGAAACTCATACTAACTCCATGAACCGTACAAACAACTGTTCCTGTTTGGCCACTGGCACCATCTTTAATCGTTAGACTTGCAATTGATACTCCATCTGGTGTGGCAACCGGATTGACACTGGCTTGTTGTTTGAAGGTGATTGGGACACCTCCTTGGAAATCGAGCACGTCTTGACTCAATGCAATTACATTATTCTCTAGATCATCTTTATTATTAACAGTCAAAAACTTTTCAATTTCAGTTAAAACTGCATCTTGAACTGTTTGTAATGTATTAGCACTTGCACCATTAACACCAGAAGTTAGTCCATTGAGACGAAGAGCGACGCCATGTAAAGTGGCTGAAGTTGATCGAATAACAATATTATCACCTACTTTGAACTTGATGGAATCATTGGTTAATTCGTTTTGACTGTTATCCATCCATAGTGGTTGAAGGTCTCCATTGATATCTACTGTCATCGCTTCACGGTCACAATTACAAATCGTACAACCAGTACCGCCGCTAATACTATCATCAGCGTTCACTTCTTCAGTTGTTTCGTTTAGTATATTAATACTAAAAGTTACTGGTAATGGACAATTGACAACCAGAAATTTCACCCAACCTCTTAAAGCTCCTGGTGGAGCTTCAGTAATAAAAATATGGTTGTTTTGTTCCAGAGTGGGAATCATAGCCAAAGAAATTTCAGTGTCTTCTGTACCCTCAATTCTGTCAATGTAATCGCTACCAAAAGCTCCTTTAGTCTCGCATTTCAGCTGAACAGGGTGGAAAGTATCAGGAAATGCAGGAGAAAAGCCACTTTCGCGACTATTATCTGGTGATGGTCCCGGTGGACCGAAACTTGCATTATGTTCGGCTCGGATCCAAGCCTCTGGTGTCTGTTCTTTGGCAATATTCTCTACATCAAAAATCTCACCGTCACAATACACTCGTCCTATATTAAAATGGATAAAATTAATATGCCATTCAGGAGTATAAGCCGGAGTGCCAGGCAAAAAGGGGATTAAGCCGGATTGAAATCGCCCTGGGCCACCATCTTGAATATATTTACCATTGGCAAATTGTAAAAGAGTTGCTAGACTAGCTGTGATTTGAGGAACAAATTGACCGGCCGGAATCAAAATATCTTCTACTGTTTCTAGAGTAGCATTAGATGGAATAGACAAATACTGTGTACCCTTTTGAAACCCATTTTTTTGCATATAATCTAATAGATCACGCGCAGCCATTCCATGTCCGTCATAATCACAAGTTAAACCTTTTAATCCGCTAGGTTGCTCATGTCCGTTGTCATCTAGAATTGGGCCATTGTCATCTTGCAAATTAAAAGTCTTTCCGGTCTTGGAAACTCCGTTCGCCAAGGTTACACCACTGGCAATCTCTCCTCGACCTCGACCCAATCGATTTTGTTTAGGAGCCCATACCACTCCCATCATTCCAGCAGGAGGAGGTCGCGAACTCGAAAAAACTGTATAATAAGCATGTTCATTACCAAAATTGAAAGTAGCTCGATCTAGTTTCCAAATTGCGGTAAAAGCGGGAACCACCAATTCTATAGGCCCCACTTGTTCTTGAAGAACTATGGAAAAAGTCACTGGAGAAGAAGTCGTGTTCATTCCTAGACACTTGCCACCCATATATCTATCAATGGCCCCTTCAGTTGGTTTGGTCCAAGAAGGACCGTTATTAAAGTATCGATGAGGAGGGAGTGGGTTAGGATGTCCTTGGCGGATGACTATATCATGACCCCCAAGATCCACAATATAACTGGTGCCACTATCACGACGATTAGATTTGACATGACCGTCACTATGTTTACGAAGTGGAAAGCCACTTACATCTGATTCACCCCAACTAATTACTGGAATACTAGCTGTTACTGTTACTATCTCACCATTCTCACGTTCAAACTGAAATCGTTTTAAGTCAGAATAATTATGATTAGGATGAGGTCCCAAAGCCAGACTATAAACTCCCAATTCTGTTAGACGATTAGATAGTTGTTCTAGCGTCGCATTGTTGTTGTTAACCTGATCAACTAATTGTTTTAAACTATTGCGCTGCTGAGAAGTCAAAAACTGAAGAGCGGGATCAGTCAGAACGTCGACATCTCGTACCTGTCGAGCAGTCAGACCAGGTTGCTCAAATTGAGTGAAAATGCCGGTTAGGTCCCTAGATCCACGCTCTACTAAGTTTCTTAATTCTGATTCTTTGACCACCAGATCTAATGTTTCCACTGCTCCAGGTGGGGCATCATTTAGAGCAGTGGAAAGTTGCGATGTAATTAATCCCGCAAAACTTTCATCACTGGTATCAGAGAAAGTGATAAATCCGTTAGCATTATTCTTTAATCCAACTTTCCATAATTTGAGTTTAATAGTCCCCTTTTCAGGTGGAACCAAGCTATTTTCTTTATAAGGTAACCAAATATCATCATTGCTCCCGCCTAATTGAAAATTTTTAACGGTCGTTGAGGTTTCTACCTTTCGGACGAACGATAGGTTTTTACAGGAGACTATTCTGTTAATCGCTTTTCGGTACCTAGATAAATCATTTTCACTAATAGGAATGGCATTGTTATCATCGAGAGCGCCAGTTATTAGTTGCTCGATTTCTCTAATCAGGTCACGAATAAGTCCGACGTTATCAGTGGTCTTTTGGTTATAAAGTTTAAGTGTTTCTCTGTGATTGCAGAGTTCTTGAAGATGGTCGAGATTCTGTTGCGAACTCATTTAGAGTTAGTCTTTATTATATTAATAAATGAAAAATCTTTCGGACCTTAAGCTCACAAATGAAAATGGAGAATCGTCCTTTTTCCATGATATAATTAAGGATAAGCTGGTGGTTTTGAATATGTTCTATAGTAATTGTGAAATCAAATGTCTCCCATTAGGACTTCTTCTTAGAAAGGTAAATTTCTTATTGAAACGTCATTTTCAGGAAAGTAAGGATATCATTTTTATGTCAGTTTCTTTGGACCCGGAAAATGACACCCCTGATGATCTAAAAAGATTTAGTAAACAAGTAACGGATGGACATACACAAAACTGGCATTTTTATACAGGAAATCCAAAGGAAATTCATCATTTACGATATCAATTAGGAATGTACAATCCGGAACCGGAAATTGATCAAGTTAAGAGTAATCACACTGGAAGTTTTATGATTTTTAATACAGAAACGGGTTTTGTGAAACATACTCAAGCTTTCGATAACCCAGTTGACATCGCCAGAAAAGTAATTCAAATGACAACAAACAACTTTAGACGACATTCCTATAACCTAGATAAACTATGTTATGATAGTTTGACAGAGGAAGAACTTTTTGAGAATATCCAGACTATGCATTCTGTTTATACTGTTTCTATGTTACCTGAATATTTACAAAAGGCATATGAATACTTTGCTGAAAAGCAACGTGGTTTTCAATATAAACCGCCAATTGATAATCGCTCAGAAAAAACGGGATGTTGTTGCCGAAATTCAAAACCTAAAAATCTTCCAATTAATTATAAATAATGATCAATCAACATCAGAAATATCCTCGACATACACACAAAAGAAACTTTTGTGCTTGTTGTTCCAGTGAAGAATATGATCACAATAAACATAAATCCAATAAGTATGTCAAGTCTTACAAAAGTTGCTATACTACCCACCACAAACCTTATAATATTCCTTGTAAAAGTCCACGAAAGTATGACAAATATAACCACCATAATAGATTTTGCACAGAATGTTGTCTTAATGAACACAAACATGACATTGAGCCAAATTTTTATTTTTTAGAAGGTTTTAAAAGATTAAGAAGGGGCCCACAAGGGCCTTCAGGTGCACAAGGACTAAGGGGTCCAAAAGGGCCACAAGGGCCACAAGGGCCACAAGGGCCACAAGGGCCACAGGGACTGCAAGGTTTAAGGGGTTTGCAAGGTGATAGCCAGTTTACTAATACAGGAGGTAAACTTGTTTGTAAGGGTAAGATTCGCGATTTGCCAAGTGCAGGTCTGTTTCCCTTGTTTTTTAACCCAGAAACTGGTGAAATACTTTATGATAGTAGTAAACCAGCTGCATAATTACTATATTTAGAAAATTACTTATTAGTGACTTTGTACATATAGTATATTATGGAGCCAATTAATTTTGAGATATTGCAGAATATTACAAAATTGCATAATCTCTTGGTCGAACATGAAATCAATCTTCAGGATAATATCGGTCTTAAGCGTGACCTTATTAAATTAACAGAGAGTGAACGTTTTAATACTAGATTGGGGTCTGAAAATTATCATGAACTAGTTGATAGTATACTGGATTTGTTATCAGGTTCAGAATTTAGTGAACACTATTTGACAACTAGGATTAGTGAATTAAGAAAAATCGCTAATGTTGATTTCCAACTTCTTGATGACTTTTGTCAAAAGGCACTAGATGAAATTGGTTCCGATCTAATTAAAACTGGACCAGTTGAACATCCGGGAGAAGGTGGCGAACCTAGCAATCCCCATCATGGACCCGATCCATCCAAGGTTGGGAGCACGGATCTCTTTATTGAAAATCCGATTAAAGAGGAGGATCTCTTAGGACCTAGACTTTATAATGTGCCAACTGACAAAGAACCTAGTCCACTTCTCTTTACCGTGGATGGAGTGACTTATGATGTTAGGGAACCTTTTACTCAACAACTCTTTGTCCTTGAGGAGTTGGGTCGAATTGACTATGCCAAAGCTAAAGAGGCTGACAAATTTAACGGCCAGGCCTTATTAGTCCCACAACCAGATGCTAGTGACCATAGTGGTTATCCGACAGGTCAGGCTCTTAGTGATTTTTTGGCGAAAGCTGGTCCGGCATCAACGGGTGGAAATAGTGATAACAGTGGAGGTACAGGGGTTGAGGCTCAGGAGTTAGGATTTGAGCCTCAAAAGCGGGCTAATACTGATCATCCTAATCCTTGGCATGAGACTATTAAGAGTGAAATTGATCCACCTGAATTTATACAGGGAGTCGCTGAAGGGAGGTCCCCGGGTCTAAATGGTGAACATCAGAAGTGGACTGACACGAGTGGTCCCAAGACTCTGACGGTCACTTTGCAAGCCGGTGTCCGGACTAATTTGGGGGCTCGAGATAAGGTTCAGATGCATGGATATGTTCATGGCGAGTTTGGACCAGGAGGTCTTTATCATAAGGTCTTGGATGCGTTACCACAAGCTGGATCGACTGGAGGAATTGAGCCGAGATTGCATCCTAACTTACCGGAACAGAAGCCGACTAGTGTTTGGACATTTGATGGGACTTTTCCGCCGAAACTATTGATGTCGAAGTATGGTGACCCGCATATCTTGCGTCATTATAATTTTTTGCCGATTCATCCGGATAGGAATGGTGGTTTTGGTTTGCATACGATTTCGACTCATGAACATAATGGGCCTAATAATGGAATTAGTGATGGTTTTGCGCAGGCTTATTTTTTTCCGGGTGAATACTACGATTATTACTTTAATATGAATCTAGCCGGTTATACCAGTCGAAACCTCGAAGCCAGTGATCCTAAAGCGGCTACCCCAGTCGATAGTTGGAAGGTAGATGGGGAGGGTCGTCCGGTTTTGGATGAAAGGGGTCAGAGGGTGCCGGAACCGAATCGGATGATTCCAGGGGAATGGCGGGAGACAATGAGTACTCATTGGTTTCATGATCATATGTTGGATTATACTTCACATAATGTTTATAAGGGTAATGCGGCGATGATGAATTATTATAGTGCTTTGGATCGGGGTAATGAGGCGATTGATGATGGGGTTAATTTGCGTTTGCCAAGCGGGACAGCGATGTCTTGGGGAAATCGTGATTATGATGTTAACTTGGTAATTCTTGATAAGGCCTGGGATAATGAAGGACAACTCTGGTTTAATCCTTATAACAGTAATGGATTTCTTGGAGATCGAATGTTGGTCAACTGGCTCTATATGCCATACTTCAATGTTAGAGCTCGCCGCTATCGTTTTAGAATCCTGAATGCAGGTGTTTCTCGTTTTATGAAATTGGCATTGGTCAGACAGATCCAGGGAGAGGGGGGCTCTCTGCCGGGTCCTGGTGGATCAGGTGTTTCTTATGAGAGGGTGCCATTCTGGCTGATTGCTAATTGTGGTAATATTATGATGCACTCGATTAAGTTTGATGGCACTCGTGGCACGACTAGTGGTACTTTGCCGGTTCAAGCCATTGCTGAACGTTTTGATATTATAGTTGATTTTGCCGACTTTAACGTGGGTGATCGTCTCTACTTTGTCAATGTTCTGGAACATCTTAATGGCAAGCGTCCCAATAAAGAGATCGCACTGGGCGAGATTCTCAATGGCAGTTATGAGGCCCAAGAGCCCAGTTCTCATGATCCTTGTGTCACTAAATTCTTGGAGTTCCGAGTGACAGAATATGGTGGAACCGATCTAAGTGTTCATCCTAGTACATATGAAGTTGGTAAAAAAATGATGATTCCGATTGAGCCTTTAACCGAGAGTGAGATTCGGAATGCAGTCCAAAGAAACTTTAACTTTGTTAATAAATTGGGAACTACCGATGAGTGGGCCATTGAAACTGATGGTGGGCCCGATTATCAAGCTGATATGCGTCGTCTGAGTGCTAATCCTAGAACCAATTGTCTGGAACTTTGGACTCTGAGAAATGGTGCTCCCACATGGGCGCATAACGTTCATATTCACTACACTGAGGGTAAAATTCTACTTCGAGATAACCAACTTCCACCTATCTGGGAACAATTTGCCCGAAAAGACGTTTATCGGGTGGGAGGAAAAGTCGATAGTAGTGAATCCGTAGTAATTGCCCTGAAATTCGGTGACGTTATCGGTGATTCGTATATGCAACACTGTCATAACGTGGCACATGAGGATGTGGCAATGCTACTGAGATTCGACGTTTCCGGTGAAAATTGCGTACACCGACTTCCCTGTCCGCTTCCGACTTGGCAAGGGGTTAAGTTTTTAGAAACAAAGACACTTCCAACTTATCGGACAGGAATGCTTGAAGATAACCTCTTCTTTGTTAAACCGGAGGCCATTCTGAGAAAGCTAAGAGAGATAGATCATGTGGTGCCAGATGAGGAAACGGGTAGTTATTTTGTTAATGGTCTGGGCAAGTCATTACAGACTTCTGAAGACTAAAAATACCTAGCTTAGCCTCTTTTTAAACAGCAACAATGCTAGTAATATCTTCCTCTTTGTAAGGTAGATATTCCAAGTAGTCATCATTGTAATAGAGTTGGATTAGCTTGACTTCAAACTTTCCTGGTACTGTAGCTAGCTCTTTTTTAGTTACTTCTTCCAGTTTGGCTAATCTTTCTTGAGTCCCTATTTCAACAGGGAACCCTTGATTTTTAATCTCATCAGGGTTATAACGAATAATGGTAAAGGGTAATCCTCCAAGACTCCCAGTAATCTCACAAATTCGTGCACACTCACATTCTGGTGTGATCTGACTGTGTTGCTTTTCATCCACTTCAACAATAACAGCATGACCCGGAAGCATCCATAACATATCAGGGCGTCTTCTACTACACTCACTAACAAACCGATTGCTATCAACTGTTGGATTAAATGAATTTGAGTCTTTGATTGTGTCCATTTCAGAGTATTTTTCATGTATATGGTGCACCTGAATGAAATAAAATAGTGGCTTTAGGAATATTGTCTTTAAATGAACTTGCTGAGTCAATTTGCTGTGGATCATCAATAAACACTTCGTCAGAACTAGTTATAAAATAAGAACAATCGTATTTATTTTAATAATGTTTAATATTATCATTTTCTATTTGGGAAATTCTTTTCTAATTCGGTGTCTTTAAAATTATTATGACGAATACAAGATACTTTAATTGTAGCATTTCCTTTAATTAAGTTAATATCTACACTGAAAATAGCGTTATCGCTGTCATAAACGAAATAAGAACCGAAACAATTTTCAGTTTTGGCCACTGAATAACTATTAAATGTGTGTCGTCATAGCTAGACTCAATTTCGGAGGTATTCGATAAAACTTCAGAAAATACGTTACATTTTGGTAGGAGATTTCTCCCTTATCTGTAATTTGTTTTCGATACTGGTAAACGGTTCGACAAACACCACAAATAGGTTTTTTGAGAGAGAAAAAGCGAGACTTACAAATAAAATTGAAACGCTGGACACAAACTACTTTATTACTCTTGTCCGTAAACTCTATGTCACAAACCAAACATGTAACTGTTATTGTATATAATTCACACATAATGTGTCATTTTTTACAGTATCTTAATTACATGTCGAATAATTGATTCAGTATAGGTGTTCCTATTGCAATATTTATGGAACTATTCCGAAAATAGCCATGAACATGGATCTGATTTCCTTATAGGTTAACAGACTTAAAAAAAATGATTTTTGTTTATACTTTTTATACACATTTTGACTCTTCCCATGAAAATCGATTTTCTCTTTTATGAACCAGACCGAGTTGCCACTGTTAAGGAGGTGGTCTTCGGAATCCTCAGTCCAGAACGAATCAAAGCTATGAGTTGTTGCGAAATCTTTCGTCATATTACTGGCAATCAAAAATCGCATCCTGGTACACAAAGTGATGCCCGTTTAGGAATCATTGATCGCGGTCGTGTTTGTCAAACCTGTTTGCAGGACAATAATGACTGTCCTGGTCATATGGGTCACATTAATTTGGCCAAACCAGTTTTCCACCCACTATATTTGAATGCAGTTTTGAAAAAACTATTAACCATGGTCTGTCTTAGTTGTTCGAGGCTAATTCTTAACCCAGAATTAGAAAAGGCGACAGCCAAGATACGTGCAATTCGATCTAAGCTACCTAAGGCTCGTTTTAATTTATTGAAACAATTGATTGACGACCAGAGGAAAAAGAATTCATCATGTCCACACTGTGGAGCAACGACTCACTCAAAAATCAAGACTCATCCAAACTTTTTAAGCAAACTGACTGTTATTTACGAGACTGGTTCAGGTAAAGATAAAGGACAAATTGAACGACAGATTAATCCTGAAATTGCGCTTGCTGTTCTAACTGGTATGGTTGATGAGGATATATCATTGGCAGGTTTTAATCCCAAACTATCGCGACCCGAATGGATGATCTGGACTGTTTTACCTTTTCCTCCAATTGCTGTTCGACCTCCAACTAAATTGGATATTGGACGTGACGCTGATGATGATTTGACTATTAAGTTGAATGACATTTCCAAGACCAATAATAATATTAAACAGCAACTTCAGAAAATCGCAGATAGTCGGGAGGCCGGTGAGGCTCCTTCTAGTTATGGAGATATCGAATTTTTATGGGAAATTTTACAATTCCACGTATGGACTTACATTGACAACGAATCGACTAAAAAGACTAGTGTTCATCGCTCTGGTCGACCATTGAAAGCCCTTGTACAACGAATTAAGACTAAGGAAGGTCGTGTTCGTTGGAACTTGATGGGCAAACGAGTTGATGATTCTGGTCGTACTGTAGTGACTCCAGATAATAATATTAATATTGATGAGATAGGTATTCCACGAAAAATTGCGACGAATTTGGTTAAACCTGAATTCGTTACTCCATTTAATATTGAACGACTTCAACAGTATGTTCATAATGGAATGGAGACTTATCCCGGTGCTAAATATATAGTACCAAAGGGTAGTCGTTTTAAGAAGCCATTGAAAATGATGAATAAGGAACGCCGTCAGGAAATCAAGTTACAATATGGTGATGTAGTTTTTAGGAATTTGCAGGATGGTGATTGGGTTTTAGTGAATCGCCATCCATCACTTCATCGAATGAGTATGATGGCACATAAAATCGTAATCCTAAAAGGAGAAACATTCCGTCTAAATGTCAATGCGGTCACACCGTATAACGCCGATTAAATGACTATTCGTCCCAGTCAAGGTCGGCAATAAGTGGCTGCCATTATGGTTAGGAGATATCCATAATGGGCAAACAGTATAAATCTCCTCTCGCGAGAGTATATAACCACTTAGTCTTCACATTTGAATTGAATCAGTGAAGGCGAAGTAGCGAAATGCGGGAACCCCCTAAAGCTTCTAGTCCCAAGTCTACTATCGAAAGATAGTAGATGGCCGTGGTAATACCTCTGGGTATGGGAACAACTTAGAAGATCTGGGAAACTATTAGAAAAGTTTTCTGAATGGGCGATCCGCAGGTCATCACCTAAACTCGTTATTGCAAGAGCATGGTGGTGTCCTCAGAGACTACGTTGCTACTGGTCGGAAATGATGGATTAGCAATCCTGATCCGGCTCAAGGTATAGTCCAGCGGATAGCGAAAGTTATCCGAACCTGACACATAGGAATCCAAATAAAAAACACATATGGCATAATAATAGTGGACCGAAAGGATATGATCCTGTTATAGGATCATATAATGCTTCGCATTGGAATAAAAATTGACAAAAATTTTATCCGGAGCGAGAGCGTTATCCCCCTCCCCTCCGTCCCCTACTATGCCCTTGCATTATTCTACACACAACAATGCTGCTGAGCACAATGCTCATAATTCTGCAGATCTTATTCTCGAAAATGAGATCATTGATGATTCCGAAAAGGAAATCATTGAAAAGCCAAAGCCAATTGACACTCAAGAATTAATACTCGAAGAAATCATTGAAGAGCCAAAGCCTAATGAAAGTCAAGAACTTATATTAGAAGAAGAAATCATTGAAAATGATCCCATGGATGGACTTTATACTGGTATAACAGAAGAATCTATTGATACTGGTGTAGTTTATAAAATCACAAATAAACGAACAGGTAAGTTTTATATAGGTAAAACTATAAGTTATCGTAAAGATAAAACGCGAAAAGGAGCCGATGGTCGGTTTACAGAACATTTAGCTAAGGCTCGGACTCAGAGCAACAAAAAAATAAATTTTGATTGTCCAAGATTTTATCCAGTATTATTGGAGTCGTTGAGAACTGATTGGATTATCGAAACCTTATTGATTTGTCCACTAAAGGAAATGAAAAAATATGAAACTTTAGCCGTTAAACAACACCGAAGTTATTTACCTGAAATAGGTCTTAACTTTTTAATTGCGGATAACAAACCCAATGACGGTATAAATGCCACTATTTATGTTGATCGGAAAGTGAAGGCTAATCGTGATCGTGCTCAAGATGGTAAGCTTAAAAAAAGTAATGATGGTCTTCCTCCTAATATCTATAATAAACATAGTTCTCTTAAACAGAAAAATGGTAGTATTTCAATATGTGATGGATACCGTGTTCGAATAGTAATTGATGATAAGATCTATGATAAATCGTTTATGAGTACTAAATGCACGATGGAACAAAGACTTGAAATGGCTAAGGCTTGGCTTGCAGAACTTAAAAAGCAGCATGGTTTGGAATAGATTTCAGACCAATATTGAATCATCAGGCATGTATAAACTTGTTTGATTATTTGGATTCCTGACCTAGGTCAGGTCTATGTTTGATGGGGATGAAATGAATATCCATGTTCCACAAAGTTTAGAATCGGAGAATGAGATGGCGCGTCTATCTCATTTGGCAACTCAAATTGTAAGTCCAAAGAATGCAGTACCATGCATGGGCTTAGTACAGGACGGACTTTTGGGATTATATTTATTTAACCGTCATGGGTTCTTGACGGTTAAAAATGCTATGAAAATGGCAAACGATCTTGGCTTAAACGTGCCATTGAATTTCAACAACTCACAAAATTCTGGATTCACTCTGGCAAGTAGAGAAATTCTCAATGCCACTCTACCTAAAATTACAGTCGTCAATTCAAAAAGTACAATTAACAATGACAGTGTCCAATATGGACAAATCAAAGAAGGAGCGACAATTGACACTGCCGGTCTTAAAGCCGGAAAAAGTGGACTATTCCATATAGCTTGGAACGATTATGGTCCAGAAGTCTCTAGAAGACTTTTCGATAATTTAGCACGAATTTCGACCGATTGGCTATTAGTTAGCGGATTTTCTGTCGGTATTCTAGATTGCATCCCAAATACTTATATCAAAAATCGAATTGTTAATGTCATTGGCCTTTACGAAAATGCCACACAATATCTAGTCGACTACCAACAACTTCAAAGTCTACCAATTCTGGCTTTAGAATTAGTTAATGATACCGACTATCGAAATAATTTATTACGTTTAACTTCCACTATTAAAGAAGAAGGTTATACTTACAATAATAAATCCAGTGTCGAACACTCTCTCGGCCTGGTTTATTATGATTTCCTAGTTAACCGTTTACAATACGAATTTTACCGCCTTAATACTTATCAAGCCAGTTTCCCTGAAAAACACCGTGAATCTCTTTATAACGAAAATTGCGATCTAGTACTAAATCATTATCTCGAGGAAAACAAAGGATTCACCGAACACTTAAAACGATTAGATTTACCGGTCAATATTCAAAGTAAATTTGAACAACTACGAAACACTATAAAACCCTTTCAAGAGGAGAAGAATTATTATCAAAATAATCAACAAATCCAAGATGCACTCACAACCCTCTCAAATGTCGATTTAATCAATAGACTTGTTGATAGTAATGAATACAATGAAACACTTATTAAACAAATTGAAGCACTCGGTGCCTTTATCAGTACTCTAATTTATATTGTACCTGGCTCTCGAGATATGGCCGAACGTCTCGAAGAAAAATTATATGAATTAACTCAAGGCTCTACTGTAATCGTCAATAGTGTTATCTCTGTTAATACAGGTTTTTACGAATACCAAGGTCTTGATCGTGATTTCAAATATTTGGGCAATGGATTCAAGACTATGTATACGGCTAAATCTAAGGGAGATGTCACTAATATTGGACAAATTGCAGGTTTACTCGGTCAACAAGATTTAGAGGGTAAACGACAAGGTAATTTCTTCTATCGACGATCACTTCCACACTATCCAAAAGATAGTATCGAACCAAAATATCGAGGTTACGTACAAAATTCATTCTTAGAAGGCTTGACCATGCTTGAATATTTTTCTCACGCACAGGCCGGTCGCCTAAATCAAATTGATAAGAGTATTAAATCGGTTACTCCGGATACTGATATTGTTGTCATGGAAGACAATAATATTATGCAAATAACGATAGGTGAATGGATTGACACTAAACTAGAACGGTTTGCCGATGAAGTCACCCACCAAAAAGAACAAGAAATGGAAATTCTCAAACTCAAAAATGAAGCATATATTCCAACTTGTGATGAAAATGGAAAAGTGTCTTGGGGACAAATCACTGCAATTACACGACATGATCCTGGTAAACAACTATACAAAATCAAGACACATGGAGGGCGAGAGGTAATTGTCACTGAGTCGAAGTCACTTCTTATCTGGAAACCAGAACAACAAAAATTTCTGCACACCTCTACTCCAGAGGTTGTGATCGGCGATTATGTTCCAGTTACAGCTAAATTATCAGCACCACCATTTATGAATGGTGGTAGTTTGCGAGAGTTAAAGATTGACAATAAAATTTATACAAATGATAAGAATGGTGGCCAATTTTATGGACGTGAATTTTTACTTAGGAAACAATCACAATTACCTGAAATTGTTTATCATTGTTCACTGGAATTTATTGAGGCCTTTATTCTCAAAATAATATACAGTCACAGTAATGATCTTTATTATAGTGAAAATTCATGTTGTTATACCTCTCAACATGAAAGAGTGATTGATGGACTTATTCTTTTGCTTAATCTTATGGATATACGAGCTTATAAAACCAAGAACTATGGTTATTATGATTTGATCCTAGGAGAGTTTGGAAAAATCCAGAATGATGTAGTGTTAGATAAGATCGTTGAAATCGAATTGGTTGACGTCGAACGTTATCCTAAAGTGTATGATTTAACTGTCCCATCAACTCTTAATTTCGGCTTAGCGAATGGTCTACATGTTGTAGATACCGCCGAAACGGGCTATCTTCAGCGCCGATTAATAAAAATGTTAGAGCCATTATCTAACGGATATGACGGAGCGATACGTAATTCTAGCCGAAATGTAATTCAAAAACTTTATGGTGGAGATGGTATTAACCCACAGCAATTAGAACGAATTAAATTGGTTATTGGAGATATTGAGGGAAGATTTAACTTTTCTAGTCATGATTTAGATAGACTCCAACAAAATCTAACACCTGATAGTCTCTCACAAGTGCAACAATCAAACGATTATCTTAATATCGTTAATGGGCAGCATCGTTATATAGAAGAATTAACTAGAAAGATGGTTGAATTTTATAATGGATCTGGACTTGATTTGGAGGGAGTATTAAATGGTAAGGCCAAAACAGTTTATACAACATTATCAGTCAATTTCGAACGTCTGATTCATAATAACTATTTCCGTTTCAACTTAGCGCAAAAACAACAAACAGACCTTCAACCAAACCAAGTATTTGATGAACTTCTCGCTCTTTCCAATAGAATCGAAAAAGGTTTAGTATTAAATGGAGATGAACACCTGTTAATCTTCAATCTAGCGCTACATTCTTACCTTAATATTAAAACACTCATACTTGAATACAAATTTACTAGAGAGGCATTCCAGTGTCTCTTAGAAGATATTTACTTGAAATATGCCCGATCTCTAATGGCTCCTGGTGAATCAATTGGTATCATCTCAGCTCAAAGTATTGGTGAACCTTTAACACAAATGACTCTGAATAAATTCCATGCTGCCGGTGTGGGCAAAGCTAGATCAAAATTGCAAGGAGGTGTGCCACGTTTGAGTGAACTTCTCGGGTTAACTAAGAAAGAGAAAATGCGAACACCTTCAATGTCATTAGAAGTAAGTGACTATCATTTGTTTAGTCAACAAGCTTCTGAATCCAAATTAAATGTCGATATGAATCTGGTTAATTTATTTAAGAGTTTCAAATTCCGAAATCTAGTCTCTACTAGCGAAATATGTTACGATCCTGAAGGACACAAACCGGATTTGCCCATTCCATTCGCTGTTAATGATAATTTATCTAATGTCACAGACATTACTACATCAGATATTGCTAGATCGGTTGTGCAATTCCCATGGGTAATTTATTTTGAATTGAAAGCAGATGTGAAAAGGGAACTTCGAAGTGATGTCATTATGTCCATTCTAGATGGACAAATCCGAAACAAATACAAAAATAGTGACGGAAAATTCAAAGTTCAGGTTTCATATGATGGTCTCACCGGAGAGAATGGGAAATTAGCAAGTTTTGTTAATATTCGCGTTAAAACTGGATTATTTGAAGGCGAGGGAGATAACATTTTAGGTAATTTAGTGGACTTAAAGAATGAGTTATTGCGCTTGAATATTAAGGGTCAAAAGGATATTAATGAGGTTTTTGTTGAAAAAGAAGACAGCAAAAAATATGTTTTCACTATTGGTTCAAGTTTAGCTAGTATCATCGAAAATCCAGTCTACTGTTCAGTTATTGATATCAATAAAATCACGACTAATGATGTACTCGAAGTTGAACATTTATATGGAATTGAGGCATCCAGAAGCTGTTTTATCAATGAAATGTACACCACATTTGATAGTGATATTAATATCAGACATCTTGAACTATTAGCTGATAACATGTCGCATCTAGGTGAACTTTTGAGAGTTAACCGTTTTGGAGTCAAACGTGGTAATAATGAACCGCTACATCGAGCCAGTTTTGAAGAAACTACTAAACAATTTATTGATTCTAGTATCCATACCGAAAAGGATCCTATGACTGGACCAAGTGCAAATATTATGTTTGGTCAATTAATTAACTCAGGTACGAATAGCTTCCGAATTATGTTAGATGTAGATCGTCTAGCTCAATTAGAACCAGTGGAAAGACAAGTTGAACTGACAGAGGCCGATCCATTTAATGTGGAAGGTGTTCAAAAGATCAAAATTTCTAATACAACACAACTATCAATCGACTTCCTAAATATAGATGATCTCTTCGTTTTCAAATTTGAACACACCATTTAAAAGACGAACCATAGTGACATATCTTATTTTTTAACTTAACACTAATAAGATATTCCACTTTGTATATATTGTTTACATAATGAAACATATTTGGACTACTCATAGAAACAAATTGCTATTAGGTTCGGTTTCTATTTTAGGAACATGTTCTTATTTTTCTGACCAAATAAGACTAAATGAGGTCGGTTTTCGCCAATGGAACTCAATTGGTCTTTCTAATACTAATACCAAATTAAATCCTGGTCACCATATTCGATACCCATTTTCCAAGATTGCTAAATTGAGAAGACATGACAACGTTTCTGAGAAAATTCATCTCAACTTTAAAGATGGCTTAGAAGTAGACGGAACTATAAGTTTTTATTATGAACTGACCGAACCCAAGAATAATTTGCTAGAATATGCCAATCTTAATAATTGGATCAGTCATCAAATAAAACAAAAAATAGAAAATACCGCCTCGGTTACTAAGTATTTGGAATTTATACAATTTAGACAAGATCACGTAACCGAAACACAACTAGTAGTAAATGAATATCTAAAAACATATGGTATTGAAGTAAATGAATTATATATAAGTAATTTAGTGCTCACTACTAATATTTTTCAAGATGAGCTAATTATTGCTTTAAAATTGAAAGCGGAAGCCCAAAAAAATTCAATAGAACAGGAAAGACATCTAGATAAACTCAATTATGATAAAATTTGCGCCGAGACTATCAGTGATAGTCTAACACCGGAATATCTAAAATATTTGGAACTAAGAACTCTAGAAAATCTAGTCAAAAACAACGAAAAAAACAACATTACTATAAACATTTCACCTTTATATTCAATTTCTCCAACCGAATAAGAAAGTAGTCAAGCCATTTAGACGAAAGACTGTCAGAAATTAGTACTATGAAAGCAGACCCGTTCATTATATCCAGACTAAGATGTGTTTAAAGTGAGTTTTTTCCAAAATATTAGAAAAATGAATTCTTGACCACTCTCTAAATTGACTTTATCTGTAACAATTTCATAATCTCTTATAAAGATTACCGTATTATTAATTATAACAATGAGGAAAAATAACAAAAAGAAAACCACATCAAGAACTATATTTGTGCCAACTACCGATGATCCATTTGAAGAACAGGCACAAAAAGTTCTATCTAATTCAACCATGCCATTAATGAATTCGATAATAAATTCATTGGATTCAGATGTTTTCGGATCTTCCGGCTTGAGCACTAGTGAATCGTTGCTAGCTAATAAGCAAATTGATTCTGCATCTGATATCGGATTAGGAAGAGTTTCGATACCAAATAAATCAAAGTTGAAACGGCAGATGATCAGATCAAAACCAACGTTTCCGATGCACTCTGTAAAAAGTACTTTATGTAGTAGTTATCAAGAAATATCAGATATGGTTGATTCCGTTTTACTCAAAAAACAAAGACTTGATCCACTAGAAACCAGTCTCAAAGGTAATAAAATAAGTCTGGCTAATTTTTATTTAAAAATGATACAAATTGCTGATAAAATTTCTAAAAATAACGATTTTACAGTGTTTACATATAATTCTGGTACTAGTGGTCTTAAATTACGAACACTTGAACTATTGGACTTATTAGAAAATAACCTAGAAGAAATCGGAATATTAGAATGTTTAGTGGATTGTCTAAACGAAACAAGACTGGAAAACAGTTTCAAGATTAAACTTTTACCAATATTGATTAATAATGGTTTCAAAATCGATAATCCAAAGTTAATAATTGATGAAAATATCTTTGAAATGGCCTACGAGAAGATCACAAAAAATTTAACCATCGAATGCAATAATATTGAGAAAATAGAAAAACTTTGTACGGATTTTGACTTAATGTTGTTTAATTTATATACTAATGGTTATGACCAGAACGCTGGAAAAGTTATTTCAAGTATTATCAATAAAATAGGATTCCCAAAACCCATTTATAAACAAATGAACACAACAACTTACCTATCGACTTCAAACGCTGAAACCCAGTTCTACGGAGATTACTTAGTTATCGTCTTTTCTGCCTTTTTATTATGCAACTGTGTCGACTTTTTAGGTATTTATTTGGCAATGGAACGAAACGTCGATTTTATAACCAAAATAGTTAACCGGATAAGCGATAAAAGTTGTGGACTCGTCCTAAAACAGATTGATTCGGATTACCAACAACATTTACTCCAAAAATTAGGTGCACTACTTTTCCATAAACAATGGGCCAAATATAGTGATATTAGTCAAGTTCTCCATGATGTCATTTACTCGGAGCACTTGTCACGGGATTTGAAAATTGAATTTTATAGTAATTGTGCCAACTATCTCTATGATAAAACAAAATATCGAGCTAATTTGGAAGACACTTTTTATATGCTCAGTAAATCAACCGACGGTCAACTTTTAGTTGGCGTTCGTGATAAATTACAAGAACAACCGGTTTATGGATTATTTGATCGGTTCGTTGTCAAAAGTTTGGAGAGAATTTCAGGAGAAACTAGACATCGCGTTCTTACTAGCCTTTTGATTAGACCAGAAACCTTACCACTTTTACATTCCAGTACTAAAATTAGTTTTGATCCAGATAATGTTGATAGTATACCTAATCTACTAAATATCTCGCAAACTCTGGTTAAACAAAGACTCTTTTTGATAAAGGATACCGGCGAAGTTATACCAAATAAACAGATAGAAAATACAACAATATACAATAACAAACAAAGAAAAGTTATAGTATATCCATTGTGCCAGATAGAGGATGATTGAAATTACCTGTTACCAAGACAACTTGGTATATTGGATCCCAATAATGAATAAACAATTCTAATCTGGTCTAATGGAGTTCTAGTATAAGGACACCGATCATCTTTCAACTGTTTTAGTTCTGTTAAAAGATACCAGTAATTATTAGATCCGACTATTATATCTAAATCATAATCGAACTCTTGTAATGAAATACAACTTTCATTTAGCCTAAAGGGCTTTAAAGCGTCTATGACATTTCGGTGACGTTCTAAGTCACTATCAGATATGTGCATATTTTTCGCAATTTTGACTACACACTTGTACTTTTCCATTTTTTCTTTATAAATAATGGTGACGACTTCATTGGAAGTTGCCAGCTCCAAAACTGAACAACCTGATCTATTTCGCAAATCTAGATTAGCACCGGCATCAATTAGTGTCTTGCCGATTTCCACGTTATTATTATAACGACTCATCAACATTAAAGCAGTCCAACCATCTTTATTTTGTAAGTCTAGATTAGCACCAGCGTCAATTAATGCCTTGCCGATTTCCACGTTATTATTATAACGACTCGTTAACATTAAAGCAGTCCAACCATTTTTACTGCTTTGTATGTCTAGATTAGCACCAGCGTCAATTAATGCCTTGCCGATTTCCACGTTATTATTATAACGACTCGTTAACATTAAAGCAGTCCAACCATTTTTACTGCTTTGTATGTCTAGATTAG
>Ga0180437_10004372_pt1 | contig 20169 bp, 24 predicted proteins | sample SS_ome_4_FD_132410 | JGI IMG/M metagenome (GOLD analysis project Ga0180437, IMG submission 132410) | Hypersaline lake sediment archaeal communities from the Salton Sea, California, USA - SS_3_D_1 metaG | ecosystem: Environmental > Aquatic > Non-marine Saline and Alkaline > Hypersaline >... | reverse complement strand
ATCCGAGACCAAGAGGAATTTATGAGCTTTTGAGTAAATATCTGGTTTTTTATCCTTGAACCACAAGATCTTAGTTGCGGAAAAGTATGGATCTATCGTGAGTCCTGTAGTTTCGTAAATTTTATCAATCCCAATCTTTTTTTTTATAAACTCGACTTGATTAGTAGTACGCCTATCTTGCCAGACTAGCGCGTTATGAAGTGGATTGCCAGCTTTATCTACTGGTACGATTGTCTCTCGTTGATTTGTAACCGATACGCTTGTTATGTCAGATCTATCAACCCCACTCTTTTTTATCGCGTTGGTAATAGTTATTTTAATCGAAGACCACCATAGGTCAGCGTCTTGTTCCACATGAGACGGAGATGGAAAAAAACTATTCCACTCTTGATAATCGCTAGTTATAATATCTCCTTTCAAGTTGAAAATAAATGTGCGACATCCAGTTGTTCCTAAATCGAGAGCAGCAACATACATTTAAATCATCCTTTTTCTATTTAATTCTTATCTAGATTTTAATATCTGGTCATTTTTTTTTGTCCACATCGGGGACACACGAGGTTTTCAACTCCAACTACAGCATAATTTTGTACCATTGATATCTCATTATTACAAATGGAACAGCGAAATTTAACAGTTGGGAACCATTGACCTTGAATATTTGGCATATTTTTTAAGGTATTGATATATTTATATTTATCAGCATCTTTCTTGTTAAATTGAAACAGTTGGCTTTCTTCTGCTATTGATTTCCCTTTAGGTCCTAATATCATTAAAAAGCTTATCTTACTCGAGTCATTTAACAGCGATAAAATGCGAACTATCGCACTACTTTCGTAATCCACGAGTAATTTTGCAAGTTCTGGTGGCGCTAAAGCTACTAGTACTCCTTGGGAAGCTTCTCTTGTTTCACCAACTTTCTGGAACAAGAATTGATATATCCTTCGTTGATTGTCCATAGCCCATACAAGATTAAAGTTGGTTATGTCATAATCCTCTTTATTCGGCCCAACAATCCTTTTTATGCTAAGATTCCACGAATAATGAGCATTATTGGCCGTATTTTTTGCTAAATCGCTGAAAAACTTTTTTTCAATCACGGGAAACGAGTCAAACATGCTTCTTAGGGACAATAACTTGACTTGAGTTAATTGATTCGTGTTTAAACCGTCCCAGGGCGTGAGAGTGTGAATTGAAAAAAATTGATTGACCACAATAAATAAGAAGAGTCATTCAGATCTTTTTAACATTTTTTCATTTATTCATAAATTTCGTGAAAGTGGACTTTCGCGGTTTTTCAACAATATCACAAGAACACGCCTGTATGTTGTGAAGTATCACAAAAAATAATCACGATAAATCAAAATTCCTTAAAGAGCTTTCTTACTTGTAAAAAGGAATTTATTAATGAGAGCAATCGTTTCGGATTTAAAACGAATAAAAAACCCCGCCTTTTGATAACTCGACTTGCGAATCCTTTAGGATTGTTGACGTATTTAAGTTCTCTAAACGAGTAATATAACAATTCGTGTAGTTTTTTTGGGCTTAATTGATGGGTTTTTATAACAGGATCGAATACGGTATATTTGGACCAATCCTTTGAAATGACCAATCCTTCTGCATCTAATTCTTTTAATGTCTCGCTTCCTGGAAACGGGGTTAAAATCACATAACTCACGATGTCAACATCAATGGTTTTCATAAATTGTATTTCTTGTTTAATTTCTTCTTCAGTTGCGTTTAAATCCACGCCTATAATTAAATTACCAATGACGATAATGTCGTTTTGGTGTAAAATTTTTAATGCATCTAGGACTTTCTGAAACGAGAATCCTTTTCTCATGTCCTTGAGTGATTTTTCATTCACGCTTTCAATTCCAATGAAAACAATCCAAAATCCCGCTTTAGTCATTTTTCTTACCATCCGAGGGGATTTCACGATTGAGTCAACTCGTATTTGGGCAAAAAACTTGAAATCGTTCATCTCCTTCTTCTTTTTACATTCAATAATTTTATCGCACAGTTCTTCAACTCTCTTGATATTAGCAGTTAAATTATCGTCTACAAAGAAGATATCTGTTATTTTCCTATTATGTGAAATCATCTTTAACTCCGTGATAATCGCATCAACGGGGCGTGGTCTCCACAATTTATTGTTAAAAACATGCGTGGTGCAAAACTTACACGAGTAAGGACAACCTCTTGAGGTTTCAACCGTCTCTAACCTCACAGTGAGCAGCTTATATTTATTATTTTTCGTTAGATGCCTTGCAGGAACTCTTACTCTTTTAAAGTCTTTAATTAGAGGGCGATCAGGATTATGAATGACTTTATCATTAGATTTATATGAAATACCTTTCACCCCCTCAGGGGATCCCTTCATTATTAATTCCCTAAAAGTCAACTCACCTTCACCTCTGACTACATAATCAATGTTTGGAAGATTTATCGTTTCTACAGGCTCAAAAGTAGCGTGTCGCCCACCAAGTACTACAGAACAAAAAGGATCTACTGTTTTTACTATTTTAGCAATTTCAACACTAGCTTTTAATGCTGCTGACACAAACACAGATATACCAACTATATCGGGTTTAATTTTCTCTATTTTTTTCTTTATTTGTTTGAGATTCAAATCTTTTACTTTTGCATCTAAAATTTCAACTTGAACACCCAAATCAGATAAGTAACTTGCTATATATGTTAAATTAATGGGAGGAAAATCCAAATTGTAATAATCCCAACCATCAGATCTATAATTTGGTTTAATTAATAGGATTCTTTTCCAATTATAGTGTCGAATTTTACTAACATTAGTAATATCTTGTTTATGTAAAACTAAAGATCTCACGATTAGTTCATCCATTAATAATGGCGTTTTTTAGATCGTCCATTTCGTTGAGATTGCCATATTTGATTTGATTCTTAACTTTCCTATCTAGTGATTTTAAATTGTCATTAACGATTTTTCTCCAAGAGAAGAAAGCTCGAGCCGTGCGATATATTCTTCTTGGATCTCTTATGTATTTTATACCTCTAGATTTGAGAGCTCTTTTAAATAGTTCTAATTTATTGGGAAAATTTCCTGCATAATAACCAGCATTATAGAATCCAAGAAACAATAGCGTTCTTAAAGCTTGAGGACTGAAGTTTGGCGTTTTTATCACGGGCGTTAGCCAATTGTATTTAGAATAATCTTCTGAGAGCAATAAGTTTTTATCCCTCATTTCCGAGTAAAAACCCGTCGATGGAAATGGTGTTAATAATGTGAAGCTCGGAAGGTCTAAAGTCAATTCATTAGTTTTTTTAATTGTAACTAATAAGTCGTCAATTGAAGCTTCAAGATCTACTCCTAATATGACATTCCCCATTACGATGATGCCTGCATCGTGTAAAGCTTCAATTCCCTGCTTGATTTTATCGATATTGCATCCTTTATCTATTTTTTCAAGAGTTTTATTATCAGTTGCCTCTACTCCCACTAATACGAGCCAAAAACCTGCCTTTCCCATTAATCTTGTAATATCAGGGTGTCTAGCCATTGCATCGAGCCTACCTTGGAAGAAAAACTTTAAATCCCTGATCCTTTTTTCTCTTTTTCCCTTGATGATTTCAACACATAAATTCCGGATTCGCCTCATATCAACGAGGATATTATCATCAACAAAAAAAACATCAGTTACTTTCTTGTTTTTTGAAACAACTTCTAACTCTTGAATGATATTTTCAACAGATCGCGGTCTCCAACTTCGCTTATATACCACATGAGTGCTACAAAACTTGCATCCTTGTGGACACCCACGGGATGTTTCAATTGCGTCGCAATTCATATTAAAAATTCTATACTTGTAATTCTTTACTAAATGTCTGGCAGGCAATTTCAGTTCATCTAAATTTTTAAGGAATGGTCTATCAAGATTGTGCACGAGTTCTCCATCTTTCTTGTAAGACAGACCAATCACATTTTCAGGAGACCCTGTTTCAATCAGTTCTCGGAACGTAAATTCGCCTTCACCCCTAACTACGATATCAATCCAGGGAGATAACAATGTGTGTTCAACGGCCAATGTTGGATGCCAACCACCAATTACAGTCGTACACCCATGCTTCTTAGCAATCTTGGCATAACTCAAGACATCTTCAATAGCACTCGTTACCGGTACCGTTAATCCAACTAAATCAGGTTGATATTTTTCAATTTCCTTCTTTACTTGTTTATGAGATAAGTTTGCAGCTTTTGAATCAATTATCTTAATATCCACTAAGTCCTCAACATAAGCTGCTATATACTCTAATGCTAATGGAGGAAATGCCGAGTCATAGAAATCATATCCCGTGGTTCTATAATTTGCAACTAATAATAATACTCTATTCCATTTCATTTAGATACCTCAATCTCAAAGTTGAATAACAAAATAATCTAGTTTACTTATTTATACTTTTACATTGGTTGTAATAGAACTAGTCATACATCGGTAATTATTAAATTTAATCCCTTAAGACATCATCTTAATTATAGTTAAAATTATAATTTGCTAAAGATTTTTAAATTTTAATCAATAACTTTTTTTAAGGTTGATACCTACATGTTTGATTATATAATAAGTGAAGAAGCAAAAAAAATTAAAGATGAAGTGCGAGCGTTTGTACGAGATGAAATTTCTCCTTCTTTAATTAAACAGATGGATAAAGATGAAATTCAATATCCTACAGAATATTTGAAGAAGTTGGGAGAGCACAATCTAATTGCTATGCGTACGCCAAAAGAGTATGGGGGGCGAGGGTTAAGCTGGGAGGGTGAGGTTTGTGCTCTTGAAGAGGTTGGAGTTCTGGGAAGCTCTCTACCATGTTTATACTCCTTACCTATTATTGCCGGGGATGCTTTCAATTTCTTTGGAAACCATGAACAGAAAATGAAGTATTTAAAACCCATGTGTGAGGGAAAGAAGTATGTCGCTGAAGCACTAACAGAACCACGAGGGGGTTCAGATTTTTTTGGTGCTACTTGTACTGCTGAAAAAGACGGTGATTATTACATATTAAATGGAGAAAAAAGATTTGTAGTTGGGGGTGAGGGAGCAGATTTCTTTTTAGTCTATGCAAGGACTAACTCAGATCCAAAAGCAGATCCACATACTGCTTTAAGTCTATTAATTGTGGATAGAACAGAAGGAGTAAGTACTGAATATCTATTTGGTCTTATGGGGACTCGGGGAGGGGGAGCATCACGAATTAAATTTACTGATGTGAAGGTTCCAAAAGAAAATGTTATATTAGGAGAAGGAGCAGGAGGGAAAATATTTTATCAGATGATGGTGCCGGAAAGGTTAACAACAGCTGCTGGAGGACTTGGATCTGCAAGAACATGTCTTCACATTTCTGCTAAATATTCTACCAAGAGAAAAGCATTTGGTCAAACCATAAATAGATTTCAAGGAGTCAGTTTCAAAATAGCTGATTGTATAACTCTATTAGATGCTGCGAGATCAATCGTGTTAAACACTGCGAAAACTATAGATGCTGGTGCCCCTCCAGCATTACAAAGGAGGTTAGTTTCTGAATCAAAGAAATTTTCCACTAAGGCATGCTGGAAAGTAATCAATAGCGCAATGCGAGTCATGGGGGGTATTGGTTATACGACGGTTTATCCTCTCGAGAGAATTTTACGAGACTCAAGAATAGGCGAGATTTGGACGGGTACAACTGAGATAATGAACTTGATCATACAACACGAATATTACAAGGAATTATTAAGCGAGAAATGGTTTGATAGGGATGTTGAACAAGATGCTATAGACAGTGAGGCCGAGGAAGAAAAACACTATGGATAAGAAAACAGCATAAATAATAAAAAAAAGAAATTATTTCTTTTTTGACTTATACCTAATCTTTACCATTAAATTGCGAAGCTCTATTAAATCGGAGTCTTTTTCAATATATTTCTTTTGAGCTCCTTCAGAAAGTGGCACAGGTACGATTTTATTTCCCTTGAGCGCAACCATCTTACCAAAATCTTCATTGATAACGAGATTCATTGCTGCTAAACCATAACGTAAACCCAGAATCCTATCGAATGCGTTTGGTGTGCCAGCTCTCATTGTATGCCCTAAAACCACGCTACGACACTCATAAACCACTCCATTTTTCGAAAATTCCTCTTTTATATCTTCTCTAAGATTCAATTCTTTTACCAGTACTTGAGCTATATTTAAAGCTGGTAGGACAGGATTGCCAAATACATCTTTTGGCAAATTATCGATTGTTTCTTGAGTAATTGTCTTGAAATCTCTTTTTAATGACTCGTCTCGTGGGTAAGCACCTTCAGAACAGGCAATGATATGATATTTATATCCAGCATTTACTCGTTTCTTGAGCACATTGACTACATCTTTTTTAAAATCAAATGGTGTTTCAGGAATCAGTATTATATCTGCACCTGTAGATAGACCACTGTACATCGTTAAAAATCCAGCGTCACGACCCATAATTTCAACAATAAACACTCTTTGGTGTGAGCGTGCTGTAGTCGTGAGATTGTCCATTGCGTTTGAAGCAAGTTGTGCTCCACTCCAAAACCCAAATGTGTATTCAGTTCCCGCTAAATCGTTATCGATCGTCTTTGGACAGCCTACTACATTGACTTTTGCATATTTATACATTACATCGCTCACTCCGTTAGTATCATCGCCACCAATCGTTATTAATGCGTCTATACCTAATTCTTTAACTTTAGTTGCTAACTCTTGGGCGATATTTTTTCGAAACTCTTCCTTTTCTTCTTCAGATTTTAGTTTATGAATCGCTTTAAAAGGATTGGTCCTGCTTGTGTAAATATAAGTACCTCCAATTGTATGAAGATCGTCGTGCTCTGCAATATTGAGAGGTATCGTTAGATTTTCTAATACTCCTTTCCATCCTCTTTCAATACCAACCACTTCTATTCCGGCATCAAAGGCTTTCAGCATTATTCCATACAAAACAGAATTCAGCCCGGGGCAATCGCCACCCCCTGTAAGAACTCCAACTTTCTTTATTACCATAAAATCACTTGATTAAGTTTTCTTTAACTTGTATTGATTAATAATTTAAGCTAGTTTCTTTAAAAAAAGTTATGAATCATTAAAGTTATATTCATTATCAGATCTTTCATATTCTCGGGGTTCAAATGAATAATGTGATTCATCTTGAGGCATGATATAACTGCCACCAGCTAGGTCCGTTATTTTCAATGTGAACGGGAATTCACCTTTTATGGCTTTATCTAAATCGCCTAAGATTATTTCAATATCACTATATTGTGGATCACTTTCATTAAGATTATTCTTATAGATCCTTACAGCTTCTTCAAATCTTAATAATATACCCTCAACATTCGTGAAATAAAAGTCAGCTCTCGGTCCAGGTTCAACTAGTAATTCTAATTCAGGAATTTCTAATTTGCCCGTAGGTGATCGATAAATTTTTGATTTGAGGTCTCTTTCGCTTTTCACTTTTAGGGTGATCATTCCTGGAATCATTTTAGTAGCCATTGGAATAATATCGTTTTTTGTAAAATTGCATTCATTACACTCAAATTTTAAAATTAATAATTTATCACCATCTTGCGAATCATAGATGGTTTTGTTGATAGTAATTATTCCATCCTTACAAGAAGGACACTTGAACGAGAATTCTTCCTCAGTTTCTTTAGCTTTTTCCGACATTGTTTTGATAGACAAAAAATGTCTTTTAATTTATATAAAATCCTTATCTATTATTCAAGTTAATTATTACAATCGAAAAATTTTTAATATTTGTATATTTTGAGTTATTAAAATATTTCATATTCAAAAAAATTTTTAAGTATTAATATAAAGTTGGATGTTCCCATGGTCTTTAAGAAAACCAGTAGAAACAATGGATTAGCTACTTCTAACTTTATATTAATTTTAGCTATTGTACTTATAGTAGTACAATTAGTAGTAATTTTATGAATGCAACCAATAAAATGTTTTTCTCTTGTTTTTTATTGGTTGGTTGGTGATTATAAAAAATCAAAAAGGAAAAAGTTGGATAAAATTGGTAGAAAGTAAAGAAATTATTGAGATTTTCTTTCATGGGCGCGGTGGTCAAACGGCTATAACAGCTAGCCAGTTATTAGCTGAAATGGCCTATGAAAAAGGATTTATTGATACTATAGCAATCCCTATAATCGGAGCAGAGAGAAGAGGCGCTCCTATAATGGCGTTTACTAAAATATCTGAAAAGAAACAAATAAGAACCTATGATAGTGTTAAAGAGCCCGATTACATGATTATATTTGATACGTCCTTGTTAGACATCCCCAGAATAAAAGACACTATCAAGGAGGGAGTGATAATTATAGCAAATAGTCCAATACCTATTGATACAACCGATTTTCCTGATAATGTTAAGATATATATTGTTGACGCTACAGGAATATGTATTAAAAGGGAATTCATGCATTCAAGTGGTCCTATATTAAATATCCCAATGTTGGGAGCATTTGGTAAGGTAACAGGATATTACGACCTTGAGATCATGGAAAAAGTGTTAAAGAAAGAGTTTGGAGAAAAAAAAGTAGAAAAAAACATGATTGTTGCGACTGATGCGTACGAATCTGTTAAGGAGGTTTAAAAATGTCGAATACTGAAAAATGGAAAGATATCAATAAATCGAGGGAAAAAAGACCAAAAGTTCAGGAATATAAAAACTGGAAAGAATTGCCTCCTATTCCAATATCTTTACCTATTGATGGTGCAATTGGAATTACGGGTGATTGGCGTACATTTAGACCTATAATTGACCAAGATGGATGTAATAAATGTGGCATTTGTTGGATGTATTGTCCTGAAGGCTCAATAATTAATAAAGAAGATGGAACCTTCGAAGTGGATTTAACATATTGTAAAGGTTGTGGAATTTGTGCAAAAGAGTGCACAACAAACAACATTGAAATGAAAAGAGAGAGTGATATAACTCATGAGTAAAGCGAGAAAAGATTTCACGCAAGAACAAGAAACAAAAATAATAAAGGGAAATGTCTCTGCTGCATACGCAGCTAAATCAGCCCGCGTTCAAGTAATTGGTGCATATCCAATCACTCCGCAAACTACGGTTGTTGAAAAATTATCTGAATTTGTTGATAGTGGAAGCATGCCCGGAACGCAATATATAAAAGTTGAAAGCGAACATAGTGCAATGGCGTCGATGGTTGGTGCAAGCATGACGGGAACAAGAACTTTTACTGCAACATCCGGACAAGGGCTTTTTTATATGAATGAAATGCTTCATTGGGCTACAGGTACTAGACTTCCGATTGTTACCGCTATTGCTTCAAGAGGACCGGCTCCACCATGGAATATTTGGGCAGATTTTACCGATGTTATCTCCCAGCGAGATACTGGCTGGATGTGTTCATTTTGTGCAACTCATCAAGAAATTTATGATGAAATTTTAATGTCGTATAAAGTGTGCGAAGACTACGAGATTTTATTACCAAAGTTTGTTGCTTACGGAGGGTTCATATTATCCCACACATCTAAACCAGTTATTATTGAAGATCAAGAGGCAGTTGATAACTACTTACCCCCTCTTCCTGATGAGAAAGGATGGCCACATATTTTTATGGATCCAGAAAGACCCATGATGTTTGGAAACTTGATCATGCCTTCTGGATTCTATTCAGAATTTAGATTGAAGATACACGACGCTCATATGAAAGCGAAGGAAAAAATTAAAAACGCAGCTAAAGAATTTGAAAAGTCCTTTGGACGAAATTACGGAAATGGTTTAACTCAACAGTACAAAATGAATGATGCCGAGGTTGGAATGCTGATATATGGAGATTTAGCATTACAAATGGAAGAAGCTGTGGATCTGGTAAGAGAAGAGGGTTATAAGGTAGGAATGGTAAAATTAAGGTATTTTAGACCTTTTCCTGTGGAGGATATCATAAATATAGCAAAAAGTGTAAAAGTTCTTGGTGTGATGGATCGCGCAACGGCGTTTGGTAGCCCAACAGGAGGGCCTGTTAGTTCTGAAGTCAAAACAGCAATAGAAGGAGTGGAAAAAACCGCTAAAATCCTTCCAATGATTGGAGGACTTGGTGGTAGGGAAGTTACTCTTGAACAGCAAACGGAACAATTAAAAATACTAATAAAAATGAACGAAACTGGAGATGCACCTGGAGATTTATTCCATGGAACCCTCTGGCATGGTAAATTGGAGGTTGAATAAATATGGTAACGATTAAGCAAGCTTTAGATGACGAGATTGCATGCAAGGAATGGTTTTTACCAGGCAATTCATGCTGTGCTGGATGTGGACTTGAAATTGCGTTAAGATGGGCAATGAAAGCACTCGGACCAAATACAGCGTTAGTAACACCTGCATCCTGTTTAAATGTTGTCATAGGATTGTGGCCAAAAACCGCACCAAACTTTCCATTCACGAACATGGCTTTTGCTGCTGGTGCATCTGCGGCTACAGGAATATCTGAAGCTTACAAAGCCAAAGCATATAGATTTCCAGGAAAAGTATGGGAAAAAATGACAACTTTAGTGTTTGCGGGAGATGGAGGAACGACAGATATAGGAATACAAGCATTAAGTGGTGCCGCAGAACGTAATAGCAATATCATTTACACGTGTTACGATAACGAAGCTTATATGAATACCGGGATCCAGCGTTCTTCAAGCACGCCTCATGGAGCAAAAACTACTACGACCGTATTTGGGAAAGAAAGATTTAAGAAAAATCTTCCAGCAATATTGGCAGCTCATGAAATTCCATACGTGGCAACTTGTTCGATAAGCGAACCATTAGATATTTATGAAAAATATAAGAAGGCAAAAGACATAGAAGGATGCAAGTATATCCACATTTTAGCACCATGCCCTCCTGGTTGGAATTATCCGAGCGAAGACACGGTAGAGTTAGCAAGATTAGCTGTAAAAACGGGCGTGTGGCCCTTATACGAAATTGAAAACGGTATATTGACTCTTCATAAAAAGAGCAAATCGTTAGTGGATCCTTCAAAAAGAGCCCCACTTGTTGATTATCTATCAAGACAGAAGAGATTTTCAAACATTTCCGAACAAGCTCTAATCAAGCTGCAAGAGCGGATAGCCCACGACTGGGACAACATTAAAGCAAAACTAAGAGCTCAAGAAAAATAGTTTTATATATTTTTTTTCATATTTTTTATCAATTAGTAAGATTTAATGAACTTATATGGGATTTTTAATCAAGTTTTCTAAAAAAACTGAGGAAGATATCGATATATACTTAGAAACTGCTGTAGATTACATAATTGATGGAAAAGTATTAGCTTTTCCTACAAATAGTGTCTATGGAATTGGAGGAAATCCTCAAAATCATGAATTAATTCAGAGATTATACGATATAAAATTCAGAGATCAAAGTAAGGGATTTTTACTATTAATTTCTGATTACGAGGAGGCTTGTAAAATTGCTGAATTCAACGAATTTGGAAAAAAATTAGCGAGTCATTTCTGGCCAGGACAGCTTACTTTGATTTTAAAAAAAAAGGAATCAAATCTCATTCCACCAAAGGTAACAGCTTATCAAGATACTATAGGCCTTCGAGTTCCTGAAAATGAAATTATCCTGAAAATTTTACGCAAGTTAAAATTGAGAGGTCAATTTGGAGGCATAATTGGAACCTCGGCTAATTATTCAGGTGAACCTCCCTCAATTGATGGGGCTCAAGTCGCAAAATCATTCTTAGGAACAATAGATCTAATCTTGGATTCTGGTAAGTCTAAATCTAAGATTGCTACAACAATCGTAGATTGTTCTACTGAGGAAGTTAAATTTTTACGAATTGGAAAGATAACTAAAGAGGAAATTCAAGAAATATTAGCCTCAGAGGAAATTTAGGAGAAATACATGAAAAATTTTAATTTATTGGTATCAACTTCGCGCTTTAACGAGATAAATGCTAGTGCAGAACTGTGGTTTTCGTTATTAACATGCGGAGATAAATATCCAATAATAAATAATTTAGATATCTCAGGATTAATTTCAGCGCTAACATATCTTAACGCAAAAGAAGTTATACATGAATTGCAAAAGACTGTGAAAGAAGATCCTAATTTTTTTCGATTTATTTTAAAAATGATTCCTATTGATTTTTTATGCGAATCGAATATCCAGGTGATTTCGCAAATCATAGAAAACCATTATAAAGAATATATAAACGAAGAAAATTCCTTTAAAATTACACTGAAGCGTAGAAAAAATGATCTCATAAATAGAGAGAATTTTATTAAGGTAATCGCTGAAAAGATCGATAATAAGGTTGATCTAACGAATCCAGACATAGATATTAGGTTTGAATTTATAGGAAACACATGTGGCATCTCTTTTTTAAAACCTGACGATATCTTAAAATCAATCCATCGACAAGAATAATCACGATTTAGTTTTTTCTAAGCTTAAAAGCGCCATTTTTTCACATATTAAATCTTGGAGCGCTAAGATCTTCAAAGTCAGGTCATTTCTTTCTTGAACTTCAGATTTTCCAATTGATTTCAAAATAACATTTATTTGATCAGTAGTTATTTCAAAGAACTCTCTTATTTGTTCCCACTTCTTGATGTCGATTGAAGTAAGGTTTAGTTCTAACTTTCCTGCGTTTAAATGATTGTAAATCTCTTTATTTATTGCTGTAAGATTATTCTTGGGCGAAATAATGCAGTATGTTAAATTCGAGCTTTTTAGATCATCAATAGTAATTCCATACGCATCAATACCACTTTTAATTTGCCGTTTTGCTGATAAATATAACAATAATTCTATATTTTTCGAATTTGAAATGTTTTGTTTATTGTAAAACGCTTTTTGCGAAAAATAACAAGCTAAAAAAACGTGTTTAGTACCTAAAATATAGTTTGTTTTAAAAAATTGTACAACAGAATCTTTAAACTTACTTTGGATAATTTCAATTAAACTAAATATGTAATCCAAGGCAGCGTCCTCGTTTTTTAAATCATTTGAATCTAAAAATTCAGTTAAATTAAAGTTGATTTGGTTAATTCCGACATGATAATTCATATTCAAATCTTTAATGGTAAATTCTTTTGTAATCATACCGGTAAACTCCATGAAAGCCACACGGGCATTGAAATAAAATTAAATCTAACAAAAACCGCAAAAATCAGAAAAAAAACCAAATATAATGTAAAAATCCAATCTTTCATCGAATAATTGATTTTATATAGAAATGTTCGGTCTTTCTGACTACCGAACGCTCTTGATTCTAACGCTTCTGCTACATTAAAGGCTCTTTTAATTGAACAGATAATTAAGGGTACTAATAGTGGGAATAGATTTTTTATTTGATTTATAAACCCGCTAGTTTGCATTTCGTATCCTCTACTTTGTTGAGCATCAATGATGTTTTGTGCTTCTGTTGCGATTGTAGGAACAAATCTAAAAGCTAATGAGAAAGAAAATGCATACTCATAGGGAACTTTCATAGAAATGAGCGAAAGTGCCAGATCATTAGGATCAACTGTGAGAAAAAAAATTGAAAACGCAGACACCATTATCGAAATTCTTAAGATCATCGATATTGCGTAAGCTAGAGATAAAAAGAAAGTATTTAATATGATAATGATGATAAATAGAAAGAATAATCCACGAATACTCTTAATCCATTGTTTAAGCAACCTACCCGATATTATTACGGGTAGTAGGCATAATAAGATTATTGTGAGAGGTATAATTTCGGTGAATAATAGGGCAGATATGGTATAAATTATAGAGAACAGCAATTTGGATCGAGGATCTAGATTGTGTAAAAAGGTATTTTTCTTCATGAACTTGAAAGCGTTTAAAAATTCTAGAGACATCTAATAGTTCTCACCTGGAATTATATTGATTTTATTTTTTAAGTAGTTTTCAATGAAAGATTTCATCTTATTTCGCGAATTTACATCATCAGGACATTTAATTCCAACTTTAAGTAATTCAGAATTAAATTGATATAATTGTGGTAATACGAGTGAGGATTTCTCTGTTAAAAATTCTTTATTTAGCACGCTTCTAGTGGGTCCATCGGCAATAATTCTCCCATCTGCCATTAAAATTGTTCTGGGCACATTCTCCATGGCAAATTCAATATTATGAGTTACGATAACAATTGTTTTTCCTTTATCCAATTCCTCTTTAACCAAATTGGTAAAAAAAGCAATCTCTCTTGAATCTTGCCCTAGCGTTGGTTCATCAAAAACCAAAATATCAGAATTCCGGCAAAATATTGAAGCTATTGCTAGTTTTTTTGTCTCACCACCAGATAGGTTTAATGGCGATCTTTTTCGATATTTGTCAAGATTAAAGGTTTTTAAGATAATGTTCGTTCTATTTTGAATTTCTTCCTCATTAAGATCTAGATTTTTTAAAGAAAATTTTATTTCTTCTTCTATAGTGTTTGAGAATAGCTGGTGCATTGGATTTTGAAATATTATACCTACGTTTTTTGACAACTCAGCAATACTCTTTAATCTTGTATTCTTTCCATTTATCAGAACCTCACCTTTTGAAGGTTTAATTAAACCGTTAAATGTTCTAATGAGAGTAGTCTTTCCAGCACCATTTTTTCCCATTATTGCTATCAATTCCCCCTTAAATACACTTAAGTTAATACCTTTTAATGCTAATGTACCATTCGAATAAGCGTATTCCACATCTTTAGTGAAGATAATTGGTGATTTTTCAGTAATTTTTCCCACCATTGAATTTTATTTTAAATCTTTTAAATAATTAATCGCTTCAGGGATAGAAGAAGGAATATTACCTCTAAATGTCTTATTTATGGATAAATCGTTAAATATTGAATATATTATTGGATGGTTAATTTTCAAATTTTTAAATTTTTCTCCATTTATTATTTTATCCTTAGTATCATAACCAATAACGTATCCGTCTTTCATTAATATAATTTCGTTAACTAATGGAAGTATTAAATCCATTCTATGTTCACTGATTATAATAGTTATATCTCTTTCATCTTGAATCGCTTTTAGCAAATTAAGTATTTTCTTAGCCATGTAGGGATCTAAAAGAGCCGTAGGTTCGTCTAGGATGAGAATTTTAGGTTCTAACACCAAAATAGATGCGAGAGCAACTCGTTGTTGTTCTCCCCCACTTAGTTCAAACGGAGCTTTATGTAAGAGATGCTCTATTTCCATTAATTTGACGCTTTCATCCATTCTTTTTATCATTTCATCGCGAGAAATGCCTAAGTTTTCCATTCCAAAAGCAATTTCATTTTCTACAGTCATAGCAACTAATTGATTCTCTGGATTCTGAAAAACAATTCCCACAATCGTAGATAAGTCCGCTATGGATGCCTTGACAGTGTCACGACCTGCGATCTCAACGGAACCCTTGTAAAATCCAGCATAAAACTGAGGGATTAATCCGTTCATGCATCTTATTAGAGAAGTCTTACCAGAACCAGTTTCTCCAGCGAGTAAAATGAACTTATTCTCTTGAATGTTTAATGTAATGTTGTTTAATGCGTATTCTTCGTTTCCTTTATATCGATAAGAGAAATTGTTAAAATTTATTAAATCCATTATATAACAAATCAACCTTCTTTTTTGTTTTATAATTTTCTCTAATTAATTAAACTTTGCTTTACTTTCTCTATTAAATTATCTAGAACGCTTTCTAATCCGATTTCTCCATTTAAAGAGGCTGCACTATCGTGCCCTCCTCCAGATAAAGATTCGTTGTCTGAAAGGCCTTCTAAAATTTTTCCTAAATGTAATCCTTTTTGCAAACATAAGCTTTTTCTAGCTCTTGTACTTATTCTAAAGCTTGATTTTTTTTTTGAAATCACGATTCCGATATCAAAACCATTTTTTATCAATGAAGATGCCACGCTCGCTTCAAAACTACTAACATGTGTCAGTCCAATTAACCAATCTTTTTCTCGAATTAATTCAACTCTTTGCAAACCCTTAATTATTGCTAACTTTTCAGAGAAATCGGCATTATATTTTAATACATCCACGATCTCTTGGAACTCTATATCATTTCCTAATAAATCCACAACATTCCTAATTGTGTTGTTATTTCCGTAATTAAAAAAGCCAGAATCTGTTAAAATTGCGGCAGTTAACAGAAACTTATATGATCGTGGTAAGTTTACTTCATATGTCCTGCAGAAATCAAGAATAATTTCTGCTGTGGAAGAATAATCGTCAGATATCATGCTTATCGAATTTGCTTCGCTTTCAATACCAATTTTTTGTAGCATGAAATGATGATCTATAAACACGACAGGGATGTTAGAAGGAAGGATGTGTTTAATCGCAGTTTGATTCAAATTATTTGTATCTAAAACAATTACAGTAGAAATCATCGAAAAATCAATCTGTTTTTCATAATGGAGATCTAATTCTGGAAATTTTCTTATTAGTTTATCCATTACTTCTTTTGCATGTTTAGATAACTCAGAAAAATATATACATGCCTCTTGTTCTTTAATTAAATGATTAATACAATATTTTAAATTAAAACACGAAGCAAGTCCATCAATATCCACGAGATTGTGCGTGGTTATTAATATTATACCACCTATGTTTTTTAAAAATGATAAAAAACCTTCAAATTTTGATATTAACATACATTTCTTATTTTGGTTGAAGGTCAGCTTGAAGAGATTTTCTCATGTTTTCAAGAGTTTGAATACTTCTCTCTTCTTTTTGTTTTACTGTTTTTAATCGCATTTCAGTTGATACTTTTAGACTTTTTTTCTCGTCTAATAACTTGTCTCTCTCGCTTTTAACCATAATGCCACCTATTGATTTATAGACAACAGCATCAGGACCGACTTTTTCTAATTCTTCAATTGCTAAATCGGTTTCTCTTCTTTGGTTTTCTAAAAAATCATGCGTATTGCGTAAATTTTGTAATTGTATCTGTAGATTCTGCAAATCCATTATTTTTTTCTTAACATCTTCCGGTAAATTATCTAGATTTGTTCCCATAAATATCTCACTTTTCAAATTTTATTATAATTTTAAAATATAACAAGAAATAAATTTTTAATGATTACTTAGTTTTAATGTTGATTCGACAATTTTTCCTAAACTTATTATATCACTAATAGAAGCTCTAAAAGCTGTAATATCAGTACTTTCAATTTTAAATAACAATGTTTCGTTGCTTTTCTCCATTGTTACTTTCGATCTTTTTGTTTGTAGTTTTTTCATTTCCGGTAAAAAGGAGTTGTAAGCCATATCCCGTAATTGAGAATCGCTAAAGTTAAGATGTACAGATGATTTTATCGAAAAAATGTTATTAGTAGTCATTCTTATTCGGTAACTTCTAATTCTCTCTGCTTGCGTTTGGCGATTCGGAACGATTCTGCGCCTCGAGGAGTTTCGATGTAATATGCTCCGCCAGTAAATTTTGCGTTACATTTTCGACAGTGCCATATTCCCGTGGAAATTCTATTTAAATGCCCTTTTGATTCACAGCGAGGACATTTAATGTCGCCTTTCATCTTCTCAACTACTAATCGATATTTCTTCCGAACATTTGAACCGTAGCGAGCACCAAAAGAACCATCAACAGATACTTTTTTCTTTTTTCCCATCTCATTTTCCAAAAGTATTCTTTAACTTGATTTTATTAATGGTCGAGACTAAATTAATTTTACGAAAAACTTGAGTAAATTAGGAATTATTAAATAAAAAAAGTAAAAAATTGAAAATAAGTTATTTTTCAACAAGATATTGCCATAAATCGAAATCTTTTCTTAATTGCTTTCCAATTTCCATTGATTTGTTGGCTAACATCTTTACCTCGTCTACAGAAAACGTAGCAGCACCACTTTTTTGGATGGAGGTTATTTTTTCTTCGGTTACCGAAATTGATATTCTACCATCGGATACCAGTTCTTCTGATAAATTGGGATCTAAGAAGATGATGTCATCTATTTTCCCATAAGTCAACACAAATGGCAATTCATTTACAATATCTTTCCCGTTAAGATATTTACCCGTCCATTCTAAGTTGTTATCATCATTCAATTTTCCTTCTGGTAAGTGAGAAGTAATTAATGTGGTTAGTGCACTTACACCTCCACAATCAATTAAATTTCCCCCATGATTTATCACATACATGTCTACAAAGAGGATATACACTGCTTCTTTTTCCTTAATGCATAGTTTCTTTGTTTGCACGCAATCTGCATGACGAATTCCACGATCTACAACACGTGCTAATTCAATGGATTGTTCGTTTGGAGGGCCTCTTTCAAAAAGCGGAGAAGCTAATGGTAATAACTCTGCCATTACCGTACATACACCTTCATCTGGAAGGTCTGGAAATGGCGTGCCAACTTCATATTTCAAGCCAGTAATAATTCTGGTATCACCTAAAGTCACATCTGCAGAACCTTCGGCTGATTCTATGGTATTAGCATTAATATTATACTTTCGATAATCCCATAAACCCCTACCATCAAGTCGTTCTTCTTTTTTCAAATTATCCGCGATATATTTGCGTTCGATTGAAGAGATCACTCGCTTAATATTCATCATTTTCATTCCTCGCCTCCATCAGTTTTGGATTCTTGCTGTTTTAGCGTTTCTTCTTGAATTGCTATGTACTTGCTCTTTAAAGCAGTCAATTGCTTTTCATATATTTCTTTCAATGCCTCAACAGCTGAATCCATGCTTGTATTCATCTCCTCAAGTGTCATATCTCCATCAAACTGTAATAGCGAAAGTTCATCGTTGTACCAAGTAATAGCACATGGTAAATCTGCTTCACCAGCCTTGTCCTCGATTCCAGAAAGATCTATGACTAATTCTCCATCAATTTTTCCAACTGCTAGGCTTGTTACGAGACTTTTCATCGGAATACCTGCATCAGCTAAGGCTAAAGCGGCTACGGTAGTACTAGCACATCTAGTTCCACCATCTGCATCAATAACTTCAATGAAAACTTCAAAACTCGTTCCAGGATATAGTTCTAAGAATAATACTGGCTCTAAACAATCACCAATGACCATTGATATTTCCTTTTCTCGTCGTCCAGGTGCAGGACGTTTTCTTTCAAAGACGGAAAAAGTAGTCATCCGATAGAAAACCCTTAAGATCCCTCGATCCGGTTTTGCTAGGTGATGGGGGTGTACTTCCCTTGGACCATACACAGCGGCAAAGACTTTATTATTGCCCCATTCTAAATAGGCAGATCCATCGGCATTGTTAATTACACCAACTTCCATTTTAATTGGTCTTAATTCCGTTTTATCTCGACCGTCTAATCGTTTACCATCTTCCCGAAATAATTTTTCGGGATACTCATCTTTTATTACTAACGGCATTTATTTTAAACCTCTTTTTTTAATTTCATTTTCTAAAAATTCTTGTATTCTGTCTGTTAATCCTACAGTATGTGCTTCATTAGCGATCTTATTAATTGCTTCTATGAGCAATCGTTCTGATGCGATATTTTCGCCTTTTAGCCAAATTCGGCCATTTTGCGTGACAAATATGGTGCATCCTGTCATTTTTTTAAGCATCTTTATCATCGATCCACTACGACCTATAACTCTTGGAATTGAATGAGGACCTATAGAAATTACTGAGCCTCCTATTTTTTTCCCCAAGTATTTACCAACAATGGTTAACTCTGGGCTATTCAAGCGATCTGCTGAGAGAACCTTTACTATTAGAACATCTCCAATATCAAATCTAGCTGTAGACATCTCATCATAACTATTTCTATCACCTTGTCTACTGCGTCCTCGTCCCATTCTTCCTTTATCTTTTTTTATAGTATTTTTTGGCTTTAGCATGCCTAAATCTTTGGCATTTATATCTAACTTATATTTAACGGGATTTTTATCTACAACTACTCCTAAGATTTTATCTCCCGCTCTAGGAGTGTAAAAGCCTCTAAGAGGGATTACATTCATGTAATTTTTTCTAACTTGCTTTAATCCTATTGATAAGGAAATAATTTTTGTTTTTTCTTTGTTAAATATTGCTCCTCTTCCAGGATAAAGATTTTTTACATCATCTGTTAGTATTTCTCCCGGTACGACGATTTCTCGTGTAACATCAGCATCTTCTTCGAAATCTTCGACCTCTTCAATTTCTTCTTTCATTATTTATCACT
>Ga0180437_10004371_pt1 | contig 20174 bp, 24 predicted proteins | sample SS_ome_4_FD_132410 | JGI IMG/M metagenome (GOLD analysis project Ga0180437, IMG submission 132410) | Hypersaline lake sediment archaeal communities from the Salton Sea, California, USA - SS_3_D_1 metaG | ecosystem: Environmental > Aquatic > Non-marine Saline and Alkaline > Hypersaline >... | reverse complement strand
CGTGGGCCTTCTATACCATCCTCAAGGCCTACCTGCATTTCGGGGAGATTCCCTGGAAGGACATAGCTATAGGGACGTACGTCCTGGATTCCAAGGGTAGGGGCATGCACAAATCTAAGGGGAACATGGTATGGACAGAGGACCTGCTGGAGAAATATCCGGTGGATGTCGTCAGGTACTGGGTAGGGACCGCGACCTTCGGGGAGGACATACCCTACCAGGAGAAGGACCTCGTAACGGGGAAGAAATTCCTTACGAAATTGTGGAACGCCTCCAGATTTGTTCTAGACGGACTTAAGGGATACAGGCCGAAAAGGCCGGGGAGGTTAACCGAGATCGACAGGTGGATACTCTCGAAACTGAACGACCTCGTGAGGGAAGCCACCAGGGATTACGAGGGTTACATGACGGGGAACGCGAAGAGGAAGACAGAGCAGTTCTTCTGGCACGTGTTCTGCGATTACTATCTCGAGATCGTCAAGGACCGGTTGTACAATCCGGGTTCATACGAAAGATTCGAGATGGACTCCGCGAAGTTCACCCTCTATCACGTCCTGCTATCCGTGCTCAAAATTCTTGCCCCGATCATCCCTCACGTAACGGAGGAGGTCTACCAGGCCTATTTCAGGAAATTCGAAAAATCGAAAAGCATCCACGTTTCCGTCTGGCCAGGGTTCGACCCATCGCTGACGGACAGGAAGGCCGAGAAGACCGGGGATGCCGCGGTTGACGTCATATCGAGCGTGAGGAAGTTCAAATCGGAGTCCTCGCTTTCAATGGCCGAGCCCGTAAGGTACCTCACAGTGGATTCCAGCCTTGTGAAGCCGGTCCTCAGGGAAATACAGAAAACCATGAAGGTCGGGAGCGTGAAGATCGGCAAGGCCAAGGGGAGAGTAACGGAAACGTTCAAAATATGGCTGGACATAGTCAAATGATTTTAAGCATAGCTTTCAATATTAAATTATGAGGCCATTTTTTCTATTCCTTGTCTGCGCCCTCGTTGCCCTGGCAACAATTGCCTACGCCCAGGAGCCCTGCGTGGAGGGTACGAGAAGGGAGTGCGGTTCGGACACCGGGGTGTGCAAAACCGGGATAGCGGTATGCAGGGACGGGAAATGGGTGGAATGCGTGGGCTGCAGGGGGCAGATCTCGGATGTCGATATCTGCGGGAACGGTGTCGATGACAACTGCAACGGGGAGGTGGACGAGAACTGTTTCCTGTGGCTGTCGCTGATCCTCATGGGAACCGGTTTCCTGTTCATAGGAGTTGGGCTTTACTACATGCATAGGGAGAAAGGGGAAAGATTCATGCCGGAAAGCCTCGGGAAGGATTAAAAATAACCCGCAGCCATTTGTTTTACACCGAAACCTTTTTAAACCATATTTATATATAAATCCTTTATACAATAGTATAGAACCATCATAACTAACCTGATTAAAATATAAAAAGGAGGGATAAGATGGCAGAAAAGCCTCACATAAACATAATAACAGCAGGACACGTGGATCACGGAAAGTCGACTTTGATAGGGAGACTGCTATTCGACTCAGGGGCCCTGGGTGACCAGGAACTAAGGAAACTTAAAGACAAGGCAAAGGAACTCAAGAAGGAGACGTTCGAGTTCGCATTCGTGATGGACAACCTGAAGGAGGAAAGGGAGAGAGGTCTTACGATCGATCTCATGCACAAGGAATTCCAGACTGACAAGTTCTACTTCACCATCATTGACTGCCCCGGACACAGGGACTTCGTAAAGAACATGATTACGGGGGCATCGCAGGCGGATGCCTGCATACTCGTGGTTTCCGCCAAGGACGGCATCCAGGAACAGACAAGGGAACATCTCTACCTGGCGAAGGTCTTGGGAATCAACCAGATCGTTGTCGCCATAAACAAGATGGACGCCGTGAGCTGGGACCAGGCGAAGTACAACAAGGTGAAGGAAGAGGTAGCGAAACTTCTGCAGAGCATCGGCTACAAGACAGAGAATATCCCAATGGTTGCCTGTTCGGCCTACATTGGGGACAGCGTGGTCAAGAAGACGGATAACATGGGATGGTACACAGGACCTACGATCGTTCAGGCCCTGGATCAGTCCATAACTCCTCCGGAGAAGCCGCTAACGAAGCCGTTGAGGTTGCCTGTCCAGGACGTTTTCACGATTACAGGCGTGGGGACGGTTCCGGTAGGCAGGGTTGAAACGGGCGTGATGAAGCCGGGCGACAAGATAGTTCTCGAGCCTTCTGGCGTCCAGGCTGAAGTTAAATCCATAGAGATGCATCACAAGCCTTTGCAGAAGGCGGAACCGGGAGACAACGTAGGTTTCAACCTCAGAGGCGTTTCCAAGGGAGAGATAAAGAGAGGTGATGTTATAGGACACGCAAACAGCCCGCCCACGGTAGTTAAAGAATTCACGGGCCAGATAATCGTCCTTCAGCATCCGACAGTCGTCACGAAGGGCTACACGCCGGTGTTCCACTGCCACACGGCACACGTGGCGGGGAAGATCACGGAGCTTGTCAAGAAACTGGACCCCAAGACAGGAAGCGTTCTCCAGGAAAACCCGGACATGCTGAAGCCCGGGGATGCCGCGATCATAAAGGTCCAGCCACTGCAGCCCTTGGTGATCGAGAAACAGGCTGACTTCCCGGAACTTGCTAAATTCGCCATAAGAGACATGGGCAAGACCATAGCTGCAGGGATCTGCATTGACCTGCAGAAAAAGTAAACCCCATTCTCTTTTCTATTTTCTTTGACATTGTTAGCCGTTGGGATACAAATTTAAAGATTTACTCAAAATAACCGATATGAGAGTCTTAGGCAGGAAGATTCACATCGACCCGGAGAAAAAATACGCGGTTTTCAACCCTGATAATAATAAACTGGAAAAAAGGAAGATGGAGAAGAAATCCTGGAAGCGATCCGGAACACCATAGGTCTTCTCGATGAAATAATTCCCCCTGTTTTTTAGCTCTGTTCACTTCTTGGCTTCCTTCTCTATGGGCTCCTTCAGCAGGATGGAGTTCGGGACGGAGACGGTCTTCCTGTTGACCCTGATGTCGGTGGAGTAGGGGTTTATCCTCTCCACTATCCCGGAGTAGTTCCTGAATTTCACGCGGTCCCCCACCCTGAGTATGCCCTTTACGTGTATGCCAGCGGTGAAGTTCGGGATGAGGTCCTTCAGTCCTATGCCCGTCACCATGACCACTATCAGCAGCAGGGCCGAGAACAGGATCAGAAGGGCGTTGACGTCCAGGCCTATCATGGAGAGCGCTATTATCAGGGAGATCATAGCGATCGAATACTTCACGATCCCCCCGGAGAACTTGCTGAGTATGTCCTCCCTGAAGATCTTTCCCATGGCCTCCTCGAACACCTTGCCGAAGAAGTCCGCTATTATGAACCCGATTACCACCACAAGGATAGCCACTATAAATCTCGGGACGAAGATTATGATCTGGTTGAATATGTTCGCCACGGAGGCGAAGCCCAGGACCTGGACCACGACGGCCAGCGTGACTATGTAAACGCTCCATTTCACGAGGTCGCCTATAAGGTCAACCACGTTACCCTTGTAGCCGGTTACCTTGAGTATCTCCTCTGTCCACGTTTTGGCTGTTATCCTCTTGAGACCGGCAACCGAGAGGATTTTCGATACGACTATCTTGGACACCTTTCCAGCTATGTATCCGACAACGAGTATGATTACCAGCTGTATTATAAGCTGGATGTTCGGGAGTATGTATTCAGGGATGATCTGCCTAAAGAAGGAAAGAGTCCATGCGTTTAGCGAATCAAGGAAGGCGTTCAGGTCCATATAGAATCTGATTGGGGCTCTGATTTATAAATGTGAATTTTTTGGGAAAACCCTTGAATGCCGTTAGCTTACCACACCATGCTCTTGTCCCTTAGCACGTCCTTCACAACGCTCTTCGCGTCCTCGAAGAACCTCATGAGCATTGGCTTTTCCTGCTGTTTCCTGTAGTTCTCATAAACGTGGCGTATGGTCTCCCTGGGTAGGTTGACCCCGGTTGCCCTGCTCGGCTCGATAAGGCTCGGGTTGAGGTTCACGTTAACTACCTTCGGACCCCCGTTAAGGCTTATGTCCACCCTGGCGATCTGCGTATCGATCGCCTTCGCCGCTTCAACCGCGAGGTGCTTTGTCTCTATGTCCATCTTCTGGCCCTTTAATTCGCCCCTTGAAAAGACAAGGTCCTTCTCCCTGGTCTTCTTCCTGACCCCTGCAAGAACGTCCTGTCCTGCCACGTAACATGAAACCATGTCTTTAACCAGGTCCTCTATTAGGACCGGTTGCTTGAGGCTGCCAAGGGCTCCTATAACGGATTTCGCCTCTGCCAGCGTGTTCGCAACCACGCCCGTTTCCTTGCCCGGGACCCTCACTACTATCGGGAATTCGCTCTCGTCCAGGATCGCCTGGGCCGCCTTGGTTGACCTTGCAAGGTGGATGTCCAGGGTCTCCACGTCCCTCTTCCTTAGCACGCTTAGCAGGAAGAACCTCTCGGAGGCGAGGAGGAAGGTTATCGGTTTTATCGGGGTGAACGTTTCGGGGGGAAGGAGGGAAAGTAGCTGGTAGGCGTATGAATAGAACCTGGGAGGTATCCTGGGGTAGACCGAATCGAACTTCATGATGTTCGAACTCCTGTAGGAGATCGAGAACTTCTCGCCAAGGCCTATTCTTATCCCGTCTATGGGAACGAAGAACACTGAGGCGAACCTGTTCTTGGCCTCCTCCAAGAGCTTCAGGTTGGTCTCGGATTTTTCGAGTCCCATTATGCACAAAGACATGAAAACCCCCGTTTCTAAGTTATGAGATTGTATCGCGGTTTAAAAAGGTTAACGTTTGTTTCCCGTGACGAGTTTTAAATAAAAAATACAATAATTCTTCATGGAAAAAACCTGCGAAAGGATCGAGAAGTGGATATCGGAAAAAACAAAGGATGCGAGAGCCAGGGGCTGCGTGTTCGGGATGAGCGGGGGCCTGGATTCCTCCGTGCTCGCTGTCCTTGCGAAAAGGGCCCTCGGAAGGAAGGCCCTTGGCCTTATCATGCCCTGCGAATCGGAAACTAAGGGCAGGGAACTCGCTTTAGATGTTGCCAAGAGGTTCGGGGTTAATGTCAAGGAAATGGATCTCACAAGGGTTTACAACACCCTGGTCAGCATACTCCCGAAAGGGGATGAAACATCGAGGGGGAACCTGAAGGCGAGGCTGAGGATGCTGGTCCTCTATTACTTCGCGAACAGCAAAAAATACCTGGTCCTCGGGACAGGGAACCGTTCCGAACTCCTTCTCGGGCATTTCACCAAGTACGGGGACGGCGGGGTTGATCTTCTCCCTCTCGGGGGGCTCTACAAAACAAGGATCGTCCACCTGGCCAGGTATCTTAACCTGCCCAAAGAAATAATAGAGAGGGAACCCCTGGCAGTGATACGCCCCGGCCAGACCGGCCGCGGAGAGCCCGGCTTCACTTACGAGAAGCTGGACAAGATCCTGGGGGATATCGAGGGGACCGAGATGCTGTACAGCGGGCTGAGGGATATGATGAATGTCAGGAAAATTATAAAAAGAACGGAACACAAAAGAGGGGTTCCGGATATATGCGTGTTCTGACTATTTCTTTAGCTCGTCCTTGACGAACTCTATTATCCTTCTCGCGATGTTTATGTCGGTTGTTTTCTCTATCCCCTTCAGCCCGAAGTTGATGTTCACCTCTATGACCTGGGGGCCTTGCTTACCTACTATCATGTCTATCGCGCACAACTTCGATTTTATGGCCTCCCCCGACCTGAAAACTATCTCTTCCATTTCAGGCGTCAGCTTGTAGGAAACCGCTCTTCCTCCCAGGTGGATGTTGGTCTTCTTCTCTCCCTGCGGGGCGATCCTTTTGTAGGAAGCGATGATCTCGTCACCTGCCATTATACCCCTTATGTCCTCCCCGGGGTTGGGGACGTATTTCTCGATCAGCAGCTCCTGCTTGAGTATCTTCATGGTCTCTATTATCGACTTGAAGGCCTCTTTCGAGTCAACCATAAGGACGCCTTCGCCCCCGAAACCGCCCAGGAGTTTTATGACAGCGGGAGGCTTCATCCTCTCCATTATCCTGTTAGCGGACTCCCTTGAGGATGTGAGGTAGGTATCCGGGATCGGGATCCCGTGCTTGGCAAGCTGTTCCAGTGTTATGAACTTGTTGTGCGCTATCAGGATGGTTTCCGAAACGTATGGCTTCCTGACGCCGAGGTGATCGAGGAAGCGCATGATCGGATAGCCAACCTGCGCTCTTTTAGAATCTATCCTGGGAAGTATGTAATCATACAAGGAAAGGTCCTCCTTATCGTAAAAGGCGTGCAATCCCTTCCTGTCTGTCTTCAGCCTTACTTGTATGGCAGGTATGAGTTTCACGTTCCTGAAATCCTTCCGCGCCTCCTCCATGATCCTTTTGGTGCTGTATCCCGCTTCTCCTTCTCTCGGGCCCAGGACAGCGAACTTCATAACATCACCTTATCAGATCCCTCAATATTTTGGATTTTCCCATTTCCAACCTGTTGTTCAGGCCGTTTATTAAATATTTCGTGTTCTTGTGCGTTACGACCCAGTACGGATAGTAAACTGCCTTGACCTCGAGTATCCGTATTCCCCAGAGCTCCCCTATCTTCCTGACGAAATCCGGGGACACCATGAACTCGAGGAAATCACCCTCCCTTTCCTTCTCTCTTACCTCTTCTCCTATTTTGAGCATGCGGGTTTCGGAAGGGAGGTTCAGGTTGAACGCGTTCCTGAACATGTACCCGTCCGAGGATATGAAGTTCTTTCTGGAGAGGTAGTTCAGGTTTATCTTCACGTTGCTGAGAAGCATTTTGAGGTCGCTTGAGATCTTCTCGATGGTCGCGTAGTTGTTCTTCATCAGGTAAAGGAGGATCCCCCTCTGGGACGGGGAGAGCTCGAGGAACGAACGGATCCCCTTGCTGTACTCAATGGAATCGTGCTGGGCGAAGATCAGTTCCCCTGTCACTCCGTCCACGTAGAATTCCGAATCCTCCCCCCTAGATACGCCTATCGCCTTCCAGACGGGATAGTTCAGGAACCTTATCTCCTCTATGCCCTTGAAGTTCCGCTTCACGTCCCCCTCTAAGAATTTAGGCTCGAAGGCCAGTATCTTCTCCTCGAAGCTGATCTTTCTTTCCCCCACCTTGATCGCCTCGCCCCCGTGCTCGCTTCTTCGGACGCGGATGTCCACAAGTAGAGGCTGCTCTGTCACGCCTACCACCAAGGCCATGCCCACGGGGAGGTCCTTTATCTCCTCTTTCGTCCCGAAGCTTATTCCCTCCACGGATTCCATTATCGCCTTGATGTCATTGGGATTGGTTACCTTAAGGATGATCTGGGTAGAGCACTGCGAGAGGACGTTCTTGTCAACCTTGGCGGGCCTCTGGGAGATTATGCAGAGGCCGACCCCGAACTTCCTGCCTTCGGAGGCTATCGTCCGCAGGATCTTGGAGGACGAGACCTCTCCCAGGCCTCGTTCCGGACAAAAATTATGGGCCTCCTCCAGCACCAGGAAGTACTCCGGGATCTTCCCCGTTTTCCTGGCGGTGAACAGCTCCTTGGCTATCTTCAGGACGGCTATCTGCTGGATTTCCGGTGGAGCTTCCTTGAGGTCTATTATCGTTATCTTCCCCTTCTTCACTAGATCGTTCGGTTTAGTGGGGTTCGCCGAGAAAAGCTTTGTCCTTTCAAGAACCTCCAGCAGCGAGATCAGGCTCCATTTCGCATGGGTCTCTATAGAGCTAACCTCTTCTATTATGTCGCGAAGGGTGTAATCCTTCCCCTCGAGGTTCTTGATGGCGGAATAGAGAAGTCCCCTCTGGGTAGAGGATATCTTAGTGGGTAGCATCTCGAAGATCTCGTCCGTGGTCAGCCTCGAATCGAGCTTCAGGGGGTTCCCCCCTCCGAGGTCGTATACCTGGACGTTCCTTTTATAGGATTTGGATTCTATCCCGAAACTCTCCATCAGCCTGGTTTCCTCCTCCTTCCTGTTCTCTTTAACCAGCGTCGAATACTCCCCGTGGGGATCGATTATTACCGCCGGGACACCGTTCTCCGCGAGCTCTTCGAGGAGGACGCCCGTTGCGTACGATTTCCCCGTCCCTGTCTTGGCGAGGACGGCGACGTGTTTCCTGATCAGGTGTTTCACAGGGAGGTTTACTTGAATCTTGTAGCCTTCCAGGAGACCCACGTACAATCCATCGTTTTTCAGCCCCAGGGTCTCCTTGATCAGGTCCTCGTCAGCTATGAAAACAGGGGTATCGGGCTCGAAAGGGACCGTGAGAGGCTTCAGAAAACCCCGTGAATCGCGAAAACCTATCACCTTGGCCTTCCCGACCGTCCTGTTCGGGTATTTCGTTATGGAATCGATGTAAGCGAGGATCCACTTCCCCTCGAAATCCTTGACAGCTATGTACTGGAGCTTCTTTACCCGGGCCTCCGCCTTGAAGGTAAAATTCTTCGTCGTGACGCTCCCCGAGATCTTCCCCAGCATCATACCTAATTAATGGGGTTTAAATTTAATAAAATAAAAGTTTTCGTTGTATCACGTATCTAAATACTGAATCTTATTTTTTGATTCACTGCCTTTCTGGATTACCTTCAGTTTCAATTGAAAGCAATTCTTTAACGTGGTCCTTTCTTTCTTCAAATGTCTCGAACGCTTGAGAGAACAATTCTCCAAGGGCTTTGCTCCTGTATCCTTTATCCGATTTTCTTTCAGTTGAAATTACCTTTTTTAATTTTCTTTTTGGAAATCTCACTTCACCAAGGTATTTGTTACCTACATTAGCTTTGAGAAAATCTGTCTTTTCAATAGGATCCGAAAAAATTTCAATATATTTCGGATCGGTTAAAACACGGTAACCAGGAACTTCAGAATCAGAGTCGTATATTTGAACGAAAACAGCATTGGGTGTAACAATATAGTTTCTCTTCACACCGTTAAAATCCTCTGTCTCTATAACTTTTGTTTGAATGAATTTCCTTTTTATTAACATAATTAATATGAAATAATTTTTTAAAAAACCATTCTTTACCAGATCCAGCCGAAGCCTTCGTGGGGTTTCTTTGCTGAAATCCTTTTCTTCCTGTGCTCTTTCCCGACCAGGACGTTTGCCAGGATTATCAGGGACCCGCCGATCATCACGTATGGGGGGAGGGATTCGCCGAGTATTATCAGGGCGAGGATTATCGCCGTCAGGGGTTCTGTCAGGGCCACTATTATAGTGGCGTTGTGCGCCTGGATTGTTTTCAGCCCCCTGGAGTAGAGCAGGTACCCGAGGAAGGAGAAGAATGCTATGCCGAGAATGTAAAACGGGATCAGACCCTTAAGAGAGAAAGACACTGGTTCTAGGGGAAGGAACAATACGAGGATGAGGCCTCCTATTATCAGGGGCCAGAAGGTGACCTTCCAGTAGGGAAACCCCTTCCTCTCGAAATGCCTTATGAAAACGAAAAACACCGAATACCCGATGCCTGCCAGCATGGCAAGCATGTTGCCGAAAGAGTTTATCCCGATGTTGAGCTCTGACCCGTATATCGACCACACGCCCAGCAAAACCATAATTAGAGCGGCCATCTCCCATCTCGTGACTTTCTCCTTGAGGAAAATCCAGGAAAGGAAGGTTGTAACGAGAGGGTAGATGTAAACCAGGACAACGGCGTTCGCTACAGGTACGTAAGAAAACGACTTGATGAAAAAACCGAAACCTATCGCGACCCCGAAGAAACCGGCCACCAGGAACATTAGGATGTTCTTTTTCTTTATACCCAGTGTTTCGAGAGTTTTCATCTCACCAGCGAATACTATGAAAAGCAATATCATCGACCCCGCGAGGAGCGCCCGGAGGATGGTGAGCAGGAAGGGCGAGACGTTCGCTCCGATAAGCTTGACGAATATCCCTATGGTTCCCAGAAAGAAGCCGGTCAGGATAAGGTAAAAAGTTCCCCTCATTAGAATATATTATCATCGCTGCTTTACATTGTTTTGAACCCGCGCGATAGATTTATTAATGTTGCATTATAGATAAGTTTATGAAAATTTCCAGTCTGATTTTGGTTTTGATCGCGTGCTTCATAGGTGGGCTGGCAGGCTCGTTCTTTACGATAGCCCTGTTTTTCCCGGTATACTACGTTTCCAGCCCTATACCAACCACGGCCGTGGAGAGGGTTTACGTTAACGAGAGCGTCCTTCTCCAGGAAATGGTTATCGACATACTGCAGGGCAACAAGGAATCGGTTGTCAATATAAAGGTGGTGAAGCTCACGCAAACGCCCTTCGGGACACTCAGGTCCGAGGGGTCCGGATCGGGGTTCGTGGTGTCCGGGGACGGCTACATAGTCACGAACGATCATGTCGTTTCTGACTCCTCGGAAATAACCGTTGTCCTTTACAACGGGGAGGAATTCCAGGCAACCCTCAGGGGGGCGGATCCCCTGAACGACGTGGCCGTGATAAAGGTTAACGCCCCATACGGGCTGAACCCAGTGGAAACCGGCGATTCGGACGGCCTTAGGGAAGGCCAGTTCGTAGTGGCGATAGGAAGCCCTTTCAGGCTGCAGAACACGATCACTTTAGGGATCGTTTCCGCCCTGAACAGGACGCTAACTTCGGAAGGTGGGTTCAGGATAGAGAAGGTCATACAGACTGACGCCGCGGTAAACCCGGGAAACTCCGGGGGACCTCTGATAGATCTCGGGGGTAAGGTGATAGGGGTGAACACGGCGATAATCTCGACCTCGGGCGGCTCGGAGGGGATAGGCTTCTCCATCCCCATAAACACTGTCAAGGGGATATATACCGAACTCATAGAGAGCGGCAAGATCGCGAGGCCTTGGCTGGGAATGACAGGTACGGACGTTACGGAAGAGATGACAAATGCATGGGAGCTGGATGTCGATTACGGCGTGCTGATAGTGGATTTCGTCGAGAACAGTCCTATACAGGAGGCGGGCGCAAGGGAAACCGTTTCCAGGCCGGGCAATAAGGACTTCGTCCTGGGCGACATAATAGTTTCCATAAGCGGGGAAAGGATCTCCGACAATATAGGTCTCCTGAACGTCCTGCTCAGGTACAAACCCGGTGACACCGTAGAAATGGAAGTATACAGGGACGGGTCTTTCCTGGAATTCCCGGTGACGCTGGCGGAAAGGCCAGAGGGCATGTGACGGTGCGAAAGCGTCAGCTACCTTTTGGTCCACCGCTTTTGGTTGGGAACAGGAAAAGCGGTGTAAGCGTCAGCTACCTTTTGGTCCACCGCTTTTGGTTGGGAACAGGAAAAGCGGTGTATGAGCCCGAAGGGATTCGAACCCCCAACCTACCGGTCTCGTCCTATGGACCTTTCTGGTCCACCGCTCTTTGTGGAAGTTTCAGCTCCCGGAAAGAGTGGTGTCCGAAGCCGGTCGCTCTAGTACGGACAGACGCAGATTACATCCGCGTCATACTTCCAGTTGAGCTACGGGCCCGTCTACTATGTATTAATTTGTTTATTTAAAATAAAATAAGGTGAGTGTCAGCTGCTGTTTTTGGGTAAAAAATTACCGGTAAACAAGCTCTTTCCGGACATCGTTCGCCTTTTCCTTCCCCAGGAGGTTTCTGACTATCTCAAGGGCGAAATCGATCGCAGTTCCCGGACCCTCCGAGGTTATCACGTGTCCGTCGACGATGACCTTCCCTGACCTGGGTCTTGGAATGTCCTTCTCCATTCCGGGGTAAATCGTTGCCTTCCTGTTCTCAAGGATCCCTAGTTTCGACAATATGCACGGGGAAGCGCATATCGCGGCGATCAGCTTTTCCTGATCGTTGAAATCGACCAGCATGTCAAGGACCTTCTGGGACCTCCCGAGATTTATGTATCCGGGGTCTCCTCCGGGGAGGACAACCGCGTCAAAATCCTTCGGGTTGATATCCTCTATCTTCTTGTCGCTTATCACCTTTATGTTCGACCTTCCCTTAACAATGCTTCCTGGCAGGCCGACAAGCACCACCTCCAGCTCCGCCCTTCTCAGAACGTCAGCGACCGTAAGGGCCTCTATCTCCTCAAAGCCCTCGGCCAAAGGAATAACGACCTTTTTCATCATAATCACCTCGAATTTTTACATGATTTAAGGATTTATAAAGAGATAATTAATTTATATATCAAAACCATAAAATGATATAAATATTTCATGTTTAATTTAGGAGGTTCGACATGCAACCGATACCACAGAATTACATGGCCTACGACAGGACAATCGTGGTTTTCTCACCCGATGGCAGGCTTCTACAGGTGGAGTACGCGAGGCAGGCCGTTAAAAGGGGGAGCACGGCGATAGGAATCACCATAGACAAGGGCGTTGTCCTGGGAGCCATAAAATCTTCCATGCCCCTGACAGTCAGCGATACATCGAAAAAGGTTTTTGAGATAGACGATCACATAGGCCTGGTGGGCTCAGGCATACTGGCGGACGCGAGATATCTTGTGGAAATGGCAAGGGTGAAGTCGCAGATAAACGAGATAACTTACGGCGAGCCCGTTTCCATCCAGACGCTCACCAAGTACCTGGCCAATCATAAGCACATGGCAACCCAGTACGCCGGTCTGAGACCTTTCGGGGTGGGTCTGCTCATAGGCGGTTTCGACAACACCGGATCCAATCTTTACGAGACAGACCCTTCGGGAACCATGATAGAGTGGAAGGCCCAGGCAATAGGCAGGGGAGCCGAAAAGGCGAAGAAAATCCTCAAGGCAGGCTTCAAGGACAACATGTCAGCGAAGGAAGGAGTGAAACTGGTCATCAAGGCCCTGAAGGCAGGGGAAAAGGACGTCACGAAGGAAGGTATGGAAATTGCGATAATAACGGAAAAGGAATTCAAGAAGATTTCTGGTTCGGATATAGACAAGCTCACAAAGGCAAAGTAGATCCGGGTTTCTTGACGTGTCCAGGTTGCACATGCAGGTGATTTCATGGTTTCTGTTGAAGATGCCGTAATAGCGAGGATTTCCAGGTCCGGGATGAATTTTGAGATAATGGTTGATCCTGACAAGGCCCTTGATTTCAAGAGGAAGGGCGAGGGGGAAATGGAGGACATACTCGCCTTCCCGGAGATATTCAAGGATTCGAAAAAGGGCGAAAAGCATTCCCCGGAAGACCTCCAGAAGGCCTTCGGGACCACAGATGTTTTCGAGATCGCGAAAAGGGTAATAAAGGAGGGGGAGATCCAGCTAACGACGGAGCAGAGAAACAGGTTCATGGAGGAGAAAAGGAAGGAGATAGCTAGCATAATATCAAAACAGGGGATAGACCCGAAAACAAAGCTTCCCCATCCCGCCAACAGGATACTGAACGCCATGGGAGAGGCGCACGTTCTCGTGGACCCCTTCAAGCCCGCCAAGGAGCAGGTAAAGGGCGTGCTCGAGAAGATACAGGAGGTCCTTCCGATATCACTGGAAAGGATCGAGGTCGCGATCCGTGTTCCCATAGAGCACGCGGGCAAAGCGAACTCGATCGTAAGGGAGATAACGGAGGTGAAGAGGGAGGAGTGGACCTCGGACGCTTGGATCGCTGTCATCGAGATTCCGGCGGGCATACAGGGCGACATATACGACAGATTGAACAAACTGACAGGAGGTAAGGTGGAGGTAAAGATATTAAAAGAACACAAGCTATAAGTTAAAGATTATGTTTATGTGAAAGGTGATAATATGGAAGAAAAGAAAGAAATTGAGAAAGGGAAGGTTTTGAAGAAGGACAAGGACGTTGTTCTTCCGGGAGAGAGCATAGTCGACAGCATGGATTATCTTCCGGGAAAAAACTGCTTTAGGGAAGGAGGCATAATAGTCTCGAAAAGGATAGGCCTGGTCTACTTCAAGAACCGGGTAATAGAGGTAGTCCCGCTAGCCGGAATGTACACTCCCGAGCCCGGAGACATGATCATAGGGGTCGTGGAGAAAGTGGAGAGGAACGGATGGGCGATAAACATAAATTCCCCTTACGAGGCTTTCCTTCCGCTCTCAGGCGTCAGGGAATTCGTGGATCCCATGAAGACAGACCTTTCGAAAATATACGGAGTGGGAGACGTCATATACGGGAAGATAACGATGGTGAGCCCCGCCAAGAGCATTCACGTATCCATGCAGGACGTGAAAACAAGGAAGTTCAGCGAGGGTAGGATCGTCAAGATCTCTCCGGTCAAGGTACCGAGGCTGATAGGCAAGCACGGGAGCATGATAAACCTGGTCAAGGACAAAACAAGTTGCAGTATATCCGTGGGGCAGAACGGCCTCGTATGGCTGCAGGGGGAGAACGAGACCCTTGCCGTCAGGGCGATAAGGACAATCGAGAAAAAATCTCATACTGATGGCTTGACCGATTACATCGAGAAGCTTTTGAGTAAGAAATAAGGTGGTATTATGGCTTTTAAGAGAAGTGATAGGAAAATGGATGAGTTGAGGCCTGTTGAGATGAAGGTAGGAATACTCAGCAACGCCGACGGCTCTGCATTTGTCAGCTTGGGAAAGACCAAGGTCATTGCGGCTGTTTACGGACCGAGAGAGCTGCATCCCAAGCACAGGCAAAACAACGAACGAGCGATCCTTCAATGCAATTACACCATGGCGCCGTTCTCAACTGACGAGAGGGTAAGGCCCGGGCCTTCCAGGAGGAGCGTGGAGATCTCGAAGGTAACGAGAGACGCTCTGGAACCCGCCCTCTTCCTCGAGGATTTCCCGAGGACAACCATAGACGTTTACATAATTGTCCTGCAGGCCAATGCGGGGACCAGGACGGCGGGCATAAATGCCGCAAGCCTCGCGCTGGCGGACGCCGGGGTTCTGATGAAGGACCTGGTTTCGGGCGTCGCGGTCGGGAAGATAGAAAACAACTACGTGATGGACCTGGCCGGCAAGGAAGAGGAGATAACCGAGTGCGACCTTCCGATAGCGTACATGCCCCGCTACAAGAAGTTCACCCTCATGCAGATGGACGGAAACCTTTCCGAGAAGGATCTTAAAAATCTGATCAGCCTGGCAGTGAAGGGCTGCGAGACGTTGTATGAAAAACAGAAAAAGGCATTGCTGGGCAGATGGTCAAAGGAGGGGGAAGTATGAAAGTTCAGGACAAGTACATAAACACCCTCGTGGAAAAGGGCATAAGGATCGAAGACAGGAAGCTTGACGAGCACAGGAAGCTGACAGTAGAGAAGGGCGTGATAGAGAACGCGGAAGGCTCAGCAAGGGTCAAGCTGGGCAATACAGAGCTCATAGCCGGGGTAAAGATGGGTGTAGGGGAGCCGTTCCCCGACACGCCTGACAAGGGGGTTCTGATCGTCAATGCCGAACTATCCCCTCTCGCGTCCCCTGAATTCGAGCTTGGGCCTCCCAGGGAGAATGCGATCGAGCTCGCCAGGGTGGTTGACCGGGGTATCCGTGAATCGAACTGCATTGACATGGAAAAATTATGCATTAAAAAGGGAGAGAAGGTATGGATGGTCTTCGTAGACATCCAGCCGCTGAACCATGACGGCAACCTCATAGACGCCTCCGGCATAGGTGCCATAGCGGCCCTGCTTGACGCGAAGATGCCTGAATATGACGCCAAGACCGAGACCGTGGACTACGGGAAGAAGAAAAAGAGCCTTCCCCTGAAAGAGAAACCTGTTCCAGTGACGCTCGCCCAGATAAACGACAAGCTGGTTGTAGACCCGGGAATAGAGGAGGAGGAAGTGATGAGCAGCAGGATCACGATAGTGACCAAGGAGAACGGGAACATATGCGCGATACAGAAAGGCGGCAAGAGCGGGTTTTCGATCGAAAGGGTGGAGGAAGCGATTGATATTGCCATCAGGAAGGGAAAGGAAATAAGAAAAATGTTATAAGTCTTTAAATGAATTAGTTTAAAGGTTTGGCAGCATGGCAAGGACCAAAAAGGTCGGACCTTCTGGAAGGTTCGGTTCGAGGTACGGAAAGGGAGTTAAGAAGAAAATAGTAGAGATAGAAAGGACGCAAAGAAAGAAACACAGCTGTCCGAATTGTCTCAAGCCCTCGCTCAAGAGGGTTTCCCCGGGAATCTGGGAATGCAGGAAGTGCGGATTGAAATTCGCCGGTAAAGCCTACGAGCCAAAAATCTAGATAATGGCAGGTGTTGAGTATGTACAAGTGCCTTAACTGCGGAAAGGATGTGGACATAAATCTAGAAAAGGCAAAGAAAATAATATGCCCTTACTGCGGATACAGGATCCTCGAAAAAAAGAGGCCTCCTGTAGTCAGGAGGGTTCAGGCAAGGTGATTGGTATGGTTTCGAAAGAGATTGAGCAATTGCTGGGCCAGGCCCAGATATACCAGCAGCAGATACAGGCCATAATGACGCAGAAAGGGGCCTTCGCGCTGGAGATAAACGAGATCAAGAAAGCGCTTGAAGAGCTGGAGAAAACCAAGGAAAGGGAGGCCTACAAGATATCGGGTCCCATACTGATAAAAAGCGACGTGAAAAAGCTCAAGAAGGACCTGAAGGATAAGCTGGATTTCCTTAACCTTAAGCTCAAGAACATGGAAAAACAGGAATCGATGCTTAAAGGGAAAATAGGCGGGCTCAAAGACAAGCTTTCGGAACTCGAAAAACCTGGAGCCGGTGGTTGAACTGTTAGGTGGTTCTCATGGGCAAGCTGGAGAAGGCGATAGGCCTTTTGGAAGAGATACTGAACGACAGGGGAGTCCCCAGGAACATAAAGAACTCGATAGAGGAGACTCTGGAGAGCATAAGGGGGCAGGAAGAGAGCGAAGAGGTTAAGATATCAACCCTTGTCTCCGTACTTGACGAGTCCTCCAACGATCCCAACATCTCCCTGTCCGCGAGAACTAAGATATGGGACATCGTTTCTAAGCTCGAGGAGCTGAACAAATAGTTAGTAATTTTTATTAAGGTTTCTGGAAAACAATATCGCAAGCTCCCTGCCAGGAGAGGACATTCTATCTTTGTATTTCTCGCGGATATCAGCAACAGAATAATGATGTTTTTTTAGGTCTTCCCTCACATCCCCGTATGTTTGCAGATTCTCGGCAAAGGCATACAAGAAACATCCACCTGCAGCACTAGCAGCCGCTAACGTCAGACCTATTTCGAGCAGTTCCGGATCAGTGCTCATGTTTATAATGCGGAAATTAACTTTAAATAACATAAACATCAATTGTCGACACGAATCAAACCGCTAACACGAAAACCTTTTTAAGTCTTTTTGTCATTTTATCATTATATCGTACGTTTCCGGAGTTTAATGATCAGGAGGGATGAACATGGTGTTTAATAGGTTGAGGAGAGGCATTTCAGGCATAGAGGACGAGGAAGGCATTCCCAGGGAGGAATACATCGAAGTGGGAGTAGCGGAATCGAGCAGGCCGGGAAAGATAGGCATAGCAATCGAGAAGCTCGAGGACTTCGCGGACACCGAGAGGATCCTGAGGGCTGTCAGGAGCGGGTCGCTGGTTTTCCTGAGGATCAAGGCCATGAAGGACAAGGACCTCGGGGAGCTCAAGAGATCCGTGGAGAAGCTTAAGAAGACCGTACTCGCCCAGAACGGGGACATCGTGGGAGTGGAAAACGACTGGCTGATCCTCGCGCCCGAGCACGCGAAAGTGGAGAGATAAATCCTATATTTTCCCCTTTTTGTATTTTTAGCAGCAGGGGCATTTTTAAAACTCTATTTCTTTTCCTATATCAGGAACTGCCTCAGAAATCTGAATCATTATTTCTCCCCAAGTCAGTCTTTCTTTTTGAGCAAATGTCAAAACAGGGTAAGCTTGAGTAGACATGATATATCGATTGATGTTGAAAATAAAAACTATCGATGTGCCAATTTACTTCAGCCTGATGGCTTCCAGGTTCTTCGGAGCAGTTGTTTCGGATTTCATGTACTTGTGTATGTCCCTGGCGAGCTCGATACAGGTGTACCCGTCCCCGTGGTTGCAGACCACGCGCTCCGGCCTGCTGGAAAGCCTTTGGACGAAGTTCACGAGCTGTTTCCGGTCGGAATGGCCTGACAGACCCTCGACCGTTTCGACCCCCATCTCCATCTGCAGCGTCTTGGTCTTGCCGTTCTCACCCCTCAGGGGGATTTCCCTCCATCCCTTCTGTATCCTCCTTCCGGGGGACCCCTCCGCCTGGTATCCCACGAAAATGAGCGTGTTTCTCTTGTCCGGGGCGAAGGCCTTCAGGTATTCGATAGCGGGTCCGCCCACGAGCATTCCGGAGGTTGCTATCACAACCGCGGGTTCGCTCGAGTCAAGGACATTGTTCCTTTCCTTGGGGGCTACCCTTTTGAATATCTCGGAAACGAAGGGGTTCTTTCCGTAGTGAAATATCTGTTTCTGTAGGTAACGGGAAAGGTATTCAGGGTAGGCGGTGTGTATCGCTGTCGCGTCCCATACCATCCCCTCCATGTAAACGGGGTGGTTAAACCCGTTTGAAGCCAGGATGCACATGATCTCCTGGGCGCGGCCGACAGCGAAGGAGGGGATCAGGACCTTACCCTTTGCCTTCATCGTATTCTCTATGGTCTGCATCAGCTTCGCCTCCGCGTCCCTCCTGGGAGGCTGCAGGTCGTTCGCCCCCCCGTAGGTTGATTCGGTTATGAGGGTCTCGACCCGGGTGAAATTCGTGTAAGCGGGCTCGAAAAGCCTCGAGGGCCCGAACTTCAGGTCCCCGGTATAGAGTATGTTGTGCAAACCTTCACCTATGTGCAGGTGCGTGAGAGCGGACCCCAGCAGATGCCCAGCGGGCTGCAGGGTAAGGCGGATGTCGGGCGTCATGTCCGAAACCTCCCCGTACTCGAGGGCGATGGTGTGTTTAACCACGTTCTCTATGGAACGCTTCATGTAAGGAACGTCTTTCCCCTCCCTGTGGCAGATGTCTATGTAGTCCAGGCAGAGTAGAACCATAAGATCGCGCGCCGGGGGCGTCGCGTACAGAGGCCCCTTGTATCCGTTCTCGTAGAGCCAGGGTATGAAACCGCAGTGGTCCAGGTGGGGATGCGAAAGGATTACAGCGTCAAGTTTCTCTATATCGAATTCAGGTATGTTGGTGTAAGGATAGGAATCGTTCGCCACGTTCACCCCGAAATCCATGAGTACGTTGGATTCGGGGGTTTCGACCAGCATGGAGGACCTTCCGACTTCCCTGAAGCCGCCCATTGTTGAAAGCCTGATCCACCTTTCCTTTTTATCGAGATCTTCAGGTCTCTTCGCGTTTATCTTCTGGCCTATGTTGTTAAGGAATTTTTTCCTGTAGTCAATCTCGGTGTGAAGAAGGTTCCTTACCGCGCGGACGATCGGGCTCTCGATAGCGGGCGCCCTCTCTATCTTGGGCAGCCAAAGAGTTTCGTTCTTTATCCTCCTGTAAGTCTCCCCTCCCTTTCCTATGACCATTCCCGGTTTCTGTGATTCTATAACAACCTTCCCCAGTTCCGGTTCGAAGTATATCTCCCGTATGCCCGCCTCCTTCGGTACGATCTTGTTGATGGCCTTCTTGGTTTTCTCCATGTCTAGGGTTATGGAGAGGTCCGGCCTTACCTCTATCCTTTTCTTGAGGTTGGAAACCATGCTCTTTATCACGCGCTCGTGTTCCTTGAAGAATTCCTTGTTCTTCGTGTAGAGCACGATCTCCGGGCCCTCGAACTTGACTTCTGTTATCTGGGCGTCCTTTGGTAAGTTCTTCTCTAGTTCCTTCAGAATGCTGCTCACTAGAATCTCCCCGTTGTAAAATTAACATCAGTTACTTTGCAAGCGCCTTTACTTCTTCATCCGAAAACATCCGCAATCCCCTGCCGCTGATAACCGCAAGGTCTATCCCGGACCCGCCTGAAGCTATGTCCCTCTCCGTCGCGGCCCTGACTGCGCGGACAGCTAGCCTTTTGGCGCTTTCCAGATCCATCCCTTCCTTGTATTTATCCTCAAGCACGCCTAAAGCCATGACAGAGCCCGAACCGGTTGAGAAGAAATCCCTCTCCTCGATGACCGAACCCGTCGGGTCGAAGGAAAACAGCCTCGATTTTTCGTCGTATCCCCCGACAAGCAGCTGGACGTAATACGGGAAGTAGCTCCTTGAATAGAGGATGTTCGCCACCAGGGTGGCGGCCGCCTT
>Ga0180437_10004370_pt1 | contig 20182 bp, 15 predicted proteins | sample SS_ome_4_FD_132410 | JGI IMG/M metagenome (GOLD analysis project Ga0180437, IMG submission 132410) | Hypersaline lake sediment archaeal communities from the Salton Sea, California, USA - SS_3_D_1 metaG | ecosystem: Environmental > Aquatic > Non-marine Saline and Alkaline > Hypersaline >... | reverse complement strand
TAACGGTATTCGGCTCCGCATGATCCTCCTCCTTGATAGATAATACCGTAGCCTACCTCTCTCCGCCCCTCAAGCACACCGTTGCCGGGAGCATAGGATTCTTTGATTGGCATGGGCGCAAGCCGCAGATAAACGATCATGGGCCAATACCCTCATTCCCTCAGACCATTTGAGGAACAATGGCCCCGCCTATGCAAGCTATCAAGCTGAATGCCCCACAGCCAACGCAACCGGGAGGAAATCCGGTCAATAGCCGGCCGCATCGCACTAGGCAGATCGCACCTGGACAGCAGACGCGCCGTTGTGTGATAAGGATCTCGGCTATCGCTTTTCCACGCTGGGCTTTGACTGCAACGAAGGGTGTGACGAAGCTGCGCTTTGAAGCAGGCGTAGTGTGCCATGAGACTTGCGACAGAGCTGCCCCAACGGGCAACTCTATTATAGCATGGCCAGAAGGGTGCGTCAACCGTTGGCATTTCGCCCGACAACGTGTTTGCCCAGGAGGGATTTTTCGATTACAATACGGGCAAAGTTTCTCCAGCACCCGGTTCCTGCCTGCGACATCGACAAGCTCCACGCTTGCCTACCACCCGTCCCCCACCAGGCCCACGGGATCCAACCCATCAAACGGCCGATGCAGGATTCGCCACCCGCGGCCATCCTGAGGAGGAACAGGAAAGTCGAGCCAGTGACGAGGATGCATCCTCATAGCCAGCCTGACACAGCCTCAAAGCGCAGCCTGGCCGACGAGCTTTTGGAGATCGGTTGGCTGCTGGTTGCCATCCTGATCCCGTTGGCAGTCAACATGTGGGCCAGGCAGCCGTTTGAGCCCACCAAGACCGCCATTCTGCACACCCTGGTGTGGGCGATGGCCGGGATCTGGCTCGTGGACAGCCTGAGAGGCCACCGCTCCGTCCACTCCCAGCTTGAGGGCAATCCCCTGTTGTGGCCAGCCTTGGGCGTGGCCGTGACCCAGATGGCAGCAACGATCCTGGCTGTGGATTGGAGGCTCGCTCTCTGGGGCAGCTACGAACGCAGCCAGGGTGCAATCACCCTATTGAGCTACCTGCTCCTCTTCATAGTGGTTTCGGCCCGGCTGCGGACACTGCCCAGGGCACAGCGGCTGCTGGAGGCGATGGTCCTGACAAGCTTGCCCCTGATCGGGCTGGGCTTGGGCCAGGTCCTGGGTTGGGACCCCTTTGGGCTGATCAGCGACGCACGCTCGCCGGTCTATGCCACCCTCGGCCGTTCGAATTTCCTCGGAGCATACCTGGCTCTGCTCCTGCCCCTGACACTGGCCCTGACGCTCAATGCCGACGGCCGATGGAAACGCCTGGCCGGCATTGGATTGGCGACCTGCCAGGTTGTCGTCATTGCCCTCACCCTGGCGCGGGGCGCGTGGTTGTCTGCTGGCACGGCCCTGGCCGTCTTCTGCCTGCTTTGCTTGTGGCCCCTCCTGGCCCGCGGTTGGCGCATCGCCATGTCCGCGGGCCTGGCGGCCGGCCTGGGAAGTGTGCTGGCAGGTGCTCTCTTGCTGGGTGGCGAGGGAGGGTCCACGGCGGCGCGGCTGACCATCTGGCGGGCGTCACTGGATCTGATAGCGCAACGACCCCTGTTCGGCTTTGGCCCCGACAACCTGGGGCCCATCTTTGCCCGGGTCTATCCACCGCAGTTGGTCTACTACCAGGGCCGGGGCGTGGCAGTGGACCGCGCCCACAATCTGCTCCTCGACTGGACGCTGACTGCCGGAATGATGGGTACGCTGGCCGGGTTGCTGTTGCTGGCGGTGTTTTTCCTCGTTGGCTGGCGTACGGCGCAGCAGGCTGCTGGCAGCGAAACGAGGAGGTTGCTCGTCGCCTGCCTGGCGGCCGTGACCGGCAACGTGGTGGGAAACCTGGTCAGCTTTGATTTGACAGCCACTGCGGCGGCGACCTGGCTGCTGATGGCTGTGGTCGCCTCCGCGGCTGCATGGAAATGGGCCGGGGGCAAAACTGCAGCAGGTGACAACATCCCCGCGGAGGTAGGGAAAAAACAACCACTCTCTCGCTGGGTGGCGGTGCTCGGGCTGCTGGGCGTCGCAGTGCTCGGTGTGGGAATCGTCCAGGCCAGCGTCCGTGCGGTAGCCGCCGACGTGCTGGCCCAGCTCGCCGACGAGCGATCGGCCGGTGGAGATCTGGCTGGCGCCATCTCCACCAGGGAGCAAGCCGTGGCCCTGTGGCCCGACGAAACAACCCACCGGCTGGCGCTGAGCTGGAATTGCTTGCAGCAGGCCCAGGCGGGCGGCGGAAGCCCGGAACCCTGGCTGCAGCGGGCGGAAGCGGAGCTCCTCGCCGCCCGGGATCTCCGGCCCGGGGACCACGAAATCTGGGCGGCGCTGGGGGAGCTGTACGGCCTGTGGGGCAACCGCTGGGACAGCGGTAAGCTCCCCCTGGCCCACAAGGCCTACCGGCACGCGACAGATTTAGCCCCCCACCAGGCCACCCTGTACACCGACTGGGGGATGGTGGAAATGGGAAGTGGGAACCTGGCCCAGGCGGCAGCCAAGTTCCGGCGTGCCGTGAACCTGGATGCCACCGATGGCTACGCCTGGACACACTTGGGGGACGTCGAATGGGCCCTGGGGCGCACCGACGAGGCCCTGGCAACGTACAGCCAGGCCACTCACTGGGCACCGGGCTTGAGCTACGCCCACCTGGGACTGGCCCGTTGCTACGGGGATCTCGGGCGAGAGGAAGCCGCCAGGCTGGCCCTACAACAGGCGCTGCAACTGGATCCGACCAACCCGGCCGCGCTGGCCCTGCGACAGCGACTGGGCATGGAACAGTAAGATAGCGCGCGCTGGGGTGTGGTGCACAGGCGCAGCGCGCACAGAAGCATCGAGCCTGAGTGCTGAAAGAGAAAGGAGGGCGCCTATCGGACAGAATCAGCCTGACAAGGGTTATGGGCGAACTATCCCGGCTTCACACAGACAAACACAAGGAGGCAAACAATGAAGACACGGACTCTAGGAGTGACCGTCCTGGTGGTAACGGTCCTGGTGCTGATGGCCGGTGTTGCCGGCGCGATACCTGGCGGCACGGAGCCTGAAGACACCGTAGCCGAAAAGATCAACTACCAGGGCTGGCTGACCGACCTGGGCGGTACACCACTGAACGGCACCTACCCGATGCAGTTCCAGCTCTATGACGACGAGGTGGCAGGGGCGATGTACTGGGAGAGTGGACTCATCGACGTAGAGGTGGACCACGGGCGCTTCAGCGTGGACCTGGACGTGAACCCGGGCATCTTTGACGGGAAGGCACTCTGGGTGCGTATTTATGTGAACGGCGAGTGGCTTTCGCCGCGGCAAGAGGTGCTACCGGTCCCCTATGCCCTCAGCCTGCGGCCGGGGGGACAGATCGTCGGCGACACACCCCACGGCTGGGGCGTGGAGGTGTTCCAGCTCAGCGACCTGGCGACCGGGGGCGCCGTGCGGGGCAGCAGCGCCACCGGTACCGCCATCCAGGGCTACTCACAGGACGGTTTCGGACTCGCCGGTTATAGCCACGACAGCTATGGCGTCTATGGCTACGACGGCGGCAGCGAACAAGCCCGTGGCTACGGTGGCTACTTTTACAGCGCCAACGGCGTCGGCGTGTATGGCTTCAGCAACGCCCTCAGCGTCGCGGGAAATGCCTATACGCCCGGCGTCTACGGTCGCAGTGCAAATGGGGTGGGCGTCTATGGCCTGAGCGACAACGCCTCGGCCGGCGTGTTCGGACAGAGCGATGGCACGGGGGTGTACGGCCGGACCCAGGGCACCGACGTATCCGACTATGGTGTCTATGGTGCAGCAGGGGGCCTCGCATACGGCGTCTATGGCTACCAATACAACGGCGTGAGTGGACTGGGCGTATACGGCAAGAACGAAGGGGGAGGGTCCGGGGTATCGGGCCTCAACGGCGGCACTGGAAACGGTACGTGGGGTTACAGTACATCCTACAACGGCATCGGCGGTATGACCGGCCGGGGCGACAACAACTATGGTCTCTATACCCAAGACAACCTGTACTCCCTCAACTATCATACGCCAGGGGCGGTGATGCAGATTGCACAGAATGCCGACGACGAGCCCCTGGAATACGGCGACGTGGTCGTCATCGCCGGGGTGGGACAGTCGCCGGCCGATGGCAACCCACCGCTGCTCCAGGTGCGCCAGGCCCGTGAGGCCAACAGCAGCGGCGTGGTCGGCGTGGTGGCCAGCGCCTACCCGGCCGAATGGCTGACCGAGCCCGGCAAAACCGATCCCACTGGGGCCGACGGCCCAGAGGCTTCCCTGCCGCTGGCCGAAGCGGATCCCACAGCGCCGGGCGACTATCTCCTCGTGGTGGTTCAGGGCCCCTGCCAGGTGAAGGTGGACGCCACGACTGCCGCGATCCAGCCGGGTGATCTATTATCCAGCATGGGGCAGGCCGGCGTTGCGGCCAAGGCCTTGACGATCAACGTGGGAGGAACCGACACGACTGTGCCCGGCACCGTCCTGGGCAAGGCGATGGAGCCGCTGGACGAGGGGCAGGCGTTGCTCTATGTCTTTGTGACGCTGCAATAGGAGATGCTCATGAACCACAAACGAACACTCCTCGTCGTGGGACTGGCAGCCTGCCTGATGATGCTAAGCATAGGCGTGCCTGTCCTGTGGGGTGCTGCCCCCGCCACAGCCCAGAGCTCGCAGAGCTACCGGTTGGAGTGGCACACCATCGCTGGGGGCGGCGGGCCTGCCAGTTCGGACAGCTACAAGGTCGACGGCACGATGGGACAGATGGAGAGTGGCGCTTCCCCACCAACCAGCGACAGCTACCGCGTCAGCGGTGGCTTCTGGGGTGGGGGAGGTTTTGCGCAGTGGCGCCTGGTCTATCTGCCCGTGGTGGTGAGGGACTACCCATAGACAACAGATGACCCACCATCTCCCCGAAGGCGCGCGGACCCGTTGTCTGCCTGCCGCTTTCGGGGAGATTTTTGTTTAAGGGCGATCCGTGCTACAATGGTTCTGCCACCAACTAGAGAGGGCCCTGGTCAGAGAATCTTTGGCGATCAACATGGGTGGAGGAGGTGCAGGGTATGGATGCAGCACAGAGAATAGAGGAATTACGCGAACAACTGCGCTACCACAGTTATCGCTACCATATACTTGATGACCCGGTCATCAGCGACGATGCCTACGATGCGCTGTACCGGGAATTGCAGGAGCTGGAAGCAGCCCATCCGGAGTTGATTACACCCGACTCCCCGACGCAGCGGGTGGGAGGTGAGGTAAGAGAGGAGTTCACGGCCGTCGAGCATCCTACCCCCATGCTCAGCCTGAGCAACACCTTCAATCCTGAGGAGCTAAGCGCCTGGCGCGAGCGCTTCCTGCGACTGCTGCCCGAGGACTATGCGGAACCAGCCTACGTCGTAGAGCCCAAGATCGACGGGCTGACGGTGGTCCTCCACTATGTCGAAGGGATGTTCACCCTGGGTGCGACCCGTGGCGACGGTGTGCGCGGCGAGGAGATTACGCCCAATCTGCGAACGGTCAAGGCACTACCCTTGCGGGTGCCGATGACGGCGGGCAATGGACGGTGGACGGAAGCGCCGGCGCGGTTGGTGGTGCGGGGCGAAGCCTTCATGCCCATCGACGCATTCGAGGAATTCAACCAGCAGCAGGAGGCTGCCGGGAAAAAGACGTACGCCAACCCGCGCAACACGGCCGCTGGCAGCCTGCGGGTCCTCGACCCTTCGGTCACCGCCTCGCGACCCCTGAGCCTCTTTTGCTACCGCGTGGTCGTGCTGGAGGGTGGCCCGACACTGGAGAGCCAGTGGGAAGCATTGGATTACCTTCATCAACTCGGCTTCCCAGTCAGCAACCAAAACCGGCGTTTCACCGAATTTGAGGCGGTGATCGACCATTGCGTTGCCTGGGAGAAGGTGCGCGAGACGTTGAACTTTGAAGCGGATGGACTGGTAGTCAAGATCGACGACTTTGCCACGCAGGAACGACTGGGGGCCGTGGGCAATGCCCCTCGCTGGGCGACGGCCTACAAGTATCCCTCGCCCGAGGCGGTGACCCGCCTGCAGCGCATCGTGGTCAACGTAGGGCGCACCGGCAGCCTGACGCCGGCCGCCGAGCTAGAGCCGGTGCGGATCGGCGGGGTGACGGTCAGCAACGCCACGCTGCATAACGCCGACTATGTGGCCGAACGGGATATCCGCGAGGGGGACGTGGTGATCGTCAAGCGGGCCGGGGAGGTGATTCCCCAGGTGTTGGGCCCAGTGCTGGAGCTCCGCCCGCCTGACAGCCAGGTGTGGCAGATGCCAGACCGCTGCCCGGCGTGCGGGGAGCCAGTGGAGCGGCTCGAGGGCGAGGTGGCCTACTACTGCGTCAACGCCGCCTGCCCGGCCCAACTGGTGCGGGGGGTGGAGCACTTTGTCAGCCGGGGAGCGATGGACATCGAGGGCTTTGGCATTCGCCAGGCAGAACTGTTCGTAGAGCTGGGCTTTATCCACGACGTGGCCGACATCTACTACCTGACCGAAGACCAGATCCTGCCGCTGGAGGGCTTTGGTGAGAAAAAGGTGGCCAACCTAATGGCCGCCATCGAGGCGAGCAAAGAACGGGACCCAGCCCGGCTGCTGACGGCGCTGGGCATCCAGGGCATCGGCGTGACGGTGGCCCAGTTGCTGATGGACCACTACGGGTCGCTGGAGGCACTGGCAGCGGCTCCAAAGGAGGAGATGGAGCAGATCCCGGGCATTGGCCCCAAGCTGGCAGCCAGTGTGGCCGACTGGTTCGGCCGGGCAACCAACCGAAAGGTATTGCAGAAGCTAGAGGCTGCAGGTGTACGCACCGAAGCAGAGCGGATCGAACCGGTGGGACCCCAGCCACTGGAGGGCAATACCTTTGTCATCACCGGCACGCTGCCGTCGATGAGCCGGGAGCAGGCCAAGGAGCTCATCCAGGCCCACGGCGGCAAGGTGACCGGCTCGGTGAGCAGCAAGACCGACTACCTTCTAGCCGGCGAGCGGGCGGGAAGCAAACTGGCCAAGGCCGAGAAGCTTGGCGTTCCGGTGATCGACGAGGATGCGCTGAAGCGCATGGTGGCGGGCTAGTCGTGGAGGGACCTATGTCGTCCAGGCTTGGGCGCGGATGCCTGCTCGTCATCCTGGCCACGATTTTACTGCTGGCATGCAGTTGCGTGGCGATCTACCTGGCCCTCAGCCCTTCGGCGAGCTGCAGGAGCCCGGACACAGGACCGGCGCAACCAGGTTCGGCAGCCCGTACCCTGGTATCAGGTGGGCAGGAACGCTGCTACCGGATGTACGTCCCGGCGAGCTACGATGCCTCCCAGCCCCTTCCCCTCGTGATCAGCCTGCACGGCTTTGCCTCGAAACCGGAGGGGCAGGAGCGAACCACGGGCTGGAACGTATTGGCCGACCAGGAGGGCTTTGTGGTGGTGTCCCCACAGGGCACCGGCTTTCCACTACGCTGGAATGCGGATCCTGTCTTCCAGGCTGGCGCTGTGGACGATGTGCAGTTCATCGCAGACGTGATCGCCGACGTCTCCGAAATCGCAGCCATACACCCGGCGCGCATCTATGTGAGCGGGATGTCCAACGGAGGGGCAATGGCCAATCGTGTCGGCTGCGAGCTGGCGGACCAGGTGGCTGCCATCGGCACGGTGGCCGCCGTGCCCCTTGACATGCCCAATGGCTGCACACCCTCGCGTCCAATTCCTCTGATCGCCTTTCATGGCACTTCCGATCCGCTGGTGCGCTACGAGGGCAGCGCTGCCCACGCGCCGGCAGTTCGCCAGGCAATGGCCCTCTCCCCGACGCCGCTGGAGCACCTGCCCGTCGAAACCTGGATCGAAGGTTGGGCGGAGCGCAACGGCTGTGAGGACACACCCGAGGCCATTCCTCCGACCGGAGATGCGAGCGGAATCCGCTACACGGGCTGCAAAGACGGGGTGGAGGTGATCCTGTTCACCATCGACGGGGGCGGGCATACCTGGCCCGGGGGCTCGCCGATCCCCTTCCTGGGCAAGACGAGCCAGGACATCGACGCCACGGCGGCGCTGTGGGCGTTCTTTGAGGCGCATCCGCTGGAAGGAGACCAGGACAGATAGGCCCGGTCGGGAGACATTCGCCTATCTAAACAATCAGGAGCTACTCATCTATCTCGAACGAGGAGCACGCTAATGGAACGGGAGCCCTTTGTCCTGGGTGTAAACTATTGGCCGCGGCGCAAGGCGATGTACTGGTGGTCGGACTTTGATGCAGCCGAAGTCCTGGAGGAATTTACGGTCATCCGGGACCTTGGCCTCAGCCTGGCGCGCATCTTTTTGCTGTGGGAAGACTGGCAGCCAGCCCCCGACCAGGTAAGCGCCCAAGCTCTGGAGCACCTGGAGCAGGTGTGCGAGATCGCCACCAGCCTCGGCCTTCAGCTCGACGTGACCTTCTTTACCGGGCACATGAGCGGGCCGTCGTGGGCACCAGGATGGATGCTGCGCCAGGATCAGCCGGTTCCGCCCCGCATTCGCCAGGTAGTCAGCGGTGGCAAGCCGGTCAAATGTGGCTACGCCAACCCCTTTACCGACGCCGAGACCGTGGGGGCGGCGGAGTTGCTGCTACGCACGGTAGTTGGTCGCTTCAAGGACCACGAGGCCATCGGCCTATGGAACCTGGGCAACGAACCGGACCTCTTTGCCTGGCCGCCCAGCGCTGCGGCTGGACGGGCGTGGGTGCGGCGCATGGCGGGCCTGATCCGCGAGATCGACGCGGTGCACCCGGTGACCTGCGGCCTGCACAGCAAAAACCTGCTGGAGGATAATGGCCTGCGGGTGCACGACGTGTTTGCTGAGGTGGACGTGGCGGTCATGCACGGCTACCCGATGTACATCGACTGGGCTGCCGGCCCGCTGGACCCCGAGTTCGTGCCCTACCTGTGCGCACTGACCTCAGCCCTGTGCGGGAAACCGACGCTGGCGGAGGAGTTTGGCGGTTGCACCGAGGCACGCGGCCGGCCATCCAGCGCCTGGCGCTGGACCAGCTACGGCCAGCCCCGTGAGCAGTTCATGGCCTCGGAAGGGGAGTTTGCCCAGTACCTGGAACGGGTCCTGCTTAACCTAGTCGAGGTGGGCGCTACCGGGGCGATGCTGTGGTGCTATGCCGACTATGTTCCCGAGCTGTACGAACGCCCGCCCTGCAAGGAATCGCGGCACGAGCGCAACTTTGGCCTGGTGCGGCCCGATGGCTCGTTAAAGCCCCATGCCAAGGTGATCCAGCGCTTCGCCGCGACGAACCCGGTGGTCCAAGCCGCCAGGCGCAGCGTAACCCTGGATCTTGCGCCGGAAGCGTACTACCAGGCCCCGCTTGCGCATGCCAAGCGGCTGTACCGGACGTTCCTGCAGGGGTCGTAGGATCAGCGGAGCTTGGGCCGCGCCTGCGAGGTGAAATGGAAAACACTGCAGCGAACCGGCGAATGGAAGTGGTCGGGCTGGGCTATAGCGCCTACGACATTCTGGCCATAACCCCCTACCTGCCCGAGTTTGACGACGTGCGGATGACCCACCTGGCCGAGCTGGTGCACGATGGTGGAGGGCCGGTGGGCACGGCGCTGGCGGCTCTGGCTCGTCTCGGGGCACAGACGGGCTACGTTGGCGTGCTGGGCGACGACCGGGAAGGGCACTGGCTGCGGGCGCTATTCGTACAGGAAGGCGTGGATGTGGAGCGCCTGCGCATATCTGCGAGTGTGGGCACCAACGTGTGTCTGATCCTGGTGGATCAGGTCACGGCCCGACGGGCCATCCTCTGCCGCCCCCGGGTCGCAAGCACGGATCTGACCCTGGACGAAGCCGACCGGGCATACATCCAGTCGGCGCAGGTGCTACACCTGGATGGCCAGTTTCTGCCCGCCGCCATACAGGCTGCGCGCTGGGCGCGGGCGGCTGGCGTGAAGGTGTGCCTGGACGGCAACCATCCCCGGCCTGGCCTCGACGAGCTACTGCCCCTGGTGGACTGGCTGGTAGTGGCCGGATCGTTCCCCGCGGCGTATACCGGCCTCCGCGAGACAGAGGAAGCGGCCCAGGCGCTGCTGGCCCTGGGAGCGGAGGTGCTGGTGGTCACGCTGGGGGAGCGGGGCTGCCGAGTGTGGGTGCAGAGCTCGGCTGGCAGGCCGCCGCCCAAAGAAGGCACGTCAGTCGCGGGGTTCCCCGTGGACGCCGTGGACACCACTGGCGCGGGGGATGCCTTCCATGGGGGCTTTATCTATGGCATGTTGCAGGGCTGGGACCCGCAGCAGGCGGCGGTGTTTTCCAATGCCGTGGCAGCGATCAATTGCCAGACGCTGGGAGGGCGGAGGGGATTGCCAAGCCTGGCCGAGGTGGAGATATTGCTAGCATCGGGCAAGCTGGCACCAGACTGGTAACGGATGGCAGGTCACACGTCCCGAATCTGACCGCCAAGCAACTCGCGGGCCATCTCGGCGGCCTTTTCGGTCATCTCCACAGCCTCCAGGTCGGCAAGGGCGAACCAGCGGGCCTGGCTGACGTCGGTGCCCGGCTTCAGGGAGCCGCCGACGGGATGGGCGAAATAGTCGACGATCACATAGTGGTAGCGGACCTGGCCCCCAGCGTCACGCACCACGTGGTCGATGACGATGGCCACATCCTCAATGGCGATCTCCAGGCCGGTCTCTTCCAGCGCCTCGCGCCGGGCGGCATCGTGCACGGATTCCCCCAGTTCGATGGCCCCACCGGGAAACGTCCACAGGCCCCTGGCGGGCTCCTTGTCACGCCTGATGAGGACAATGCGGTCATCTTGGCGGATGATCACGCCCACGGCAACGATGGGTCCCACAGGATATTCGCGCTGCACTGATCCCACCTCAACTCCCCCGGCTGGTACAGGTCCTCGGTCCGCAATCTGCTCAAAGCCCTGTCCCTGAGCCGGTCGCGATTCTGGTCCAGAGACTCGTACTTGACAACGGACCGAATCATAACAGGTAAGGGAGTTTTTGTCAACGGCGCGATTTCGTTCGCATATGCCATGCACGGGTCAATTACAGTTAACTCCGTCGCCTGCCGGGCTGATTGACAAATCGGACGCCTTGTGCTAGACTAGTGGCGTGATGCTTGCCGTCCCAGTAGACTGATGGAAGCGATCGTTCTCGATTTACGCGCACCACGCAGCGTGGCTAGCGCGGCATTGGGAGCCTTTCACAAGCCGCTCTTGTGGAGCGGCTTGTCGTGTTTGTACACGGGTGGTGGGACCTTTTGAGTGACAGGATGAAGTTGGTCTTGGTCACGGGCGCCAACGGATTCGTCGGGTCGCACCTGACCGAGGCCCTGCTGGCGCGGGGCTACAGGGTGCGATGCATGGTTCGCCGAACGAGTGACCTGACTCATATCCGCGATCTGCCTGTGGAGTGGGCTTTTGCGGACGCTCTGGATAGGGAAAGTCTGCCTCCGGCCTGCGAGGGCGTGGACGCGGTGTGCCACTGCGCAGCGCTGACGCGCGCACCGGATGAAGCGTCGTTCCTGGCCGTCAACGCCCAAGGAACCAGGGCGCTGGCGCAAGCCTGCCTGGAGCTAACACCTGGCCTGCGGCGCTTTCTTCTTGTGTCCAGCCAGACGGCCGTGGGGCCTTCGCTGGGACCGGGCGACTACATCGACGAGTCGCGGCCGCCCCAGCCCATCACCTGGTACGCCAATAGCAAGTTGGCTGCCGAGCAGGCGTTACTGTCCCTGGACGGGCGGCTGCCCTTGACCATCGTGCGGCCCTCCGCGGTATTTGGCCCACGCGACCGGGATTTCTTTGCCTATTTTGATCTGGTCAAGCACGGCCTGAACCTGCAATTGGGGAGGCAGGAGCGGGTGTACAGTCTCATTTACGTCCGCGATCTGGCGGAGCTGATCCTTCTGGCCCTGGAAAGCAAAGCGGCGGAGGGACAAACGTACTTTGCCTGCAGCTACGCCTACAGCTACACCCAACTGTCGGAAGCGATCGTCAGGGTGATGGGCAAGCGCCCTCTACGAATCACCCTGCCCGAAGCGGTGCTGACGCCCATCGCCCTGTGGTCCAAAGTCCAGGGGCGGCTGAAAGGCAGGCCAACGCTGCTAAACGACCAACGGGTGGTGGACATGCGGCAGCACTATTGGCTGTGCTCTGGGGAAAAAGCCCGGCAGGAGCTGGGCTTCGCACCCAAATATGATCTAGAGACGGCGGTACGCGAGACAGCGGATTGGTATCGGGAGAACGGCTGGTTGTGATGGGATTGATACTGTTGCGGTACGGGGAAATCGCTCTGAAAGGGCAGAACCGCACCTACTTTTTCCGCAAGCTGCGGCGCAACGTACGAAAGTGCCTCAAGGCCAACGGTCTGGAGGGTACAGTCTGGCAGGGAGGCCAACGGATCTACCTGGAGACCGATCAGGTGGAGGCTGCCATCGAGGCGGTGCGGCGTGTGTTCGGCATTGTATCGCTGAGCCCGGTGCAAGTGGTAACCGGCGCGCAGCCGGACGGACCGGGAGGGGATGCGGCGGGCGAACACGCCTGGCCGGGCATGGAAGCCATCGCGCAGGAGGGTGTGGCCGTAGCCCGGCGGGCTGGCCTGAACCCATCGGGCACCTTTCGTGTAAAGGTCAGGCGGGCTGACAAGTCGTTCCCTGCCATCTCGCCCGAGATCGAGCGGCAGGTCGGCATGGCCGTCGGGGAGGCAACCGGCGCCCGAGTCGACTTGTCCAAGAAGGCCGAGGTAGAGATCGGCGTGGAGATACAGCCGGGCCGCGCACTGGTCTTTGGGGAGACCATCGCTGGGCCTGGTGGACTGCCGTTGAGCAGCCAGGGCCGGGTGGTGGCGTTGTTGTCCAGCGGCATCGATTCGCCAGTGGCTGCCTGGTTGATGATGAAGCGGGGCTGCGGGGTCATCCCCGTCCACTTTAGCACAAGCCGGGCCCAGACAGAGCAGGTGGAGGCCATCATCGAAGCGCTCAACCGCCACGCCTACGGCTGGCAGTTGCGCCCCATACTTCTGTCGCACGAGGCGGCGCTGGCGCCGAGCTTGTCACGCCTGCAGGCGCTACGCCGAGAGCGATGGGCCTGCTTGTTCTGCAAGCGGGTGATGCTGACCAAAGCGGCAGAGATCGCCGAAGAGATGGAGGCCTCAGCCCTGGTGACCGGCGATTCGCTGGGGCAGGTGGCCAGCCAAACCTTGAGCAACCTAGAAGTCATCTCCTATGGCATCCAGAAGCCGATCCTGCGCCCCCTGATCGGCATGGACAAGACCGAGATTATGGATCTGGCCCGCCACATCGGGACCTACGAGGCATCGATCCAGACATCGCATGCGTGTCCCTTTCTACCGGACCGGCCGCTTACGCAGGCGAGTGTGGAGAAACTGCAAGGGCTCATCACCCTGATGGAGGGAACCGATGGGCAGCAGCCGGCGTCTGAAGGTATGGAAGGTGGAGAGGTATTAGTCGATGGATAGTCGAATGTCTCGCTGGACGTGCCTGACCCTTTTTGCTGTGGCTAACCTGGTATTCTGGTTGGGCGTGGCTGTGGCCGTTGGCCTGGTCGTGAGCGATGGGGTGGACCTGGGCGTGGAGACCTTTATCCGCGAAGGCCAGGCCACGGCCGTAGCGTTCTGGAAGCAGGTTTCTGCCCGGAGCACGCAGAATAGGGCCAACCCCACCGCCATCGTGCCTACCCGGCCGAATGTCACAGCCAGCCCAAGGGTGAACGCGACGGACACCCTCACCTGGCCAAGCACACCGACCCTGGTACCAACCCAGCAGGCCGAGCCCAAGGAGACCGGAAATGATACTGGGGCGAACCCGTCACTACCGGCCACGCGCCAGCCCCAAGCGACGCAAACTTCCACTGGAAGCAGCGAAGCGCAGGCAAGTGCGGCGCCACCCGCTCAGCCCACGGCTTGGCCTTCGTCAACTCCTATCCGTAGCCCGCTCTTGATGTCTGACCCAGACTTGACGAGCTTGTTTAACCTGTACGCCGAGATGGGACGCTCGGCAGTGGGACGTCCGGTTCAGATCCGCTACCACGAAGGACCCCTGAATGAGCAGATTTCGAGACTGTTGGCTGACAACCCCGACCTGCCCTATCGCGACGTGCAAGTAGATCTAAATCGCGACGAGGTAATTCTGACGGGAAAGGTCACGGTAGTAGGGTTCGAGGTCGACACTGAGGTCACAGGCCAGTTGATGGCCGAAAGCTGCCAACCCCAGGTCGCCGTGGAGGAGATCCGGGTCGCTGGGCTGGTCACGCCGGGCTTTGTGCGGGAAGGGATCAAGGAGATCGTCCTGGACGCGCTGGACTGGTACCCCTCTGATTATCCGCTGTGCATGGAACAGATCGTACTGGAGGAGGGACGGCTGACCGTGTACGGTTCCCGCCGGTGATCATGCCCCACGTGGGGCGAGCCTGAAAGATTGAAGACATGGGACCGGCAGTCCCCCAAGGACTGCCGGTCCTCTAGCAGTTGGAGGGGAGAGGTTATGAAAGCACTGGTCTATGGCACCCAGACCGGTGGCGGCGAGGGACTCGGATTGGCTGGTAGTTATCCAGACCCGGTGCCACCGCCTGGGGAGGTGCGTATCCAGACGATCCTGGCCGGTATCTGCAACACCGACCTGGAGATCTTGCGAGGCTATGCAGGGTTCCAGGGCGTGCTGGGGCACGAGTTCGTGGGCGTGGTGGACCAGGCAGAGGATCCAGGCTTGGTAGGTCGCCGGGTGGTAGGCGAGATCAATGCCGCCTGCGGCGTGTGCAAGACCTGTCGGAGCGGCCATCCGACCCATTGTCCCCAGCGGACTGCCCTGGGCATCCGGGGGCGCGACGGCGTTCTGGCCGACTATTTCTGCCTGCCCGAAGACAACCTGCACGAGGTGCCACCGTGGATCCCGGATGAAGCCGCGGTATTCGTCGAGCCGCTCGCTGCTGCATGCGAGATCCTTGACCAGGTGCACGTGCGCCCCAGCGACCGTGCCGTGGTGCTGGGTGATGGCAAGTTGGGGTTGCTGGTGGCCCAGGTGCTGGCCCTGACCGGTTGCGATCTGATCGCCGTGGGCAGGCACGAGGAAAAGCTGGCGGTGCTGGACAGGCAGGGCATTCCCACCCAGATGGGAGAGGACCTGCTCGTGGGCAAAGCCGACCTGGTGATCGAGTGCACCGGACAGGCCGAGGGGTTCGCCAGCGCCCGGCGCCTGGTCCGTCCCCGGGGGACGCTGATGCTCAAAAGCACCTATCACGGTCCGGTGGAAGCCGATCTGTCCGGCCTGGTGGTGGATGAGGTACAGGTGGTGGGTTCGCGGTGCGGGCCTTTTCCGGCGGCGTTGCGCCTGCTGAACCAACGGCTGGTGGACGTGACGTCGCTGATCGAAGCCGAATACCGGCTCGAGGACGGTTTGTCCGCCTTTGAACACGCCAGCAGGCGGGGCGCACTCAAAGTTTTGGTCCGGCCATGAGAGGAATCAGATGGTAGACCTGGAGATCACGGGCAGTGAAGCCCTGGCTCACGGGGCGCTGGAGGCAGGCGTGCGATTTGCCACCGGCTACCCCGGCTCACCCAGCACCAGCACGGTGGAGGCGCTATTGCGCCTCGCTGGCGAGGGTGTTCGCATCGAGTGGGCCACCAACGAAAAGTCGGCCTTTGACGCTGCCTTTGGCGCGTCGCTGGCCGGGGTACGATCCCTGCTCTGCCTCAAAAGCGTAGGGTTAAACGTAGCCCTGGACTGCCTGATGGTGAGTAACCTGGCTGCGGGCGACGGGGGGTTTGTCATCCTCGCCGGCGACGATCCGGGGGGCTGGGGATCGCAGAACGAAGAAGACAGCCGTCCCTTGCTGGCGGCTGCCGAGATCCCGGTCCTGGAGCCCACGACCCTTTCCGATGCCCGCTCCGCCATGCGCCAGGCCTTTGATCTGTCGGAGCGGTTCCGGGTGCCCGTGTCCGTGCGCATCACGCGCGCCCTGGCCGTATCCAGGGCGCGCCTGGACCCATCCCAGCCGATCCCGGAGATCCGCCCTCCAGCCCGACCCGGCCGGCGCCCGGCAACCTTCAGGCGGCAGCCGGAACGTTTCAACGTGCTGCCCATTCAGGTCGTCGATTTTCACCAGCGTCTGCAAGCCACGTTGGGAAAGATCCGGGCCGTTTTCGAAGAGTCAGCGCTCAACGGGGAGGAAGGACTGGGTCCGCTGGGCGTCATCGCCGCCGGACAGGCGTACGACAAGTTGAGGATTGCCCTGGAGGCAAGCGGCGAGCCGCAACTGCGCGTCCTGCGGCTGGGCACGTTGCACCCCCTGCCCGAGGAGCGGATCTCGACGTTCCTGCGGTCGGTGGACGCGGCATTGATCGTAGAAGAGATCGCTCCCTATATCGAAACCGAGATCCAGGCCCTCGCCCAACGCGCTGGATTGGCCCTGCCCCTCTATGGGCGCCACAGCGGGCACGTGCCCCGTGCGGGCGAACTGTTCCCAGACACGATCACCGAGGCCCTGGGCGACCTGTTGCCTGATTGGCCATGGCCTAAATTCGAGCGGGGGGGACGCGCCCGTCCCAGCCGGCAGCCGCTGTGCGACGATTGCCCCTACATTCCCGCCCTGGAGGCGCTGCTAGCGGTGATGGCGCGCCAGGGCGGCAGAGAGGCATTTGTCGTCACCGGCGAGACGGGCTGCATGGTGCGCGCCCAGTTGCCGCCGTTCGAGATCATGGACCTGAAGTATGGCATGGGATCGAGTATCGGATTGGCCGCAGGTTTGGCCCGCACCGGCATCCCACAGCGCATCGTGGCCCTTTCCGGCGACTCGGCACTGTTGCACAGCGGGCTGGCGGAGTTGATCGACGCGGTGCAGGCCAGGGTGGACCTGCTGGTGGTGGTCCTGGCCAACGAGACCACGGCCCTCTCCGGCGGGCAGCCGCATCCCGGCACCGGCCACGACGCCCTGGGAACCCCCCGCCAGCCGGTAGACCTGGCGGCGCTGATCCGGGCGACCGGTGTGGACTGGATCCGCGTCGTCGACCCATTTGATGGCCAAACCACCCAAACCGCCCTCGAAGAGGGGCTGGCGGCGGGTGGGGTGGCGGCCGTGATCGTGGAGCGAGCCTGTCCCCTGTGGGAAGGGGAAAGGTAATGGTGGAAGAGAGGCGGATAGCGGCGTGACGTTGGCAGAGCTGCTCGAGGCCGAGGCACGGCGGTTGGATTTTGACCTGGCCGGCATTGCGCCGGTCGAGCCGTATCCCATCGATCGCTACCGGGCGTGGCTGGACAGGGGCTATCACGGCGAAATGGATTACCTCGCCCGCCCGGACGCGGTTGCCAAGCGCGGCGATCCGGCACAGGTGCTGCCCGGTGCCCGCTCGGCGCTGGTCGTGGCGGCCAACTACCACACACAGGACCTGCCTGCCGAGCTCCGGGACGACGCCTCACGAGGCATCGTGGCCAGCTATGCCTGGGGAGACGACTACCACGAGGTGCTGTTGCCGCGCCTGCGCCAACTTGCCACAATCGCGGGCGAGCAAGCGGGCCAGCCCCTCGCCCAGCGGGTCTACGTGGACACCGGCCCGCTGTTGGAGCGGGAGATGGCCGTCCGCGCCGGACTGGGCTTTGTGGGCAAGAACACCAACCTGATCCACCCCCGGCTGGGCTCCTGGCTGTTCCTGGGCGAGCTGCTGTCCACCCAGGACCTGCCGCCGCTCACCGAGCCGGCGCAACAAGATCGGGATGGTGCGGCGACTGCCCAGGCGGCGGTAGAGGGGACCTGCGGGCGGTGCACGCGCTGCCTGGATGCCTGCCCGACGGGCGCCCTCGTCGCGCCCTATGTCCTCGACGCGCGGCGCTGCATCTCCTACCTGACGATCGAGCTGAAGGGCCCCATTCCGCGCAATCTGCGACCGCTCATTGGCAACCGCATCTTTGGTTGTGACATCTGCCAGGAAGTGTGCCCCTGGAACCGCCGGTTCGCCCGGCCCACGAAGGAGCCCGCCTTCCAGCCAAGAGCGGACAACATCGCGCCCCGGCTGGCCGACCTGATGGCGCTGGACGACGCCGGCTTCCGGCAGCGATTCCGCGGGAGCCCGGTGAAGCGTGCCAAGCGGCGCGGCCTGCTGCGCAATGTCGCGGTGGCGCTGGGCAACTGGGGAGATCCTGCCGCCGTCCCGGCACTGGTCCGCGCCCTGGGCGACGTTGAGCCGCTGATCCGGGGACACGCCGCCTGGGCGCTGGGGCGCATCGGCACCGGTGAGGCGCGACGCGCGTTGGAGGAGGGCCTTGCCGCCGAGGGAGAGGCGTGGGTGCGGGAAGAGATCAGGCTGGCGCTTGTTTGAGCGAGGTTGCCGGGTCAAGAGTGACGACTTGGGCGTAGGTTCGCCCCTCCCCTGGCCCCTCCCCCGAGGGAGGGGAAGGGATTAGTGCTTGAGGATGAAGGGCAGATAGACGGCGTGGCCGCGGGCGATGGCCACCGCCTGCCGCAATAGGACATTGCCCAGGCCATCGTCGATGAGCGCCTCGTTGACAAGGGCCGTGGGTAGAGTGATCTGCCTGCTGACGGTAACCCCGTAGGTGATGGTCACTACCTCGCCGGTTCGGACCGCGCCCGCCCAGGTGATGACGCCATCCTGCTCTCCGTAGCTGCCTGACGAAGCCCAAAGATCCCCCAGATAGTACACCTCGGCCGGCAGGGTGTCGGTCACGCGCGCGCTGAGCAGGTCCGAGCCGGGGTTTTTGAGGTGGATGGTGTAGGTCAGGACAGCGCCGGGCTCGGACAGAAGGGGGCGCACCTGCTTCCAGGAATCCTGCAGCGTGCCCGAGGGTACCGAGCCGGTACGCTGGTAGTTGCCCCTGCCGGTACCCCACAGGACACGAGCACCCGCTGTGCCAGGGAGGTCGTAGGCCACAAAGCCGGAATGGGCAGTGTTCAAGACCAACTCCAGATCGGCATCGCCGTCCAGGTTGGCAAGGGTGGGCGCGGCCAGTGCGCCGTTCCAGTCAGGACTGCCATAGGCAGGGGGCAGGTCAACCTCGTGGAGCGGAACCCCCTGATCGTCCAGGATGTGCAGCTTGCCGGTGTGGCCGGTGCCCTTTTGCACCCAGGAGGAAAAGATCACCTCGGCGTGGCCATCGCCGTCCAGGTCGGCCACGGTCGGCTCGGAGGCGAAGCGGTAGAATCCCTCGCCGGGCTGGTAGACCGAGTAGGGCCAGGCGCCATGCTCGGTCTTGTCCAGCCAAAAGGCGTGGACACGGCCATCGTAGGAGGCATACAGGATCTCACACTCGCCATCCCCATCCAGGTCAGCCACAGCGGGGTTGGGCTGATTGTTCTCGATGAGGTTATAGTCCTCGCTCAGCGGCCCGCCGGTATCCACGGGCGCGCTCTGCCAGTCGTAGCCACCCAGGTTGAACCGGCTGCGGTCCGCGTTAAAGAGATAGGGCCCGTTGTACTGGGAGGGGTAGCCGGGGATGCAGTCGTAGACATTGCCCACAGCTACCACTTCGACCACGCCGTCGGCATTCATGTCGGCGATGGCGGCCGGGCCATGGGCGAAATTGGCGCGGTAACGCTCTTCACGGCCGTCCCCCTCATCGCAGGTGCCCCAGCCACGCAGCTCGGTGGCCAGGCTCTCCCAGACGCCGACTTTGCCCCAGCCTTTGCCCTCGTACATGGGATGGGCCGGGATCTGCGCGCCGCCGGCCTCGTAGGCGCAGATGTAGTGCACGTCAGACGGGACGACGATCTCGCCCGCGCCATCTCCGTCCAGGTCGCCGACAGCGGCGTTGTCGTTAAAGATCCCCCAGGCATAGCCGCTGTCGTCACCGAGCTGGGGCCAGCCGGGACGCAGCGCGCCGTCGTATTCGTAGACCCAGGTGTTAACCTTGCTGCTGACCGCACCGGTGACGATCACCTCCAAGGAACCGTCGCCATCCAGATCATAGACCGACAGCCCGCGCAGTTCGCGGTCGGTGGGCACCTGGGGCCAGCCGGCGGCAAAATACCCCAGGTGGTCATAGACCGATACGTAACCGCCGCTGTGGGCGGTGACGATCTCCAGGTCGCCATCGGCGTCCAGGTCGGCGACGACGATGCCGGGCCAGGTACGGCCCACATTGTCGGCGTCCGGTTCTCCCCGGTCGTGACCGGATGCCATGCGCCACTGCAG
>Ga0180437_10004366_pt1 | contig 20195 bp, 18 predicted proteins | sample SS_ome_4_FD_132410 | JGI IMG/M metagenome (GOLD analysis project Ga0180437, IMG submission 132410) | Hypersaline lake sediment archaeal communities from the Salton Sea, California, USA - SS_3_D_1 metaG | ecosystem: Environmental > Aquatic > Non-marine Saline and Alkaline > Hypersaline >... | reverse complement strand
ACACGACCAAGGAACGACAGACCGTGCCGCTGCCAGGCGTCTACTGCAAACTGAACGGCAGTCAGGCACCTCTCTTTCAGGTTCGCGTGGACGACAGTGAGGCCAAAGCTTCGACCGGTTGGTCTGAGCGGGCAGCCGGCTATAGCCAATTCGGACCTTCTGTGCAGGTGGCCCTGGCTGATACCCCGGCCGCGGTGACCTACACGCCTACCCTGGCCTACAGCGGCACATACAGAGTCCGGGCCTGGGTAGCGCCCGCCACGAACCAGAGCAGTGCTGTATCGGTCACGATTCACCATGCAGAGGGCGAGGCAGAGGTGCTTCTGGACCAGGCATCCGGGTCAGTGGGATGGCAAAGTCTGGGCACCTACCCTTTCAAGGCAGGTAAAGGGGGCAGTGCCGTGCTCGCGGCCACGGGTGATGGTGTCGTGGTAGCCGATGCCCTCAGCTGGGTGAGTACGGCTCGCTACAACGACGGCAGCCAGGTGAACAGGATCACTCTGCTGCCCCAAGATGGTATTGTGTTGTTGTCCAAGTGCGACTGATCAGGGTAGCGAATATCCCGCTAACGAGAGGAACTATTGGTTTTCCGCTTAAATGGCGCTGGAAAGAAGGTTGTGATTATGGCATCAGCAAAGATAGCACGCAGTAGAAAACCTCCGCACCCCAAAGGGCTCGCCGAGTCCGCAGTAACTGTAAGCGTTGTCATGCCAACGCTTAATGAGGCCAAGAACTTGCCACACGTGCTGCCGCGAATGCCCGATTGGGTAGACGAGGTGTTGCTAGTAGATGGCTTCTCGACCGATGGGACCATAGAGGAAGCTCGTCGGTTGTGCCCGAACATTCGCGTCGTCATGCAGGAGGGACAAGGTAAAGGAGCAGCACTGCGGACTGGCTTCGCGGTGGCAAAAGGGGATATCATTGTTACCGTGGATGCCGATGGTTCTACAGATCCTGCCGAGATGTCCGCCTTCGTTGATGCCCTGCTAGCCGGTGCCGATTATGCCAAAGGTTCGCGCTTCGCCGAGGGTGGCGGTTCAGCGGACATGCCATTCCACCGCATCGTCGGCAATACGATTCATGCAGTGGTGGCGCGCATGCTGTTTGGCGGGTCGTACACCGACGTCAACTATGGCTATAACGCTTTCTGGAGACATGTCATTCTGGGGCTAGACCTGGACTGTGATGGATTTGAGGTTGAGGCCCTGATGAACGTGCGAGCGCTGCGGGCCGGGCTGAATGTGGTAGAGGTGCCAAGCTTTGAGTATGAGCGGTTGCACGGCACGGGCCATCTCCGATCAATCCCAGATGGGTGGCGGATTTTGAGGACTATCTTGCTGGAGAGATTCCGGCCCAACACCGTGTCCGTAGTCCCGAGGGAAAAGCCTGTGGAGATGATTGACTAGGTTCCATCGGCAGTGCAGCTTCTCCCGAGCCAGACACTGCATCCATGATGCGGAACACGCTGTCGTGAGGTGTAAACCGGATTAGAGCAATGACAAAGCCTTTGAGATCAGTAGAGCAGCGCCTCTCAATTGGAGGTTCAGGCGAGTCTCTGCCCCAGGTAGCGATCATAGTCGTCCATTGGAGCGGCATTGAGGATACTGTTGAGTGTCTGATATCTCTTTTCGAGATCGATTATCCATTCCTCAGGGTTGTCTTGGTCAACAATGGTTCAGCTGATTTTGACGAAATGCGCGTTCGCCACGCATATCCAGAGGCACAGATCGTCACGTCGAGTGAGAACCTTGGTTTCTCAGGAGGATATAACCTTGGCATCGCCAAATCTCTAGATGAAGGCGCAGACCTGGTTTTTCTTCTCAACAATGACACCGTTGTTTCGCCGAATCTCGTCTGGTCTCTACTGCCAGCTCTACGGGAATCAGAGGTCGGCATTGTTGGGCCAGTCATTGAGCACTACTATGCACCGGATAGGATCTGGTTTGCTGGTGGGCAGTACAGTCAACTGCTCGGCTGCTCTTACCGTAGCCGCCCATTAGCCGCCTTTGATGGCAATCGTACGGTTGATTGGATCAACGGATGTGCAATGCTCGCGAGACGCGAAGTCTTTGAAGCAATAGGTGTGCTTTGGGATCCATTCTTTCTCAACTGCGAAGATCTTGACTTCTGTCTGTCCGCGGCAGAATCGGGCTATCGATGCCTGTTGGTTGGCAGGCCCCTGGTACGTCACAAGGTCTCGGCAAGTGGCGGAATACGAGGCACCGATCAGCTATCCTCCGGCAAAGCCTACTACTTTGCGAGGAATGCGTTCCATGTGCTACGGCGTCATGCTTCCGGCGTTTGGGCAGTGACCGGAATGTTAGGTCAGTTTGCCGTGGCTTTTCCGTACTGGGCACTACATTGCATTATGGCTCGCAATCCGCAAGTGATCCGAGACTATCTAAACGGCATGTGGGATGGTATCCTTGGTCGGACTGGACAAAGACCGGGGACAGACAACTCGCAAACATCATGACTGTACGACCAACTACTTCTGTAGTGATCCGTTCCTACACTGAGGAGCGGTGGGAATACCTAACGGCAGCCCTGCAATCAGTACAAGAGCAGACCTCGCCCGCGCTGGAGGCTATTGTGGTCATCGATCATAATCCTGAACTCCTGGCGCGTGTACAGACAAGCTTCCCAGATGTGGTAGCGGTGGAGAATCAATTTGAGCGTGGCTCAAGCGGAGCTTGGAACAGTGGTGTAGCTGCAACCAAAGGGGAAGTCATTGCTTTCCTCGATGATGATGCCCTAGCGGAACCGGATTGGCTTGAGCGACTTGGCACAGGCTATGGCGACCCAGATGTGGTCGGTGTCGGCGGGGCTATTGAACCTGTGTGGCTTAAAGGCAAACCTAGGTGGTTCCCAGAGGAGTTTTACTGGATCGTGGGTTGCACATATCGTGGAATGCCCGAGATAGCCACTCCAGTCCGCAACCTAATCGGCTGCAACATGTCTTTCAGACGCCATATCTTTGATGAGCTCGGAGCGTTCAGAAATGACCTTGGACATAAAGGGAAACGCCCCATCGGCGGTGATGAAACGGAACTATGCATCCGCATCCTCAAGCGTTGGCCCTACAAAGTTCTACTACACGAACCGAAGGCAAAGGTGAGCCATATGGTGCCATCCGCGCGTTCGGGTTGGAGCTACTTCTGTTGGCGGTGCTACCTCGAGGGACAGTCAAAGGCAAGGCTGTCGCGATTGGTCGGGAAGGATGTTGGGCTCTCTTCGTAGCGAGCCTACGCCTTCAAGACACTGCCTCGCGGCATCATGCGTGGCGTGGCCGACGTGATGCGCCGCTCCGATCCTGCAGGGATTGGACGAGCTGGAGCCATTGTCGCTGGCCTGACGATTACGATCATGGGCTACCTAGTAGGCACAGTCTCCCTGCACCTAGAGGGGCGCAAACAGGCAGCGGAGCTCGACGTGGATCGCATCTAGGCAGCTTCTGGAGAGAGAGTATCGTGCGTGTTCTCATGCTTAGTCAGCTATATCCACCTCATCTTGGCGGTCTCGAGCAGCATGTTCGCGGTCTTGCCTCCAGGCTCGTGACGCGTGGTCATGAGGTGAGCATTGCCACACTCTGGCACAAAGGCTTGCCAGAGTTCGAACTGGACCAAGGCGTCAAAGTACACCGTATCCGCGGCACCGTGCATCGCGCAGCCCGATTGCTGTTCAGCCACGCCCGCGTGTACGCACCGCCGTTCCCGGATCCCGAATTGACGTTGGCCTTACGACGCATCGTCTTAGCCGAACAGCCATTGATTGTGCATGCACACAACTGGCTAGTGCATTCGTTTTTGCCGCTCAAGGACTGGAGCGGAGCAAAACTCGTCGTGACCCTGCACGATTATGGTCTTGTATGTGCCAAATGGACGTTGCTGCATCACAATGCAATCTGTAGCGGGCCTGGCTTCAGGAAGTGCCTCGGCTGCGCTTCTGGACACTATGGCCCCCTCAAGGGAGCGTCTACTGTCCTTGCAATGAAAGTGGCGGGTAGATTTGAGCGAGTAGATGTTGACCTGTTTGTACCAGTGAGTCACGCCGTGGCAGCTGGAAACGGCCTGACTACCCGTGGTCTACCGTTCCAGGTGATACCGAACTTTCTCCCAGACGTTGCGTACGACTCTGCTGGCATGCTTCAGCAGGACATCAACGATGATCTGGTAGAATTGCCCAGTGACGATTATCTCCTGTTCGTTGGCGCGCTTGGACCTCATAAAGGGGTAGACGTCCTATTGGATGCCTATGCTAGTCTTGCTGACCATCCCCCGCTGGTACTGGTCGGATATGAGCACTCGAGCTACGACATACCATTAGCCGGTGTGCCTGGCAAGGTTATCATCTTGAAGAATTTGCCACACGCCGCGGTCATGGAAGCATGGCGCCGTAGCACCATAGCGTTGATTCCCTCGCTATGCCCTGAGTGCTGTCCCACAGTCGCAATGGAGGCGATGGCGACTGGTCGCCCGGTCATTGCATCGGATGTTGGGGGACTTCCTGACATAGTTGAGGATGGTGTCACTGGTCTGCTTGTGCCTCCTGGTGATCTTGTCGCATTGCGCGAAGCCATTGAGCGCCTTCTGGCTGAACCGGGACTTCGATCGCGGATGGGCAGAGCTGGGAAAGAAAAAGCGAGCGAATTCAGGGCGAGCACCATTGTGTCTCGCATAGAACGTGCATACTCACAGCTCATGGAGTAGTACCGCCGAGGACATTGTCCAAAAGTGAACGACGGGAATGTCAGATGATAGCTCAGTTGGATCCACTATATCTAAAGATGCGTCCAACAAAGGCCATAACGCGCCTAGTTAGCCAGTTCCTGTTTGAGGGGAGGCCTGTGCCTGCGAGATGGCAGTGGACCAACTACATTAGCACTGTGTTTCTAAAGGTGGGCTTACACGTTCCGGGCGTCAAGACGGTGAAGAAGCCAATACTGATTCTGGGCACCGGGCGAAGCGGTACGACGATTCTGGGAAAGGTGCTCTCGATGCACCGAGATATCGGTCTGCTGAACGAGCCCAAGCTACTGTGGCACATCGCCTACGCCGATGAAGATTTAGCCGGCAGCTATTCCAGGGGCATCGCGTACTACCGCTTGGGGGCCGAAGCGGCCACAGAGAAAGTCTGCCGGGCCATTAGGCATATGTATGGATTCTACTTGACTTGTGTTCGCTGTGAGCGGGTCCTTGACAAGTATCCTGAGATGATCTTTCGTGTACCCTTTGCTCTTTCGATTTTGCCAGACGCCAAGTTTGTGTTGATTGTGCGCAATGGGTCAGATACGGCACACTCCATTGCGTGGTGGTCTCAGCAATATTCACGGGTGGCTAAGAACGGTGATACCTATACTTGGTGGGGGGTGAATAACCGCAAGTGGAACTTGTTATTAGAGCAGCTGGTTGCAACTGATCCCTTTCTTGGCCCATCTTATAATGACATAAAGTGCCTCTCACAGGAGATTGACAAGGCTGCGGTTGAGTGGATAGTCAGCATGCGCGAGGGATTGCGTGTGATGGAGCAGTTCCCTCAACATGTGCATTTGGTGCAATATGAGAAACTGGTTGCCCACCCTGAGCGAACTCTGAACCGAGTGATGGACTTCTGCGACCTACCATCCGACGAGACAGCCGTAGCGTACGCATCAAGAATCCTATACCCCCAGCCTCCAAAGCCACCACTCAATCTAGCCCACTCTATCGTGCCGGTATTTGAGGACACGATGAGATTGGTGGGATATCTATGAGTCATTGGCTCGAATCACATGACAGGAAGGCCACGTCTGTAGCAACAATGGGCGGAAATGCCAGAGGACTGCTATGTCGCAGCGATCAGAATACCATTGAGCCGAATGCCAGTAGCTGGGGAGCTCTACCAGTTCTGAGTGTTGTAGCATCATCTGGCTTGATTGTGGTGGCCTTTGCATTCAACGCAGGTCGTCTAGAGGAACCGTGGGCCGATCCACTTTTCTGGACAGGCTTGCTGTTGCTTTTCGTACCGTTAGCGATACGGCTGGGTTCCCGCAGGGCTTCTCGGCGCGAACGAATCGGCCTTGTTGTTCTACTTGGACTGGGCCTGCACGTAGTCACGATACTGAGCACTCCAACTGCTCAAAGCTATGACGAATACCTCCATTGGCGTACAGTCAGTGACATTGTCAAGAGCGGACATCTTTTCCAGGAGAATCCTCTTCATCCAGTAGGACCTCTCTATCCTGGAATGGCTACTTCAGCAGCCGCACTGATCAGCCTTAGTGGATTGGACATCTTGAGCGCAGGCTTTCTGATCGTCGCCGTGATACGTGTAGCCTTCATCCTTCTGCTATATCTGTTCTTCGAAGAAGTCAGTCGGTCAGCGCGAGTGGCGGGAATCGCTTCACTTCTATACATGGCCAATCCCCAGTTCGCACTGTTCAGTGCGCAGTTCTCATACGAATCGTTAGCTTTGCTCTTTGTGCTGCTCGTCTTGTTTGGGATAGCGCGTAGGTCAGGCACACGCACGACTGAGCGGACCCCACTGACATTGGTGGTTTTGCTGGGCCTGGGTGCAACCGCGATTGCGCACCACATATCGGCTTATGCACTGGTAGCTTATCTCGCACTCTGGACGCTGGTAGCCCTCAATCAAGACGGCAGAGGGGCGGGAAGGTCAAACACCAGTTCAACGGCACTCATAGCATTCGTGGTAAGCCTGTCATGGATGGTATACATCGCAAATATTACAGTAGGTTATCTAGGTGGGAATCTGCTCAGTGTGGCAAGAGAGCTAGTTGGCCTGATCACCGGCGATACAATGAGGCGGCAGCTCTTTCTCAACTTTGTTGGGGAGGTCCCACCAGTGTGGGAGCGACTGCTTGGATATGCCGCAGTTGTGCTTGTATTCGTAGGGTTACCTTTTGGGCTTTTGCACATCTGGCGGCGACAGCGAGTCAATGCGATAGCTGCAACGTTGGGATTGGTGACATTCGCGTATCCAGTAAGCCTGGTCTTGCGTTTGACCGGGCACGTAGCAACTGCCTCCAGAGCATTGACTTTCATATTTATAGCACTTGCCTACGTACTGGCAATCGGCGCTGTTAAGGGCTGGCTGCCACAACTCCCAACCAAAGCACGCATTGCAGTTCTCACGGTATGGGTAACCAGTATCTTTCTGGGCGGGTTGATCGTTGGCTGGCCTCGCTGGCTTCGCATGCCGGGACCCTATTTGGTGGTTGCCGATAGCCGTTCAGTTGAGCCTCAGGGTGTGGCTGCAGCCGAGTGGGTGGGAGAATACCTTGGACCTGATAATCGCATAGCTGCAGATCGGGTCAACAGTTTCCTCATGCTGTCTCATGGCGAACAGCATCCGGTAACTATCTTCTACGATAGGGTGGATACGCCACGTCTATTCTTCTCACCGGAGTTCGGCCCAGCCGAGCAGGCAATCTTGGAGCTTGGTGGAATTCAGTATATCGTGGTTGATTATCGGCTCAGTACCGATCTGCCTCAGACGGGCATATACTTTGAATTAGGTGAACAGAACGCACGCAAACATGCAGACCCCATTGACCTGGTTTCACTCACAAAGTTTGATGGCCTGGGGCGAATAAATCGCATTTTTGACAGTGGTGACATTGTGATCTATGGTGTGGAAGGGAGACAGGATGCTCCGTAGGTCCGCTGACCTTTTGGCCGCCGGGTTATTCACAATCACAGCAGCGGTAGTGATCCTTGTTGGCGTTCGTAGTTCAGCGATTCGATTACTTGCTGCAATACCACTCGTATTCCTTCTACCAGGCTATGCACTAACAGCTGCGCTCATTCCCAAGTCAACACTTGGTTTTCCAGAACGAATCGGTCTAAGTCTGGGACTGAGTCTTGCCGTTGTTGCGCTGGGTGGGCTTGTGCTTGACTGGATGCCCTGGGGCTTGCGAGCGGACTCATGGGTGATATTGCTGTTCAGTGTAACGGTAGGCACCAGCCTAGTTGCCCTGCTACGCCGCCGGGCATCCACTGGATCAATGCCCAGACGGTTGGCCATGGGGCTCACCGCCCATCAGATTATGCTGTTTGGGTTGGCAGCGTTGCTGGCATCCAGTGCCATCGTGCTGGTGCTTGTTGGAGAGCTCAAGCAACAGAGACGTGCTTTCACTCAACTGTGGATCCTGCCAGCCAACGAGGTTGAGCAGCATACTGTTCGGGTGGGCATACACAGCATGGAGTCATCGACAAAACAGTATAGGCTCCAGATTGCAGTGGCAGGTGATACGGCAACTGAGTGGCCGTTGATTGAACTCCAACCAGGTGAACGTTGGGAGGACAAGTTCGTATTTTCCGCGGAGCAAGCGAAAACCGGCATGGTGGAAGCTAAACTCTACGTATTGGACTCGCCAGATGAAGTCTATCGCCGGGTCGTGTTACGGAGTTTTCCCGAGAAGGAATAGGCGATTTCAGATGCCTCGTGCAACCACACGAACCGAGAACTTGCGAGTGATGGTAGGAGTTGGTGCTCGCTACTTTTTGAATCTAGTAGCCAGGGTAGCCAACCAGATTGGCTATCTGGCGGCCATATCTGCTGCAAGTCGCTTCTTCGTCCAAGAAATCGCCCACATCCTACGTTTTGTGGATCTGGCGTTCCTCAAGAGGAGGCTACCCAATCAAGCTGATGGAGCATTGGAGATATATTCGAAAGGAATCATAGAGGCATTGACAAGTCTTGAAGTTCAGATAAGAACCTATCAAGTCGATATTGATGCCTTCCGCGCACACGTCGCAACATATGGTTACCCCCGCAACTATGCTGCCGGCACGATGGACAAGGGAGGGATGCGTGAGCAGAAGGTGCTTGAGTATTTTGTCTCTCTAGATCTACTCGATATTCATCCAACAGATTTGATCGTGGACGTGGCAAGTGAATGGTCAGTTTTCCCCGATGTGATACGCAGACTGTACGGCGCGCAAGTGTATCGACAGGATCTCACATACCCGTCTGGCCTAAGAGGCAACTACATTCACGGCAATGCTAGCTGCATGCCGGTTCCAGAGGGATTCGCCGATAAGCTTGTGCTGCACAATGCTTTCGAGCATTTTGAGGGAAGAGAGGACACAGACTTTATAATCGAGGCCTGGCGCGTATTGAAGCCCGGAGGGATACTATGTATTCTGCCCTTATTTGTGGCAGAACGGTATAGCATTGTAAGCGACCCACTGGTGAACCGCGAAGGCATTCTTTGGGATAACGGAGCCCAGGTTATCGAAAGACCATGGTTTCACAACCGCTTCGCACGGTTCTATGACGTCAGTGCGCTGCGCCATCGCGTGCTCGAGCCGGGAAATAACTTTGACACAACACTATACCATATTCTGAACCCAAGAGACGTGCATCCACATGCGTACCTGCACTTTGCATTGGTCATGAAAAAGCCAGCATACCACACATGACTGCATAAATCCATCCGGTGGAACCAGCAGTCGACATATCCATCTGTTCTGTCAGAGACCGGGGTGTATGCTGAGGGATGGTACGCAACGACAGCTCTGAGGTCTTGTGCAGTATTTAGTGGAGCGCCTCAACTACCTTGACAGCGACGATGAAAACAAAGCCGAGCAACAGCGGGACAATGGCCACGTTCAATACGCGGCCCAGGGCGGCGGCAAAGCGACCGTCGCTCGCCGAGGCCAGCTCCTTCTGCACCAGGAAGAGCAGGAGCAGCACAATGCCCGCTACCGCCAGCGAACCAGCGGTGGCCAGCGTCATAATCGTCGTCACGGTCGTCGTCGTTACAGTGGAAATCATGGCCTCTCTCCTCTGGGGATGTATAATCAGGATGCCGCCCGTCCACCTTCATTCTAGCATACGCCCTGGCTGTTGTCAAGGGTGGTCGGGACAGGCCCATTGGTACCGGGGGCCTACTACTTTCTCAGGGCCACTATGCAACCTTGGCAGTATGTGATCAAAGCCCAGTTTACGACTGAAATCATTTGACTAAACTTGATCTTGGTTTGCCCTCGGACCCCCCTGTCCCCGCGGCTCATCCGGAGAGCGGTTTGGTGGGGAAAAACGGGGGTGCGCTCTCGCCCGTTTTATGGTATAATGGTTGCACAATCCCTCTGGAAGCCACGAATAGAGATTCCATGTACGTGATCGAAACATGAACGAGTCAAGTTGGCAGTATGAGACAATCTCTATAGATCGAGCAGGGCGCCCGGACCGGGGTGTCCTGGACCTGCTGGAGGAGGGCGTCCGGGCCGCCCGGGCGGGCCACGGCCGGCGCGCGCGTGACCTGCTGGGGCGCGTCATCGAGGTCGACGAAAAGTACATCTCGGCCTGGATGTGGCTCAGCTATGTGGCCGACGACGAGCACGAGCGGGACCGCTGTCTCAGGAAGGTGATCTCCTACTCTGTGCCGGATGCCGTCCCCAACCCGGCCTGGATCGGGGAGCGGCCTGCAGGGGCACGGCCGGAGCCGCTTGCTGCCTATCCTGCCCCGGCCTACGCCGCGGCCCCGGCAGCGGAGACTGCTCCACCCATTCGCACCATCCCCCGGCTGGCGCCGTCCATGCCGGCGCTGCCCGACGCCTCCGACGTCTACCGGCGCCTACGTAGCCTCTACCTCGAGTGGGTCACCTCCTGGACGCTCATCGCCCTGGCCTACCTGGCCGGCATCACCGTGGCCGAGGTCCTCACCACCCTTGGCCCGCCGCGCCTGGGCCTCGTTGCGCACGCGTCGCTGATGTTGGTCCTGCTGCTCCATGCCGCCCGCGTCGAGGGCAAGAGAGAGCAGGCATTCCTGGTCGCCCTGGCCTTTGCGCCCCTCATTCGCCTACTCAGCCTATCCCTGCCCCTGTCTGGGATCCCCATCCTCTACTGGTACCTGATCATCAGCGTGCCCCTCTTTGCCGCGTTGCTGGTCGCCGCGCCGACGCTGGGCCTGCGCTGGCGCGACATGGGGCTGAACGTGCGCCGTTGGGGGCTGCAACTGGCCATCGGCCTGAGCGGCCTGGCCTTTGGCGCCGTCGAATATTTCATCCTGCAGCCCGACCCCCTGGCCCCGGCCTTTGAATGGACCGCGCTGTGGTGGCCGGCCCTCATCCTGCTCGTCTCCACCGGCCTCCTGGAGGAGATGATCTTTCGCGGGCTGATCCAGCACACGGCCGCCGGTCCCCTGGGGCTGTGGGCCGTGGGCTACGCGGCCGTGCTCTTTGCCGTGCTGCACGCCGGTTACCACTCCCTGCTCGACATCGTCTTTGTCCTGGCCGTCGGCCTCTTTTTCGGCTGGGTCGTCCATCGCACGCGGTCCCTGCTGGGCGTGACGATCGCCCACGGCCTGACCAACATCGTCCTCTTCCTGGTGATGCCCTTCCTGCCATTGTAAAAACCCCCGCAGCGGGCTGCGGGGGCTGGCTCGCGGCGCAATCGCCGCGGGATGGGCAAGCTGGGCGCGGTCAGCGGGACAAAGGTTCCCCCACGATGACCGAACCGATGATGGCCTCCACCGTCGCGCCATAGACGTCGCCGTCGGTCATGCCGCCGATGGACACCGCTTTTTTGTCCTGCGCCGTGTTCCCAGTCAGACTACCGACGAGCGGGCTGTCCGACAGGATCCAACCGGCGATCTCGGCTACCGTCTCGGGGTTCAGGAGGAAGGCACCGGACGTGCCCTCGGCCTTCAGGACCTGCCTGAGCCAAGGGTAGAAGCACACCGAGGGCCGGGCGATCACCTCCACCGCCCCGACCGTCCAGTCGCCAAATCCAGAGACCGTCTCAGGGGGATAGATCAAGACCAGGCTCTTGGGCAGGGGCCTGCCCTGCCCGACGCCGGCCGGCGACACGGCGTAGAAACCACACCCCTCGACGAGGTCGTCCACCACCCAATCGGCCGGGTAACAGAAGCTGGTATCCCTGGCCTGGTCGCTGTAGGCGACAAAGCCCTCTCCGGCGCCGCTGCAGGCTGCGTCACCCAGCGCCGGGCCCTCCCCTGACGATTCGGCGACCACCGGCTGGCCAAAGTCGGAGAACGTGGCGCTGCCCACCACCTGGATGGTCCCCTCTGCCGGACCCCACGTCGCCAGTTTCCCCTCAGCCACCCCTTGCCGGGGAAGACTGTCGGCGACCCCGATCCAGACCTCGAATTGCACCTTGCCCTCAAACGCATATCCGGCATCACCTGGCCCGGTCTGCACCTTCCCGGTGGGCAGCGTGCCCTTCAGGTGATAGACTGGGATGTCGTCCAGGGTCTCCTCTCCGACGAACTCCAGATCCTGAAAGTCGCTCAGGTCAAAGCCGCCAAAGGCCAGCAGGGAGAATGCGGAACCCGCCGCCACGCCGATCTCCGGGTCGGTGATGGTCAAGGTGTTCGCGACAAGGATCGTGTCCTTCTCCAGGACGATGCCCAGGAGTTGCACCGACGCCGTGCCCTCCAAGCGATCGGGGGCCTTGAAATCTGCCCGGTAGGCAGCCGGAAACTCGACGTTCAAGCTTCGGAAATGCGCCGCCACGTCCATGGCCATCTCCAAGTGCCAGGAATCCAATCCTGACAGGGCCTCGAGTGCGCCCTCCAGTATCGAGTCGGCAGATGGTGCTTCTTGGACGGCAGGTGCGGACGCCAGGCGGGAGGCGATGGCCTGTCCATCCTGGGCGTGGGCGGGCAGGACCGGGGGCTCGCCCGGTACAAACGCCGGCATGCGCATCTTGGCAGAGACCACAAGCCCTGCCACCAGCAGCAGCGCCACGATGGCAATAATTCCAATGAGGCGTATCACAAGCTTCATGTCTTCCTCCTCTGCGGAAAGCATAGTCCACGGTGCATGGCGGCAGCGAGCGGTGCGTCACGATGAGACAGGCAGCCTTTCAGCGCTCCTGCGCGGAGACGGTCCACATGTCCAGTATATCATCCGACATAACCAGTGTCAAGGTGCAAAAAGGGTCCATTCTGCCACCCCGCCCCTGACCCTTGCACCACCTGTCCTAGACCCCACGGATTACTCCTCTCTGCCCTCTCCTGACCCCACTGGGAGGATGGGAAGTCCCTGTGATCCTCTCCTCGCCCGCCCCTTTCCGATCCCCAGGCACACCCTTTTTTGACGAAAGGCTGGTTCTGCATTAGAATAGGGCGGTTTGCGGGGGATAGCAGATCCGCACGCTGTGATCAGCAGTAGACTGCAGCCTGCTCCTGTCGGAGCTGGCGATCCTCTGCGAGCCGCTGTGGTCTAGCGATTATGTGACAGTAGGAGACGTACGATGGAAAGTGTCGAGTTGCGAACGGAGAGCCGCGAGGTTCGCGGCAAAAAGGTCAAACGCCTGCGGGCCAGTGGTTGGATCCCGGCCGTCATGTACGGCCCGGACACGCCTGCCAGGCCGATTCAGATCGAGGAACGAGCGCTGTACCAGACCATGCAGCAGGCCGGGTCCACGGCACTGATCGCCCTCTATGTGGATAAGGAATCAAGCTCCAACATGGTTCTGGCCCGCGACATCCAGCGTGACATCCTCACCAGCCAGATCCTTCACGTTGACTTTTACCAGGTGCGCATGACGGAAAAGGTCAAGACAATGCCGCGCCTGGTGATTGTGGGCAAATCGCCACTGGTCAGCGCCGGTGGGGCGGTGATGATCCAGGCCATGACCGAGGTGGAAGTGGAGTGCTTGCCGACCGATCTCATCGATTCGATCGAGGTGGATGTGTCCGGCCTGGAGACGTTGGACGACAATATCACGATCAGCGATCTGCCGGTGCCGGACGGGGTGACCTTCCTGGCCGATCCGGGGGACGTTGTCACCAGCTTGGTAGCTCCTCGCCTCACACTTGAGGAAGAAGAAGAGCTTGAGGCCGAGGCCGAGCTCGAGCTGGAGGCGGAGGCAGAGTTTGAGGCTGAAGCAGAGGCCGAGGAAGAGGCCACCGCGGAAGAGTAGCCCTGCCCTGTGTGTCGCAACGGATCACGTCCGCTTTGTCGTGGCGTGATCCGTTTTCTTATCCACTTCTGGGGGTGAGGGGAGTCGCCATGAACTTGAGGGAATTTCTGGATCGGGCGCAGGCTGAGGGCCGGCTACTCAGCATCGAACGGCCCGTCGACCCAGATGTCGAGATGGCCCGCGTTATGCATGCGCTGGAGGGCTATCCCCTGCTCTTCGAGGATCCGCTGCGGCCGGGCTGGCGGGTGGGGACAGGGGTGTGCGCCCAGCGAGACCATTTTGCGTGGGCGCTGGACACCGACCTCAAAGGCATCGTCCCCCGCCTGGTCCAGTCGCTGAAACATCCCATCCCGCCGCCACTGGTGGAGGGTGCGCCCTGCCAGGAGGTGATGGTGCGCAACCCGGACCTCGATGCCCTTCCCATCCTCAAGCACTTGCCGGGCGACGGTGGCCCGTACGTGACGGCGGGGGTGGCGGTTGTCCGTGACCCCGATTACGGCCGGAATATCAGCTTTCACCGGCTGATGCAGGTCGGCCCGCGCACCTTTACCGCGCGCGTCGTCGAAGGCCGGGGCACCGACACGGCCTGGCACAAAGCCGTAGCCGCCGGCCAGGATCTGGAGATCGTCATCTGCCTGGGGGCGCCCATCCATGTGTTGCTGGCAGCAGCCATGAGTCCGGCCAAGGGTACTGACGAGCTGGCAATCGCGAACGCATTGGCCCCGACGCCGCTGGCCCGCTGCACGACACTGGACCTGGAAGTGCCAGCCGAATGCGAGGCCGTGCTGGAAGGACGCATCACGGGCCGGCTGGCCGACGAGGGGCCTTTCATCGACCTGACCGAAACGTGGGACGTGGTGCGGCAACAACCGGTGATCGAGATTGACTGCCTTACCCACCGCCGTTGGCCCGTGTACCATGCCCTGCTGCCCGGAGGGCTGGAACACAAGCTGTTGATGGGCCTGCCCCGCGAGCCGACCATCTTCCAGGCGGTGTCCGAGGTGGCCGACTGCCAGGCGGTGACCATCACCCCGGGCGGCATGAATTGGCTCCACGCCGTGGTGCAGATCGCCAAGCAGGGCCCCGACGACGGGCGGCGCGCCATCGAAGCGGCCTTTCGGGGCCACAGCTCGCTCAAGCACGTGGTGGTGGTGGACGACGACGTGGACCTCTTTGACCCGGCAGCCGTGGAGTGGGCCATTGCCACCCGCTTCCAGGCAGACCGCGACCTGGTGCTCTTTGAGGACCAACCCAGCAGCAGCCTGGATCCCTCGGCGCGGCAGGTGCCGGGCCAGAAAGCGCGTTCTGCCAAGATGGCACTGGACGCGACCATCCCCTGGACTGACCACGCGGGTCGACCGCTCGATCAGGCGGAGCGGGATGCCTTCTACAAGGTCGGCTACGGTGATGTGGACCTGTCGCGCTATCTTGGGCCCTCGGAAGAGGACGGACCTTGACCTTGGTTCGGCGCGGGTGCGCATCGTCTGAGGGGAGGGTGAGCTGACGCTACAGGGGCTGGACAGGGCTGGCGAACAAACCCTGCGACTTACCGGCGAAGAACAGGCCATGCTGGCCGGAGAGGCCGGGCCGGGCATGCAGATGGCCATGGAGATCGTCGTCGCGCTCGGGCAGATCTATGGCGCGGCCGACCTGGTGCCGGTGGCCAGTGTGCAGGTGTCGGGCGTGAGCTACAAGAACCTGGGCGACGCCGGATTGGCGTTCCTGGAGGAGTGGGCGGCCCGGGGGGCACGGGCCCGGGTACCCGCGACCCTCAACCCGGCGGGCATGGATCTGGTCTCCTGGCGAGCCCTCGGCTTCCCGGACGCTTTTGCCCGGCAGCAGCAGGCCGTGATCGCCGCATACACGGCCCTGGGCGTCACGCCGACCTGCACCTGCACACCCTATCTGGTAGGCCACGTGCCCGCCTTCGGGCAACACGTCGCCTGGGCCGAATCGTCGGCCGTGAGCTATGCCAACTCGGTGCTGGGGGCGCGGACCAACCGCGAAGGCGGCCCCAGCGCCCTGGCCGCAGCCATCACGGGACGCACGGCGCGCTATGGCCTGCACCTGGAGGAGAACCGGCGGGCAACTGCGGTGGTCGTGGTGCGCTGCCCGGTGCGGTCCGAGGCGGACCTGGGGGCGCTGGGCTACCTGGTAGGGAGTCAAGTCGGAAAAGGCGTACCCTATTTCCGATTCGAGCACGGGCTACTGGAGAAAGGTCGCGGGACACTGAACACCCTGGGGGCGGCCATGGCGGCCAGTGGCGCGGTGGCGCTGTACCACATCGAGGGACTGACCCCTGAGGCCAAGGCTGGCGAGGTGATCGCGCCGGGCGCCGAAATGTTCGAGGTGGGCGACCTGGCACCGGCCTATGCGGCCCTGAACGGTCCAGCGGAGGCAGTGGACCTGGTGAGTATCGGCTGCCCTCACGCTGCGCTGGCCGAGATCGAGGCAGTGGCCGGCTATTTGGCTGGGCGCCGCGTGAAAACCACATTGTGGATCACCACGGCGCGGGCAACTCGGGAAGCGGCGGAGGCGGCTGGACTGGTCGCCCGCATCGAGGCGGCTGGCGCGCGGGTTGTGGCCGATACCTGCATGGTTGTCGCCCCGGTAGCCGATCTAGGGTTTCGCTCGATGGCCACCAATTCAGCCAAGATGGCCTTCTATACCCCCTCGCATAGCGGCCTCTCGGTGCGTTTTGGACCAATGGAGCAGTGTTTGGAAGCGGCGATCAGCGGTCAATGGCCAGCGACAAGTGGCAAGTGACGAGATGCACGTTACAGCACCCAAGATGTGGAATGTGCAGTGTGGCCAGTGAGGTGGGAGATGGAATTGGCTGGACGGGTCATCAAATCCGGAAAAGCGGAGGGCATAGCACTGGTGTCGCCGGCGCCTATTGGCTTTCTGGGTGGGGTGGACCCCGACACCGGGGTCGTGATCGAACGGGGACACCCTCTTGAGGGGCAGTGCGTGGCAGGCCGGGTGCTGGTCTTTCCCACGGGCAAGGGCAGCACGGTGGGATCGTACACACTGTACCGCATGGCTCAGGCCGGCACAGCCCCAGCGGCCATCGTCAACGCCGAGAGTGAGGCTATCGTGGCCGTGGGCGCCATCATCAGTGACATCCCCATGGTTGACCACATTGACACAGGGCAGATCCGGACCGGCGACCGGGTGACCGTCAAAGGTGAGCTGGTGACGGTGCAGGCAGCGGATGCAAGTGGATAGGCGTATGGACATATATTGGGCCAAGAGGGTTTCACAAGGTGGATGAACTGGTTTTTGTGAAGCTGGGTGGCTCGGTGATCACCGACAAGACACAGCCCGAGACGGCTCGCCCAGAGGTGATCGCCCGGCTGGCCGGGGAGATCGCCGCGGCCCTGGCTGCCCGAGCGGTTCCTTCGAAGACCTCAGGGCAGACGCCTTCGGACACCCAAAGGCATGGCTTGCGGGTGGTGCTGGGTCATGGCAGCGGGTCGTTCGGGCACGTCGTCGCCCGGCGTTACGGCACGCGACAGGGAGTGTACAGTGCGGCCGATTGGCGGGGCTTTGCCGAGGTAGCCGCCGTCGCTGCCCGTCTCAACCGTATCATCGCCGACACCTGCCTGGCGGTGGGGATGCCGGTCTGGTCGCTCCCGCCATCAGCCTCGGCTAGCTGCCGGGGAGGTGAACTGGTGTCGCTGGCGGCCGCGCCGGTGGAGGAGGCGCTGAAGCGGGGCCTCGTGCCCCTGGTCCACGGCGATGTGGCGCTGGACGAACTTCAGGGCGGGACGATCATCTCCACTGAGCAGATTTTCGCCTACCTGGCCCGACGGCTCCACCCAGCGCGGCTGGTTCTGGTTGGGGTGGTAGACGGCGTGTACGAGCGAGATCCCCTATGCGATCCGGCGGCCCGCCGGATACCCGAGATCTCGGCCGAGAACTGGACATCGGTGCGCGCCGCCCTCGGCGGCTCCCACGCCACCGACGTGACGGGCGGCATGTTGGCCAAAGTGGAAGGGATGGTGAATCTGGTTCGCCAACTGCCCGGTCTCACTGTGCACCTGGTCTCCGGGGAACGGCCCGGCGCGCTGCAAGGGGTGCTTTCGCATCCAGCAACGGCCGTTGGCGGAACTGTGATCCGATAAACAGGGAACGTAATCCAGCTAACTTGCCGGTTCCCCCAAAAGGTGCTATGATACCAGCACATGCCAGGAGGATAGGTCAGTCTGATGGGCAAAGCGACGGCGGTTGCCAACCCGAACATCGCTTTCGTCAAGTATTGGGGCAAGGCCGACGCGGTGCTGAACCTGCCGGCCAACCCGTCGCTTTCGATGAACCTTGCGGCCCTGACCACAGTGACCACGGTCGAGTTTCGGACGGGCCTGCCCGCCGACACGTTGACCATCGACGGCCAGGCAGCGACCGGCCAGGCACTGGCGAGGGTGGTAGACCACCTGGACCGAGTGCGAGCCCTGGCCGGGGTCTATGACAGGGCCTGGGTAGCCAGCCGCAACGATTTTCCGGCTGGGACTGGACTGGCTTCGTCGGCGTCGGCCTTTGCGGCGCTGACGCTAGCGGCCACGCGGGCAGCAGGCCTGAAACTGGACGAGTCCGCACTGTCGCGGCTGGCCCGGCTGGGCTCGGGGTCGGCTTGCCGCTCGGTGCCAGCGGGATTTACCCTGTGGGAGGGGGAGACCGACGAGACGTCGTTTGCCCGGCAGGTGGTTCCCGCGGAGCACTGGGATCTGCAGGATGTGGTAGCCATCGTTGCCCACCAGCACAAACGAGTGAGCTCGCACGATGGGCACGACCTGGCGGCAAGCAGCCCGCTGCATGAGGCTCGCCTGGCGTCGGTGCCCAATCTGCTGGCGACGGTGCTGCGAGGGATCGAGGGGCGCGACCTGGCCACCCTGGGACCAGCCATCGAGGCCGATGCCCTGGCCATGCACGGGGTGATGATGACCTCGTATCCATCGTTGCTGTATTGGGAGCCAGCGACGATCGCCGTATTGCAGGCAGTGCGGACGTGGCGCACTGAAGGTTTGCCGGTCTATTTCACTATGGATGCCGGCCCCAACGTGCACTGTCTCTGCGAGGCCACCGATGCCGCTGAGGTGGAGCGGCGTCTGGGGAACCTGGGGAGCGTCCAAGACGTCTTGGTAAGCGGTCCGGGTGGCGGCGTGCGAAGGGTGAACTATCACCTGTTCTAGACGAGGATGGGTGTTCCAAGCAACACCGTCGCTGGGGCGGCGCCCCTGCGACGGTGTCGCCTCATCGTCAATACAAGGCAAGCCTGGAGGAATGGCAGTTGGAATACAGCGACAAGGTTATGGATCATTTCATGAACCCCCGCAATGTGGGGGTCATCGAGGATGCTGACGGTGTCGGACGGACGGGCAACCCGGTCTGTGGCGACCTTATGGAGATGTCGGTCAAGATCGAGGATAACGTGATCACCGATATCAAGTTCCGGACCTTTGGCTGCGGAGCGGCTATCGCTACCAGTTCGATGGCCACAGAGTTGATCAAGGGTAGGACGGTCGACGAGGCATTAGAGATCTCGAACCAGGCCATCGCCCAGGCGTTGGATGGGCTGCCTCCGGTCAAGATGCACTGCTCTGTGCTGGCGGCCGACGCCCTGCGTGCCACCCTGGCCGACTACTATACGCGGCGTGGTGAGCTGAAGAAAGCAGCAGCGCTGATAGACGAGGAGGTGGAGGATCCCCTCGACTCGGAGGAGGCCCGCCAGCCTCTACACTGGGCCGACTTTGGGCGAATGGTTCGAGCTTTGAATAGCGCCTACCCCGATGTAGATCCCTTGGACCAGAGTACGGCCAAGCTCTTCAAGATGGTCCTCAAGCTTCCCGGGTTTGACGACAATCCCGAAGCTGTCAGTGAAGAGCAACTGGAGAAACTGCAAATGGCCTGGCATGAGGTGCAGTCAGGCTAGTTGAAAGGTTGGCAATCGATATGTTGGTGACAATTGTAGGGCTTGTCGTGGCGCTGAGCGTCGTGGTGTTCGTCCACGAGCTCGGGCACCTGCTGGCAGCCAGGCGTTCAAAAGTTGTGGTCGAGGAGTTTGGACTTGGCTACCCACCGCGTCTGTTTACCTTCTGGCGCAACGAGGGAAGGATCGTCATTGGCGGCAAGGAGATCGTCATCCCTCGCCAGTTCGATCTGCCAGAGGGGCTGCAGGCGCGCTCGCTGGTGGTCTATGATACGACTACCGACAAAAAGGGCCGCCTGGTGCTGACCCACCTGGAGGAGGCGGACCCTGCGGATCCGGCCGCGGCGCAAGGCAGCCCAGTGGAACTGTT
>Ga0180437_10004364_pt1 | contig 20206 bp, 18 predicted proteins | sample SS_ome_4_FD_132410 | JGI IMG/M metagenome (GOLD analysis project Ga0180437, IMG submission 132410) | Hypersaline lake sediment archaeal communities from the Salton Sea, California, USA - SS_3_D_1 metaG | ecosystem: Environmental > Aquatic > Non-marine Saline and Alkaline > Hypersaline >... | reverse complement strand
CGCCAAAGTGGCAAAACCCAAGCCATGCCTGGGAGATCAGGCATAAGCGCGCATCGCGGCTGAATAGCCGTAGGGTACGCAAGTAGCTAGCGATATTGTGTTTCTCCTGGTTTACTCCATCGGATATTTGAGGCCCCACTGGGCCCGGATTTGGTCCAAGGTTCGCATGATTTCCAGCGTTTCATCCAGGAGCATCGTCTCGCTCTCCAGCCTGCCGGTTCGAAGACAGCGCATCACTTCGGCGGCCTCATAGTTGAGCCCATTGCCTTCAAGCGGTATCTCGATCACTTCATCCGGCACATCGTTTCTTGAGATGGTGAGTTGAGTGGGTTTGAAAATGGGCGGATGAATCGCGATTCGCCCCTTGCTTCCCATAATCCTGGCCGCCGGGGGAATCCCTGTTCTGAACGACATATAAAGCACCGCGAGTTGACCTTGACCGTAGCCGAAAATAGCTGCCGATTGTTCGTCGACGCCGGTTTCTCCGAGATGGGCCATGCTGGCGATGCGAGCTGGCGGGCCGCCAAATAGCATTGAGGCAATAGACACCGCATACGCGCCGCCGTCGAGCAGTATGCCCCCGCCCAGATGGGGTTTAAAGAAATAGTAAGCGTCATCTCGGGGTGCGACAAAAGCCATGCCGACCTCAAGCATTTGCAGGTCACCAATGACCCCATCCGCCAGCAATTCTCGTAACTTAACGACCAGGGGGATGTATCGAGTCCACATGGCCTCCATCAAAAAGAGCTTCTTCTCCCGCGCGACGCGGATAACGGTCTCGGCCTCCTCGGCGTTGATGGTGAAGGGTTTTTCGCACAGGACCGCCTTTCCGGCTTCCAAACCAAGCAACATGTTCTCTTTGTGGAAAGCGTGAGGTGTTGCCACGTATACCACGTCAACGTCGGGATCGGTAACCAATTCCTCGTAGCCAGTATGACAGTTTGGAACGCCAAATTGTCTCCCAAATTGGCTCGATGTCTCAGCCGTCCGGGACCCAACTGCAACCAACTGGGCATCGGGTAGTATCGCCAGGTCTGTGGCAAAGGCTTTGGCAATCTTGCCAGTGCCCATAATGCCCCAGCCAACTTTATCGCGCATTAGTACATTCTCCTTTACACACTGTCACCTCTATTGCGTTTCGTCTCACAGCGGATATGACAAAACAGTTAGCCCACCATCAACCACCAGTGACTGCCCCGTAATATGGGACGCGTCATCACCAGCCATAAAAAAGACAGCGGAGGCGATCTGGTCCGGTTCAGCAGGTCTGCCCAACAAGGCATGCCCTTCCAGACTAGCCCGCAATTCCTCAGGAGTTTGGCCACGCGCTGCAGCTCTTCTTTCGTGAAATTCTGTTACCGTCACGCCTGGGCAAATGGCGTTAACGCGGATGCCATCATTGCCGTGGGCGATCGCCAGACTACGTGTCAAAGCCAACACGCCTGCCTTGCTGGCGTCATACGCAAGCATATTTCCGCCGCCTACTCCTAGCAAGGCATTGATCGAGGATATCAGGACAATAGCGCCTGAACCTTGTTCGACCATAGCCGGCAGAACTGCTTTGCAGGAATAGGCCACGCCCTTAAGATTCACGCCAATAACACGTTCCCAATCCGCTTCGCTCGTCTCGAACACGTCTCCGCTGATTTGCACGCCGGCGTTGGCCACCAGAACGTCAAGTCTGCCCCACTTATCCAGGGCCACCCTAGCCCAAACTTGCGCATCTGCTTCCCGTGATACATCGCCTTGGCAGAAGATTACTTCTCCACCATGACTCTGGATCAATTCCTGGGTTTGCTGTCCATCCTCTTCCGATATTTCTGCGACGACTACACGGAAGCCCTCACGGGCAAACCGAAGGGCGCAAGCTTTGCCGATTCCAGCACCCCCTCCTGTGATGATGGCAACTCTATTCTGAGCCGACACCGTAAGATAACCTCCTCCCCAAATACGTTTCCGGAAGCTTCAGGACTGCTGCACATAATGCAGTTCATCATATCACCCAAGCTTCCGAGAAGGTAAGTTGCGTATCAGTTCAAACGATTGCAGACGACTTCACCGCCGCGCATCACCAGGCGAATCTGGCGCAGGGTGGTGATGTCCTCAAGTGGATTTCCACAGACAACGACAAGATCTGCACCTTTGCCAACTTCCAGTGTACCAATCTTATCCTCCAGGCCCAGCGCCTCCGCCGCCACCTTGGTTCCAGCCATAATCGCCTGCATAGGCGACAAGCCTAACTCAGTCACCATGAGCTCTTGAATCAGCGCATAATCATCGCAGTGGATGTCCGTCACGCCTGCATCACTGCTGGCCACAAGCTTCACGCCGTGCCCATACAACCTACGCCAGGTCACGTTGAGCTGGCTGCGTGGCGCCAAGCCTTCTTCGGAGCCGCCGCGCTGTTGCAATTGGCGGTAATCAATCACATTGGTGGGGCAAACATAGATTCCCTTGCGCACGATTTCATCGGCGATCTCTGGGGCGAACACGGAACCTTGTGGGGTCATGAGCGAACAGTGTTCGATGCGCTGAATACCGACCTCTACACAAGATTGAATGCCAGTTATGCCGTGGGCGTGAGCGGCGACCCGCACCCCAAGACGGTCCGCTTCTTCTTTGATCGCCGCGAGCTCGGCCAAATTGTACTGGCTATGATCTGGGTCTCCGCCACCACCGGCGGTGGCCATTACCTTAATAAAGTCTGCACCCGCTTCTACCTGTTCGACGACGGCTTTCCGAACCTCGCCCACTCCAGTGGCAATTCGGCCAATGCCGTGCTCCGCGCCATGTCCACCTTCGGTGGTGATGGTTGCGCCGCTGGCAACGATGCGTGGGCCTTGAATCGCGCCCCTCTCAATCGCATCGCGCAGGGGGAAGACAATTTCGTTCGGAGCGCCACAGTCACAAACGGTAGTCACCCCAGCCTGAAGGGCTGCCTGGGCATTACCCGCAGCACGCAACAGGATGAATTGTTGGCTTTCTTCTGGGTCAAGTTCTGGCCCTTTGGCCGCGTCGAATACAAGATGTAGGTGCGCGTCAATGAAACCGGGCAGCAACGTGACGTCGCCCACATCAAACACGGTCGCTTTGGGGATTTGCTCTGCAATCGCTTCGTCACCCCACGGCTTGATGTCTTGTATCCGGCCATCTTGGATGATGAGTGCCTGATCCTCAAACGGCTCTCCCCCCTGACCGTCAATCAACACTGCCGCTCTAATGATTCGTAGTATTGGCTCTCTTGTTTGCTGGTTCATTTCAACTCTCTTTCCTGCTCACGCCCAGTGCTGGCCTAGGGGCTCGCGAAGCCAGAGTGCTCTTTTGAAGCTTCTGCTTTCACTCGAATTGTGCATTGAACATAATCCCATCCAGCCCGGTCTATCGCGCGAATTTCAATAGCGGCTTGCAGTCTCCGTCCCAATGCGCTGAGACAAACTTGCCAGCCGCGTGGAGTTTCTCGCATCGTCTTTGACAAGCGGGGAGGTGAATTGCGCATCTCTTTCGTTTAGCTCTTTCTCAGCTATCTTGACCGTGGGATGCTCGATACGTAGGAAACAGGGGTTATACCACATCCACTTCTCCAACAAGGTGAATGGGAACCTGTTACCATTGAATCTCCACCATGTCCTCGGCCGCATACACCTGACCTGAGAACAGACGTCTTGCTTCGTCAACCGCTTCAGCCGGACTTATCCCATACGGCTGGTGGACGACAGTCAGTCCACTGGCCCCTGCTTCTTTCGCTGCCCCGGCTGCACCGACCATACCGCCCAGGGCGTTGATCACCAGCATATCGGCGCCACATCCAAGCTCAATAACCTTTTCATTAGGCTCAGCATCACCCGTGAAAGCGATCACGCCTTCTTCCGTCTCAAACCGGTAGCCCTGGCTTTCAAGATACGGCTGCGCATGATCAACCTCGTAGGCGTAACACTCCCAACTTTTTCCGCTCGCAATCTTACCTCCACGGCATTCATATACATTCACCACTGGCTCTGGCCGAGGGCCTTCCCCCCCACGCCTGTGGTACTCACGAACGCTCATCGGGTGTCGCATACGAGCCACCACGTCCAACCAGAAAACACCTTTATCTTTGCCCCACAACCGCTCGGTGATGTCCTTGATGGGGGGTGGGCCATAGACATTCAAGTCCCCCTCGACACCGATGGACATATCGAAGCGCGTCATAAGAAAACAGGCATAATCGGACATATGATCAGAGTGATAGTGAGTGAAGAATAGATGCTCGATTCTTGTGCACGGGATGGACATCTGATACATTTTGTAAGTAGAAGCCGGCCCGCAGTCGATCATAAGCCATTCGTCACCAATCTCCAGTAGGAAGCTTGTGCCCCATCTTTCAGGCAGCGGCACTGGCCCGCCAGAGCCGAGCAATATCAAGCGTGGCATCCGGGTGATTTCCTTTTTATTTTGAATGTGACTCACTATAGAGATAACACGCCGCCTGGTGGTCGGACTCGTTTATTTGATAGAGAGGCGGCTGTTTAGCGAGGCAGTGATCCATGCGGCTAGGACAGCGAGGATAAAAACGACAGCCACTGTCCGCGTGCGTACGCAGTTCCTCGTCATCAGGTAAGCTGATTTGCTCGTTCCATTTTTGGTCTGCGTCGGGAACGGGTATGGAGTCAATCAATTGTTGTACGTAGGGATGCTTGGGGTATTCAATGACGCCAACCGTATCACCTCTCTCGGCGATCGCGCCTTGGTAGAGCAAGTAGATTTCATCTCCCACCTGGTAGGCCGTGCTCAAATCATGGGTGATGTACAAAAAGGAGATGTTATGTTCGTCTCGTAGACGTAGCATGATGTCAAGGATCATGGCTCGCAAAGAGGCATCGACCATAGAGACTGGCTCATCGGCCACTATCAGGTCTGGCTTCAGAAGATAGGCGCGGGCCACCATCATCCGCTGGCGTTGCCCGCCGCTAAGTTGGTGGGGATGTTTGTGCAATATCTCTTCCCCCTGAAGCCCCACCACTTTTAGGGCATCCTCTATTAAGTCACGCGCTTCCTGCTTATTGCGAGCCAGCTTGAAGTTATTGATCACCAGGTCGAAAATATGCTTAACTGGATAAAAAGGGTTATAGACCGCGTAGGGGTCTTGAAAAACGGCCTGCACGTGGCGCCGGTAATCGAGCTTTTGTGTCCGATTCATGTGTCCTATATCGGTGCCCCTGAATAGGATCTCCCCGGAAGTCAAGTCTATGAAACCCAGCATGAGATTGGCCAAGGTCGATTTGCCGCTGCCGCTTTCACCCGCAATGGTAATGATCTTGGCTGGCTTTTCTGGAATAGTTAAGTTGAAGTTTTGCAGAGCAACAACCTCGCTGCCCCCTTGCAAAAAGCCGCCGCCGAAGATCTTGGTGGCGTCTTTGACTTGTAGTAAAGGTTGGGTCATGTCACTGTCTCTCAGTTCGTCAGCTTTTTGGCGTTTCAGGTCCAGTCTCTCAGTCTGTCAGCTTTCCAGGTAAGAACCTGACAAGCTGACCGGCTGAAGGATTGCCTGACCATCATAGAGATGGCAGGCTACTTGATGGTCAGGCTTAAGCTCCTGCAAAGGAGGCACTACTTCACGGCAAGCCTCCGTCACTTGAGGACAGCGGAGCTGGAAGACACATCCGGGAGGTGGGTTGCGCAGATCATGGGTCAGGCCTTCGGTGATCTTGAGCGGTTTGCGTTCTTTGATCGAGGGGATTGACTCAATCAGCAGTTGCGTGTAGGGATGAAGGGGATCGGTGAGTGCCGTTCTGACCGGGGCAATCTCCACGATGCTACCTGCATACATTACGGCAATACGATCCACCAGTTGTGCCATCAGGCCGATGTCGTGGCCAATCAGGATCATGGAAGCCCCCAGTCGTTCCTTGATGTCCAACAACGTCTGGGCTACAATGCGTTGGACGATTACATCCAGAGCACTAGTTGGCTCGTCGGCGATAATCAATGTCGGGTTGAGGGCAATGGCCATGGCAATACACACACGCTGCTTCATACCACCGCTTAATTCGTGGGGATACATATTATAGATACGACTGGGTAGCCCCACCATGTTGAACAGCTTGAGAATGCGTTCTTCCGACGCTTTCTTGGACTGCTTGCCTTCGTGTCTATTGATGGCATCAGCAATCTGCTTGTGGACGCGCATAACTGGGTTGAGGGAATTCATAGCTCCCTGGGGAATGAGTGCCACCTCTTTCCAGCGGACATCTCGGAGTTCTTGTGAGTTCAGGCTCAAGAGGTCGATTTCCCCACCGATAATCGTCTGTCCCCCCACAATGCGGCCGGGCGCTTGGATCAATCGCAAGATTGCCATTGCCGTCGTCGTTTTGCCACAGCCCGACTCACCCACCAAGCCGATTAGCTCGCCTTGATAGACCTCAAAGCTGATTCCATTGACGGCGATGACATCACCCTGAGGTGTTTCGTAATGGACTCGTAAATCCTTTACCTCTAAAGCGACCTCCCTCGTTTCCGGTTGATTTACTGGCAGCACGTCATGGGTGTCGCTCATTGTTGAAGCCCTCGTAAACGCGGGTTGGCAACTTCATCCAGGCCAATCGTCATCAAAAAGAGGCTGATGAAAATAATAACCAACATCACAATCGGTGGACCCCACCACCACCACATTCCGCGAAAGATAGCGGAAAACGAAAGGGCATTATTTATGGTCATACCCAAGGTTGGGATGCGGGTAGGCCCTAAACCGAGCGTCTCCACCCCAGTAGCAGCCAGAATAACGGCGGCAACTGCACCTGTAAAGCTCGCGGCCAGATAGGGCAAGAGGTTGGGCATAATCTCTTTGAACATGATATCAAGGGTAGAGGCCCCAGAGAGATACGCCATTTGGATATAGCCTCGTTCGCGCATACTGAGTACTTGTGAGCGGATCAAGCGGGTAGGCAAGGGCCAGGCGAAGAGAGCCATAATCAAAGCCATACTCATGATCTCAACCTGGGGGATATAGCTGGCGATCACTACCAACACTGCCAAACCGGGAATGGTTATCATGACGTCAGCCAAGGTACTGATAACAGAGTCTACCCAGCCTCCTAGAAGTCCCGCGGCAAAACCAAGAGTAATTCCTACCAGCATACCCACTCCAGCACCAATCAGCCCAACGCGGAGGGAGCGGGGCGTCGCCACGATAAGCACAGCCAGCATGTCTCGGCCTTGACTTTCAGTACCGAGGGGATGGTCTGGATTTGCTGCTTTGAAAGTCGGACCTGGAACACCCTCCACCCAAATAGGGACAGTGTTTGTGGGTGCTGCACCTATGAACGCCAATTTCTCATCCCAAAACAATGGGCCGACGAATTCTATAGAAAGCACTGCCAGAAATACGAGCAACCCAAACAAGAGTTTGCGGTTCAGCCAGGGTGTGTCCCATCTCCTGACAAAAGGTGTTGTTTTCTCTTTAGGGACGGCTTGTGGAGCCGTGGTCGTCGTCATACTCTAGCTCCTCTTGTATGTGATTCGAGGATCGATCAGCGGATAGGTCAGATCAAGAACCAGAATTGCTAACGACACCCCAAAAATTACATAAAACACAATGCCCTGAATCACGGTATAATCGCTGCTTAGGATAGCCTGGTAAAGCAAATAGCCGATGCCTGGATAGGCAAATATAAGCTCGACTATGACGAAGCCACCAGCGATGGAACCCAAGGCCACGCCCAAGGCTGTTACCTGCGGGAGAATGGCATTACGCACACCGTAATTCCAGAACACGCGCCAGGGTCTCAAGCCTTTGGCTTCTGCCAAGATCATGTAGTCTTCGCCGTCGGTGGTGATCATCATTCCGCGCATACCCAGAGCCCAGAAGCCCATCCTTACCAGAACCACAGCCATAGCGGGTAGGATAGCGTGTTTGATGACACTCACGGCAAAATCCCAATCCCAACCCGGGGAAACAGCCAGATCGTGCCCGCCTGCGTAAGGCAGCCAATCCAAGATATGGGAAAAAACGTATACCAGGAGAATACCAAGCATAAAGGCCGGGATGGAAGTGAAGGTCAAAGAAAGAGGGAGGATTGCCCTTATCGGGCGTGGCGTGCCGCGCCAGGCCAGGAGGGCGCCGATAGCGTTACCCACAACAAATGCAATAGCCGTGGCGACCAGCAGCAGACCAAGTGTCCACGGCATGCTGCGTTGGATCATCTCATCAACTTCGGCTGGAAAGGCGGAAAGCGAATAACCATTGCGAAATGTCACAGTGTTTAGCATATAACGCAGATACTGAATGTGGATCGGTTTATCCAAGCCAAATCGTTGGCGCCAGGCTTCGATCATCTCCTCGCTATTCTCAATATTGCCCCCCGTGACGGCCATCTGTCCGATCATGCCATCCACTGGGTCACCAGGAGTCAAACGAGGAATGATAAAGATGATGGTGGTCCCCAACCACACTGTCAAAACAAACATGCCAAGTCGCTTTAGAATATATGCCTTTGACAAACCGCCCATATCACCCCTTTCATCTGAACAAGTTATGCAGAGTTTTTGGTTTACAAAACACCGAAGGTTTTCATCCGGCAGATAGGAGATGAAGTTGGTCGCCGGCAATAGAACGATTGCCGGCGACCACGGTATGTTACAAACTCACTCCGGCTCTGCAGGTTGCAGATTGTGAATGATCCAAGCCGTCGTTGTTGCGGCCATATCAGGCTGGATGTACGGATTGTCCGCAGAGGGCCAGTTTACCCAGTAGGTTTGGTTGTAGGGCCAGATGATGGGGTTCTGGACAAGTGGAACCGAGGGCAGATCCTGGTACCAGTAATCCATCGCATCCAAGAACAGTTCGTCCATTCTGGGATCGCCGGGCGGCACAGTTCCCATCTCAGCCACAATTTCACTGTACTGTTCTGCAATCTCGCCACTCCATCGCGCCGAGTTGGTGTAGAACCCATCGACAGGCTCGCCGGCTGGGCGGAAATGCCGCGTGCTGTAAGCATCCAGCGAAAGCCACGGATCGAACTGTGAACCGCAAGAGACGAAGAAGATGAACAGTTCGTGATTGCCGTTCAATAGGTTGTCAATGAAATTCGGGATAGTCTGAACGTCTTGCACGGCGTTGATGCCGACCGCCTGCAACTGCTCGACGACGACACCGTTCAGGGTGGTGATGATTGCATCTTCGAAGTTGACGATAGTAGCCGACAACTCCTCGCCATCTTTCTCGTAATAGCCGGTTGACTCGTTCAGCACCCACCCTTTGCTCTCAAAGATACTCCTGGTCAGTTCAGGGTCGTACTGATCCACTGGGTATTCGCTGAAGTCAATCAGGTCAACGTAACGTTTGAGGGCCGGGAAATCAGGCAGCGGATTGCGTGATGGCGAAGCCATGCCTGAATAGGTGATGTCAACGATTTGATCCCGATCAATGGCATGAGCTACTGCCCAGCGCATTTCAGGATCATCCCACGGTGGCACGGTGTGATTGAACTCCAGGTTGCGGGTGCAGACGTCAATCCAGCCGTACGGCGGTTCTTCGGACCAAGCTATTATCTTGTCGTTGAGAACTCGCAGTGTTTCGAAGGAGCCAGGGCTAGCCAGCGCCATAGAGTCCAGGTCGTTTTTGGCCGTAGCGGCGGCCCGCGTCTCCTCGGGACCGTAGAAAACCCAGACAAGTTTCTCAGGTGCAGGCAATGGCCGCCAGCCCGATTCTGCGCCCCACCAGTCATCGTCACGAACGAAATTGTAGACAGTGTCGGTGAAACTATCAAGGGTGTACGCCCCACTGTAGACTGGCCACCCCTTATCAGGATCATAGTTTCTGAAGGTAACCGGGTCCTCCTGTTCGCTCCAGATGTGTTCCGGGACAGGATAGAAGGCTCGGGAACCGGTGCCTCCGAATCGGGTGAGCTGGAAGCGCGGATCAGGCTCCTCGAGTTTAAACTCAATCGTATAGTCATCGACCTTGTTGATCTCTACGCCGTCGAATTCAATAGGTGTGTTCAAGTCGGGGTGGTTTTGGATCATTTCGACAGTGTAAATGACGTCGTCGGCGTTAAACTCTTCACCATCACTCCATGTGACTCCCTCGCGCAAGGTGAGTGTCCAGACACTCAAATCCTCGTCGGGGGTCATGTCCAGAGCCAGCCAGGGTTCAAATTCTCCGGTGATGACGTTGACCAGGAACAGTGGCTCCGTCAATGCTTGAGCCAATCCCTTTGGTCTGGGCCGGCCGGCCGAATATGGATTCCAGTTCTGAGGGTCAGCAGGTTTGCCCCCTTCGAGGTCGAAAATGACCGTTTTGCGGCGATCGAGTTCTGCCTCATCTACCTTCTCGACCTCCACGGTGACAACTTTTTCAACTTCTTTGACGACCTCGACGGTCTCCACAACTGTGACCGGTTCGCCCTCAACTACCTTTTCGACTTCAACCGTTTCGATGACAACGACGGTTTCCACCACCTTCTCGACAACCGGGGCGGGGGCGGCACACGCAGCGAGGCCTAGCAGTAACACGGCCGAGAGTGCCAGGAGCAGATATGCTTTTTTGTTCACTTTTTCCTCCTTGATGATGCTCAAATAGGATTGATCGTTCTCCTGTCCAGGAGACTCTATGTACCCCATGCTCAGATCAGGTCAGTTGTCCCTTGAATCACCCCCTTTCCAAAAACCGCTGAACTGCAGTGCTACCCCAGTTCTTTCAGAACCTCTTTGAAGGCGGCCACCAATTGTTGGTTCTGTTCCGGTGTGCCGACGGTGACGCGCAAAGCCTCTGGTATGCCAAAGGGGTCCGTGGGTCGTATGATCAAACCGCGACGCAATAATGCCTCGTCGATGGACTTCACAGGGTGCTTGAGATTGATAAGCATGATAAAATTCGCCTGGCTGGGCAGACACTCCACCCCCATGGCCTGAAAGCTTTGACATAGATATTCCTTGCCTTCGGCATTGACTTGTCTGGACTTCTCGACGTGCTCTTGATCATCCAGGCTCGCCAGGGCAGCAACCAGACCTAGCCGACCGCTATGAAAGGGGGGCTGCGTGCGGAGCAAGTACTCAATGAGCGTCTTGTTGGCTATGCCGTAGCCAATCCGAACGCCTGCCAGACCGTAAACCTTGGAGAAGGTGCGCGTGATAAGCACATTGCGCCCCTCCAGAACGTAGCGTATGGTATCTGGATAATCGGCGGCATCCACGTATTCTCGATATGCCTCATCAAGAACCACGACGACAGATGACGGGACTCGGTCTATAAATGCGTCAATTTCATCTTGGCTCAAGATTAGCCCGGTAGGATTGTTAGGGTTGCTTACGAAGATCAGACGCGTCCGGTCGCTGATTTGATCGGCCGTTGCATGGAGATCATACCTGAAATCTGTTGCTTCCACAAACTTGCACTGACCGCCGTACAAGGTGGTGGCCAGCTCATACATCTGGAAGGGCGGCCTGGGTATAAGCGATTCGCCTCCGCCGGATAAAAATGACTGCGCTGCTGAGCAAATCACATCGGATGATCCGTTTCCGATGACAATGTTTTCAGCCTCGATATCCGGCCCCAGCAATGTTGCTAACTTGCACTTCAGATCTTGCGCCTCGACGCTGGGATACTCGTGCATATCGGCTGCAGCCTGCTTGACCGCTTCGATGGCGAAGGGCGACGGCCCCACGGGATTTTCGTTTGATCCTAGCTTGATCACTTCTTCGACTCCTAGTTCACGTTTTAGGTCCTCGGCTGATTTGCCACGAGTGTACACGGGCACGTTGAATAGATCAGGTTTAAGCGTCGGGTTTGCAATAGCCATTAACAATCCTCTGAAACAGTGAGTTCAATGATATCCCTATTCTGTGGTAGGTTTGTCTTTCGCTTCAAAGTCAGCCAGGACATGCGTCAACTCGGGACGGGGCAGGCGTTTGACCACTGAGGGCATAGGGGGAAACTCCTTGTGAGGCTCTTTCTGGTACCAATATGCCACACTTGAATAATCATCCCATCTATTGTTGGCATGGCCGTGCTCGATAGTCACCCTAACCGATTTGGAAAAGGTTATTGGTGATTCTACATGATATCTGTACAAAGTCCATTTTCCAGTCAGAGCCCTGGGATCGCCAGCCAGGGACACGCCAAAATAGGGTGCCGAAAACTGACCGGGAAACCCAAATGCCGAACAGAAGTAGTCCTCGGTGCCGGTCCCGTGGATGGACGGAGGGAAAGCCTCACCATCTATGAAGATCATCTCATCCCCTTCGCCGAACCATGGGAAAGTTTTGTTGGTTATGGGGTGGACACTGAGGTTACAACCAACATAGTGCCCCTCCCCTTCTGCCTCTAAGATGAGATAATTGTCCGCACCGTCTAAATTCGGCGTGTTCCACACCACTTCCTCCCCTGCACCTAAACGGAATGCCGCAAGTGGGTCGCTCATATGGAAATCGCCCCATCCCTGACACGGGTTCTCACGTCGCCACGATGCGTGGAACCTCCCCAGGTCCTCTTCCAGGGCATCGTATTGCTCGTAGCCGATGTGGTAGAAAAAGGCCCACGCATCTCGATCACACTCATTCTCTACCTCGATCCGCGCAGACTTGGCGAATGGCATAGGGAAGAAACAATTCATGCCTGCCCTATTGTTAAGCGGCGGTTGGGAGGCTATCATAGCCAGTGGCGCCGACACAAAGTGAGAAACCTGGCCGTGACCTACGCCAAAGAAATCACCCAGTGGGCTGACAACGCTCGGCGTCTGTTCGCCATCCCAATACATGCGCAGGAGCATCTTGCGTGGATAGAGAAGGTCCTCGCAGGCAACGGTGATCCAGATATGGGTGATGCACCCCGGCCCTACGATATCGGCGATGGTCACGGTCTCTCCCTTGGGGATCGATATAAAATCCCTATTCCCACCTGATTTATCCCAGCTTGAGAGCTTTTTGGAGCGATACTTCCTCAGCTTTGCCAGGCCTCTCATCGGTCCCAGATTGGCCCACTGATCGCGGTCTGACACCTTACATACCTCCTTACGTGAATGTAGATAGGCAGAAACGTTATCATCCCTTGAGACCTGCCAATGTAATTCCCTCTGTGAAGTGCCTTTGGAAGGCGAGGAACACAACAATCGCTGGCAGGGCGCCGATAGTCGCGGCGGCCATTTGAAGAACGTATGCCGTTCGATAGGGACTGCCGGCTAATAGAGACAAACCGACGGTTACGGTTCTCATTTCGAGACTGTTAGTAACGATGAGGGGCCAAATGAAAGAGTTCCAATCCGCCGTAAAGAAGAATATGGTCAAGGTGGCCAAGGCTGGTGTGCACTGTGGGAGTATCACCCGCCAGAAGATGCCGAACTCCGAAGCGCCATCGATTCTTGCTGCGTCGATGAAGTCGGATGGTATGCTACGCATAAACTGTCTCATCAAGAATATGCCAAAGGGCCTGGCCAGTTGGGGCACAATGAGACCATGGTAGGTGTCCAGCCACCCAAGTTTGGCCAGCAGGATATACACAGGCACCAAGTTCACCCAGTAAGGAAGCATCATGGTGGCTACAATAAAAAGGAGAATCACATGTTGCCCCCGAAATTCGTACTTGGCCAGGGCATATCCAGCCATTGCACTCAACAGCAAAGCCCCTAATGTTCCCAGCACAGAGATGAGCAACGTGTTGAAGTAGAAACGGGCAAAGGGAAACATGTTCCAGGCCTCTACATAGTTCTGAGGCTGGAACGGATTGGGGATCCACTGGGGCGGCATGGCAATCGCATTCTCTTCAGTTTTTAAGGACGTTCCCACTGCCCATAGGAAGGGGAAGAGGGTCGCCAAAGCGAGTGCCATAAGGGTTAGATAGATAATGGCTTTTCCTGAAGTCTCAAACACCTTCGGCCTGGACACATTTGAGGTCATACCTCAAATCTCCTGACGTGGATTCTAAACTGGATGACAACAACTACGAGAATGACCAAGAACAGAACGACGCCTATGCTGGAACCATAGCCCATCTTTAAAGAACCAAAAGCGACCTGGTAGAGATAGTAAACAGTCACCATCAGAGTCTTGGGGGGACCAGCCACTCCGCCCAGTATCAGAACTTGGTCAAAGACCTGAAACGATCTTATGATGGCCATGATGATCACAAACGTTGTCGTGGGCGCCAGCAAGGGCAGGGTAAGATGTCTTATTTGCTGCCACTTATTGGCGCCGTCCACCGTAGCGGCTTCGTAGAGTTCAATGGGTATGGACAGAAGTCCGGCCAGAAAAATAACCACATTAAAACCAAAGGTCTGCCATATAGTCATAACGATGAGCGAAGGAATAGCCAGATGGGGATCAGACGTCCAGAACTGCCGTGGAATCCCCATCGCGGAAAGAACCGCGTTCAGGAAACCATAGGCCGGACTGTAGATCCAGTTCCACATCATAGATACCGCAACCGATGAGACGACTACCGGGATGAAATACAGGGTCCTAAACAGAACTTTCCCCTTCAGCCACTTTTCGTTGAGGACCAGGGCTACTATCAATGAAAAAAGAACGCCCAAAGGTACTGAGCCTAGCACGTAAAATAGCGTGTTCACAAACGAAGCTTTGAAGCGCGCATCAATCAGCAGGCGCTTATAGTTAGCCAGACCTGCGAAGCGGGCCGGGCTCATCATATCCCATTTAGTGAAGCTCAGCCCAATGGCAGCCAGGCTCGGAAGCAACGAAAAAACGATCAGGATGGTCATCACCGGCAGAAGGAACAGGAAGGCCGCTCTCAGCTTGTAGTCCTGGAACCAGAATTTGTGAGATCGTTCTCGCCGTTTTACGTTGATGGCCATGTCTTCTCCCTTAAGTAGATCTCAGTGACCTTGAGTAGTAGCCCGGTGTTTTTCACAGGCAGGGCCGAGGCGTCCGCTGACGCAGACGCCTCAACCCCAGATCCAACAAGCTGGGCCTCTTGGCCCGCGCAGTCACATATCTTCTGGCTGTGGTTTGTTTGGATCTCCTATTCAAGCGCTGGAGCGTCTTGCAGTGCTAGGTTGCACTCGTCGTTGGCCGCTTTCATCAAAGCCTCGTAGTCCGGCTCGGCGCCTTTGCTGAGCGCCCCCTCCATCATGGTGTTACACGGATTGATCACGATCCCGGCGTAATCCGTGGCACGGATGGCACGCGTCCATCCCTCTTCAAGCATCTTCTGGTAGATCGCCGTCTTGGGGGAGACCTCCATTTGATCCATAGCCGACTTCGAGGGTGGGAAACCTAGACCTGCTTGGGCGAGCGCAATGGTATTCTCCGGTCCGGCCCAGTACTTGATCAACTCCCAGGCCGCCTCTTGGTTCTCAGCCCCTTTTACCATCGCAATCCCATCTCCAAACATCATGTTAGCGGCTTCGCCCACATCTTTATCGCGGGGGACGAGGGCCACATCCCAGTTAACGCCGGACGCATCTATGTCGGGAACAGTGTTGGGACCGGTAAGAACCATGGCCACTTGTCCCTCCATGAAGGCTGGATGCCCGTGAGCCGGGCCCAGTTCGCGCAGGTAGGGGGCCACGTGATGCTCCTGGGTCAGGTTACCGTAGAAGGTGATAGCCTCGATAGCCTGGGGGCTGTCCAGAGTGCATTCCGTCGCATCCTCGTTCATCCAATCGCCACCAAAAGTCCACAGGTAGTGGTCGAAGTCCGAATTCCACCACCAGGTGTAGATGCCCCATTGCGTGATGGTCTCGGGATCGAAATCGGGGTCCTCGGCGTTCTTGCCGCTGGCGTCAAGGGTGAGTTTCTTAGCCGCCGCCAGCATGTCATCCCAGGTCCAGTCGTCGGTTGGATAGGGTACACCTGCCGCGTCGAACATGTCCTTGTTATAGGCAAGTGCGTGCAACATCACGGATACGGGCAGGACGCGTGTCTCGCCCCCGTAGACGCCGTACTTAAGGACCTCGGGCAGCCAGTCATCTCGGTCCATACCGTTCGGCCCATCGATGAAGCTATCCAGCGGCTCCAACGCGCCCTTGGCAGCGAAGGTAACGGCCTGCTCCAGGTAAGGCAACAGGATCACGTCTGGCCCTTCGCCAGCCGCGATCTCGGCCGGTATCTTCACCCAGAAGTCGGCGTGGGGAAGCTCCTCGCGCTCGACGATGATGTTGGGGTGCTCCTCAGCGAACTTCTCCAGTGCCTTGTCACGCACCTCAAGGCTGGTACCCGACTCGGCCACGGCTGCGAAAGTGATCGTCACTTCCTCGACAGGGGCTGTTGTAGGTGGAGGCGCTGGTGCCTCAGTCTCGACTGGGGGCGCCGAGGGTGTAGCCAACACACAACCGGTCAGCAGCCCACTGCCTAGAAGAACCAGCACTAGCAGCAGATTCATAACCTTTTTCATTTGACCCTCCTCTATGTCATGCTGTCAGTAGTCCTGCGTTGTTTACCATCTGATTGTCTGATCGATCCCAAAGCACGAATATCCAGTGAGCGCCACCTCCTTTTCTCGACACGCCAGCTCGCCGAAAAGCCAGTCTTGCCACAACTGCCGGGCATGTGTACCCAGCCTGCGCATCAGCTACGCTCTGAAACTATGAGAGCCCTGCCGGGTGACCGCTCATATCAAGTTGCACTTTTCTGGTATGATGGTTTATTTTGACGTCTTGTGTAATCTAGCTGCGTTTCTTCCGTAGCGCGCCACTCTCTTGGGCCCGCTCGATTCGCTTGATCAGCTCTCCCGGCATGTCTTCCGGCTTAAGGCCGCTGGGCGGGGTAAAGGTACCTCGTTGGTACAGAATCCTGAGGCTCTCCAAGGCGCCTTCCATCTTGTCGGACAGCGTCTTGGGCGGTTTGTCAGGCGGGAAGAGATTGGGTGGATAGAGTGGGTCCTGGTAGATCTCGCGAAAGCCCTCGGTGCGCAGGTCCGCCCACAGGTTATGCCAGATGAGGGCGCGGCGCTTGCGCAGCGCCTCGATATCAATGGTTGCTCCGATAACGCCCTCGGCCGGATAATTGGCCTGGCGCATAATGTTCCCGTAGTAGTCCACGATCAAGGACCGACCGGGGCAGAAGGCCTTGGGGTAGTAGTCGTAATCGACCGAGCCCCAGTTGGCGGCTACGATATACAGGCAATTGTCGTGGGCCCGGGTGCGCGTGGTAAACGTCCAACTGTCCCACGGGTCGCTGACTCCCTCTATCTCCTGCATGGCGTTGCAGCGGATGATTACCTCGGCTCCATTGTAGGCCAGGGCCCTGGATACCTCTGGGCTATGACCGTCGTGGCAGATCATAATTCCCAGTTTGCCGATGTCGGTGTCGACAACGGGGAAAAGGCTCTTGATATCGCTACCATAGATGGGGCCGTACTCATCCAGAATGTCGTGGGGGCTGGTGCCTAGCCCGATAAAGGCTGGGACGTGCCACTTGTGATACTTGAGGATGACATCCCCCTCCGGCCCGATGATGACACCGGTGTTGAACCAGCGGTCGGGCCACTCGGGCAAGCGTTCCACGATACCGCCACCCGCGATGTAGATGCCGTACTCCTTGGCCTTTTCAGCCAGGACGTTGACTTCGGGGCCGGGGATCTCAATAGCCACATCCATAAACCCGCCGAGTTGCTTCTCTCCTTTCCCCGGCGTGGTTACGCCCTGCATAAAATACTCGGGAAAGGCAATCAGTCGGCAGGGGTGTTCCCAGAAATAGCCCACGGTGAAATCTATCAGTTTGCAATAGCGATCCAGGTTGCGCATGATGTCGTCACGGGTTTTTGCGACGACCAGCTCCGGCTGGATGAGCGCCGCCACATAGGGCTCTATCATACCATTCTCCTCCTAGACTTTCGATTTGTCCTGGCGACAGGATTTGACATATATATAGGGAAAAAGAAGGACATATGAGATGACCGAGAGGTTCAGAGATGCTTTGATCATTCTGGCCACGTCCTGGGGGGTCAGGTAGACCACGGCCGGCATTGACTTCTCGGGATCACTCCTGATAATAATACGGTCTGCGTCTCGCTGGATAGAACCTATTTCAATCTGCATCTTGGCTAGTTTGGTATTCACCTGCATGCCAGATCGTTGATCTCCTTTCCAAAATATTCTGCGTCAAAGGTGCTTCGCAGTCAGATCATCTGACTGGACTGTTGACGCTTTTTGTCTGTTTTAAGGCTTCTGAGCACCGCATCCCTTACGCTGTTGATGTGCGTTGCTATTGTTTGCCTGATCTGCTCCAGATCTCCATTCTCAAAGGCGCGATAGATTGCCTGGTGTTCCTGCTGGGTGTGTGTCACTGACTCAACACTGTGCACGTATTGGACGCGTGCCACCTGGATAGGTATGTTCAAGCTTTCATACATCTGTAGAAGACGGTTGTTGTCTGCCAACTTAATGAGGATCCAATGCAGATCGCGATTCCACGTCAGGTAAGCGTCATAATCAGGATCATCACTCTGGGCAATCCTGTCAATGTTGGCCATACATTTCTTCATATCGGCCAGGAGTAAGTCCACTTTGCCCTTCTCCAGGACCTTCTCGGCTGCATATGACTCCATTAGCAACCGCAAATCGAACAACTCATTCGCGTCTTGCGTACTCATCGTGGAAACAAACGTCCCCCGGCGGGCCACTTTGTCGACGAGGCCTTCCAAGGCCAGGCGGTTCAGTGCATCTTTCACTGGCGTGCGGCTTACACCAAGCTGGCTGGCCACCTCATCAACCTGCACCTTGTCACCCGGCTTTAGCTCGCGCTGGAATATTTTCTTCTTGAGTACTTCATAGACCTTATCGCTTAGAGCTGTGTGGTCTATAAGGGGGAAGGTGACTTCATTCATCATTTGGCGCACCACTGCCGGATCTCAAGTGAATTGAGATCCTCAAAAAAGGAGCCCAGGCTGTCCTTCACAACAGTAGGAAGGCACCCTGGGCTCTGCTGGTAGTCACGTCACCTACCGGGGACATCAACTTCTCCCTTTCTTCTTTGTGAGGGGGATCGACACAGATGACAGGCTAATCGACACTATGGAATCTGATGTGTAGTATTTAAAATTCCAGGCCATTATACCATGTCGTCACGTCTCTGTCAAGCATTTTCGCATTCAGATTCAGCTCCCCAACGCGCAATTCATCTTCCCTTGATCTTGTGGTATAATTGCATCCTCAGAAGCCCCAGTTCTTTCCATCACCTTTACAGAAGTCATACCATCGAGGAAATCCATGCTAGCCAAAGTCACCTCATGCGCCGTGGTGGGGCTGGACGCTGCGCTCATCGAAGTCGAAGTCGACAAGGGACGTGGGCTGCCCTCCATCACGATCGTTGGCCTACCCGATGCGGCAGTGCAAGAGAGCCGTGAACGAGTGCGCGCCGCCATCCGCAACACAGGACTTGCCTTCCCCGACAGTCGGCTGACTATTAACCTGGCCCCAGCCGATCTGCGCAAAGAAGGACCAGCCTATGACCTGCCCATCGCGCTCGCAATCTTGCTGGCCTCTGAGCAAATTTTCGCCGACCTGGATGGTGCCATCGTCATGGGCGAACTGTCGCTGGATGGCGGGGTACGGCACGTGTCGGGCGTGTTACCTATGGCCGTCATGGCCCGTGAGCAAGGTTTCCAAACGCTTTTTGTACCGGCCGACGACGCGGCGGAGGCCAGTCTTATCGATGGGCTGGATGTGTATCCCGTCCCCAATCTGCTGGCGTTGGTGGATCACGTGACCGGTCATTCGCGGCTGGCGCCTTTCCAGCGCGATTTCCTACCCGGGGACCCCGACGACCTGCCACCTCATACCGCCGACCTGGCGGAAGTGAGAGGTCAGGAGCACGTGAAACGTGCACTGGAGGTGGCGGCCGCCGGATCTCACAATCTAATGATGACCGGGCCACCAGGATCTGGCAAAACGCTGCTGGCTCGCTCTATGCCCTCGATCTTGCCGCAACTCACTATTGATGAAGCCCTGGACATCACCCGCGTCTACTCCGTCGCCGACGCCCTGCCGGCGGATGAGCCACTCATCCATCATCGTCCCTTCCGCGCACCGCATCACACCATCAGCTACGCGGGCCTGATCGGTGGCGGACGCTGGCCCAAACCGGGGGAGATCAGTTTGGCACACCGAGGCGTTCTCTTCCTGGATGAGCTGCCCGAGTTTGGTACCCGTATGTTGGAAATGCTGCGCCAGCCTTTGGAGGACAAGGTGGTCTCCATCAGCCGCTCGGCAGGTTCGCTGACCTATCCGGCCAACTTCACACTGATCGCTGCCATGAATCCGTGCCCATGCGGTTATTT
>Ga0180437_10004362_pt1 | contig 20208 bp, 9 predicted proteins | sample SS_ome_4_FD_132410 | JGI IMG/M metagenome (GOLD analysis project Ga0180437, IMG submission 132410) | Hypersaline lake sediment archaeal communities from the Salton Sea, California, USA - SS_3_D_1 metaG | ecosystem: Environmental > Aquatic > Non-marine Saline and Alkaline > Hypersaline > Sediment... | reverse complement strand
CCAGCATCGTCGCGGCATGTTGCTTGATCTGATCGGCCACCTTGAGCGCTGCTTTGCGCACTGCCCCGCCGCTGATGTATGTGGTGCTGGAGGCATAGGCTCCCTTGTCGAAGGGCGTAAAGTCGGTGTCGGAGGAATAGACGACAAAATCCTCCACAGGAGCGCCCAATACCTCGGCCGCCATTTGGGCCAAGATCGTATCGGAACCGGTGCCAATATCGGTCGCGCCGACCAACAGGTTGAAGGAACCGTCGTCGTTCATCTTGATCGTGGCAGCGGCCATATCCAGTCCGGCGATGCCGCTGCCGTGGAGCATCACGGCCATCCCGATACCCTGTTTGATTGGGTTGTCGGGGTCAGGATTCAGCTTCCGGCGCTTGTTATACCAATCCACTGCCTCCAGGCCCACCTCGACACACTTTTCGAGACCGCTGGAACGAATGATCTGTGCGAACCCCTCGCGTCCCTCACCCAGGGCCTTGGCGAGCAACAGCTCCTCGCCCTGCTTGATCCAGTTCTCTCGCTTGAACTCGATCACGTCCCACCCCATTTGGTCGGCGATCTCGGACATCAGCGTCTCGATGCCAAAGTGACACTGCATCGAGCCATATCCTCGGAACGCGCCGGGTGTGGGTTTGTTGGTGTAGACCACGTCGCAAGTGAATTTCGAGTAGGGAGCGTTGTATAGCGTCAGCCCCTTCTGTCCACCCACCATCTGCACTGTCAGCCCGTGAGTGCCATAGGCACACGTGTCGCCGACAAGGTAGAGCTCAGTGGCCACCACCTCCATATCATCAGTGACGCCTATCTTGTAGCGCATGATCTGAGGATGGCGGCTGCGAGAACTGGTGAATTCCTGCTGGCGCGTGTATTCCATGCGCACCGGCCGCCCTGTGGCCATGGTCAGATGGGCACACAGATCTTCCAGAATCATCTCCTGCTTGTTGCCAAAGCCACCGCCAATGCGAGGTTTGATCACCCGGATGTCCCTGACCGACAGGCCGATGAGGGGAGCGAGCATGCGCCGTATGTGAAAGGGTACCTGGGTACTGGTACGGACCACCAGCCGCCCATCTTCGTCCCAGTAGGTGATGCAGACGTGCGGCTCCATATGTGCGTGCTGCTGTTGCGAGGTGCGGTACTCTCCTTCAAAGACGTGGTCGGCTCTGGCCCACTGGGCCTCTCGGTCGCCGCCTTCTGCCTCGATGTGGTGGACGATGTTCCGCTGGACGTCGTAGATGCCCTCCGTGTCCGGCTCGTCGTGGATCACAGGCGCGCCCTCCTGCATCGCCTCCATGGGGTCCAGGACGTGGGGCAACACCTCGTACTCCACATCGATCAGGCGGAGCGCCCGCTGGGCTAGTTCCGGCGTCTCGGCAGCGACGACAGCCACTCGGTCGCCTACGTGGCGCACCTTGTTGTCCAGGGATACCTGGTCCAGCGGCGGTGGCTGGGGATAGCTCTGCCCGCCAGTGGAATACTTGATCCGGGGGACGTCCTCGTGCGTGAGGACAGCATAGACGCCATCCAGAGCTCGGGCACGACTGGCATCAATACGTTTGATACAGGCGTGAGCGTGAGGACTCGTGAGCAACGCGCCGTAGAGCATATTCTCCAGCTTAATGTCATCGGTGAACACAGGGCGCCCCGCGGCTAGCTTGATCCCGTCCACCTTTGGCTCTGGCCTGCCTACCACTTGCAGCGGCTCCATGTCCGGTGGTGAGATGACCAGCGGTGGCAGTGGGCTTCCGTCGTCGGCAATCCGAAAGTACTCGCCCAGCAGTTCAGCCGGCGACTGGTCGGGGGCCAGCGTCGCTTCCACAGGCCTGAAAGGCTCCACCTTGTCGCCGCGCAAGACCGCGGCGGCTCGTCGCACTGCCTGCACAATCTTGACGTAGCCGGTGCATCTACAGAGTACGCCGGCCATTGACTCACGGATTTCCTCCTCGCTGGGAGCGGGGTTGCGGTCAAGGAGCGCCTTGGCGACCAATATCTGGGCTGGCGTGCAGTAGCCGCACTGAATGGCGCCAGTCTCGATAAATGCCTGCTGGATGGGATGCAGTTGGCCGCCCGGCGCCAAGGCCTCAACCGTGGTCACCTCACGGCCATCGGCCTGAACAGCCCGCGTCTGGCAACTGCGGACAGGCTGTCCGTCCAAGAGGACAGTACAAGCTCCGCAATCCCCTGTCCCACAGCCGTATTTGACACTGGTGTAGGAGGCACGGCGCAACGCGCTCAGCAGGGTATCTGATCGGCGCACGGTCAATGCCTGCTCTGTACCGTTTATTGTGACTGCGATGGAAAGCGTTTCTTCATTACTCATCTTCTGTCTCCTGACGCAAACATTGCCCAAGAGCACGGCTGGTCAATACGCGTGCCATCGCCCGGCGGTACTCCTCGCTGCCCAGGAAATCACCCTTGGGCGCGACCTCCTTCTCCACAGCCTCAGCCACGGTCCGGATGCTTTTCTTGTCCAGCGGGTGGTTCGTCAATTGGGCGGCAGATTCGGCCAAGCGAACCGGCTCTGGCCAGACGCCGGTGAGTGCGACGCGGGCATCGCTTGCGATGGCCTGCCCTGAGCTCTCATCGATCTTCAGTGCAGCGACCGCTGCGACGATGGGTTCGTCGGCAGGAGTGCGGGCCACGTGAGCCTCGCCCCACCTCACTCCTACCGCCTGGATGTGCAGGGCTGACACCCTTCCCTCTGCCTTGCGCCGTATCAGTGTCTCGAGCGGTATCTCCGTTGGGCTATTGCCATCTTCTATCGTGATCGTGGCTCCCAGGGCTAGGAGTGCGGCCAGCCAATAGGGCGCAACGTGTGGTGATGCCAGCGCCCGGCGCACCGGTGTCTCATTCCGGGCCTGCCAGGAGAGCGAGCTGCTGAGCGTCTGGCGCACTAGCGGCGGACACTCTGGGCTTTCGAATACTGCCTGGAGTGGTGCATCGGCGTCTATGCTCCAGGACTCGGCAGTGGTCAATGAGGTTGTTGCTGGGGCTCGTTCATTGTTCATGTATCGACTGTTCCTCCATTCTCTGCTGGCCTCAGGTGCCTTTCGGCTTCTTAAGAGGCTTCGACCAACGCTGGGTGTGGGTTGCGAATAAATGGCAAGTGCACACCATGTTACCACAACTGTGGACTTCTATGCAAACCGAGGTGCGACGTACTGATCCAGGCGCGTCGCACCTCAGATTGCCCGACCCTCATCTAAAGGCCAATCTCAGTTCGCATAGCCCAGATGCCCACGTGATGAATATCCTGTCGCCTCGGTGAATGTGGCTGAATATCATGTCCTCTGAAGCGAGCTTCTCTCGGTATGTGTGTTTCATGTCCTGAGGTCCTGTTTATGGTCCAACGTGGAGTTTGATGACTCCTCTTGTGGGTGTTGACAGTTGCTCGATATCGCCGAGGTACAGGTAGGCCTGTCCTATCGGTAATGAGGCCAACTGGGATAGGGCCGCCGGCCCGCCTGCATGTCTGGTCAGGAAGGGCCTCAACGCTGCGATCTCTTCCGGCAGGTCTAGACGCATGATCAGCCAACCATCAAGTGCTTCCAGGAGGGCTGGGACTACCTGACTAGGGTGGTCGCTGGCCAAGTTGAAACCGCCTCCCCTTAGGCTATCTAGAAGTAGGCCGCAGAGTTGCCCCTCTTGTGGTGGACAGAGACTGTGTACGTCTTCTATCAAGAGCCAATGTGGCCGGCCGAGTCGGGTGCGAAGATCGCGCATCGCAGGCAGCAGTTCCTGGACGTAAGCCACGCGTTCCACGTCGGTATGCATTGATAAGTCCAGCACCAGGCTGGCATGGCTTCGCTCACAATAGTCAACCGTGCCTGCTGCGGTCGGAATCGGCGTCGCTGTCCCACCTAGGAACTGGCTATTAAGGCTATCTCCCGTTCCTAAGGTCCGATGGTTGCCTCTCAGATCAACAATACATGTCTGATACCCTCGTTTGGATAGCATTCCTGCTAGCGAACTGGCCAGCCACGACTTGTTCAGATGCTGGTCCGAGTGCCAGTCAGCTCTGCTGGTCCCAAACATGCCCAGGTTGCTGTTCACTAGGGAAAACGGGTCGAGATATACGGGCGCCCCACTGGTTCTATGTCCCAGCAACAGGCGACGACTGGGACGTGGCAGATACTCGGGGATGAGGCCGGATACGAAATCCGCGACGAGGGCCTGCACGGCGGCTCCATCAGCCTGGGGCAGAACGACGTCAGCCAGCGCCTGAATACCGGGCGGTGCATTGGACATAGCTACTGCAAGTTCAGATACTTCGAACAGGCTGGCGTCGTTCTCGGCATCGCCACACACCATCACGTTACGAGGTGAGTATCCGAGTTCCCGTAGGACATAGTGCAGTCCTGTGCCCTTGGTAGCGCCGGGCGGCAGGATGATCAGGGTGTCCTGGTTGTATTCCATCGTCGTCCCGTCGTCCACATCTCGTAAGGACTCCAGGACAGTTTGGTCATGAGGCGGCTGAGCTGTTGCGATTACCTCCCCGTGCTCCAGTGGTGCACCTAGGCCCTCGAGGCGTTGGATCACCAGTGGCGTCAGGTGACCGAAGGGTAAGGTCACGGTGTCGCTCGAAGAGAAGTAGACAACTGCACCGTTCTCAGCCACGACGGCATCGCAGAGTGCCGCCTTACCCAGTATGTCTGCACGGGGCACTGCGACAGCAAAATCATCCAGCGTGCGACTGGTTACAAGAATAATGACCGGGCTGGGACCATCGGAGCGGGCCTCGCGTAGTGCTTCCCAGGTCTCGGCAGCAGGCTGGCCATGTTCAGCCAGTGTGCCATCCAGGTCACAGGCCACTACCTTCAGGTATGCGGCTTTTCTCCTGTCCACCGCTGTGGTGCGGATTGTGGGCTGGCGTGTTGCATCGCCTGCGACGAACGACTGTGTGTGCGAGGTAGGTTCGTCCAGGACACGCTGGACAATCTGGATCAGATCGTGTATGCGGAACGGCTTAGGGAGGTAGACGTTGGCCAGTTGGCGCGCTCGCGCTTCGACCTGTGGCGATCCAAAGGCAGTGATGAGCACGCTTCCCGTCCCTGGGTTGATCTGGCGGGCATGTTCGAGCACTGCTAGGCCGTTCATGCCTGGCAGGCGCAGATCTGTGATCAGCAGGTCGAAGTGAGCTCCACGCAGCTGTTCCAAGGCGGCCTCGCCCGAGCCGCAGATTTGCACCCAGTGACCACCGCCTTGGGGAAGGCTCAGTGTTCGCTTCAGTGCCTGGGCCACGCCTAACGAGTCCTCGATGATCAGAATGCGCGCTCTATTGCCGGTGGTGGGATTAGTCATGCAGTGGTACCTTTCCCTCGGGCGAGCGAGCGATGGGCAAGGCTATGCCAAAGACCACGCCTTGGTTGTCGTCCAGGTTCTCCACGCTAATCATTCCCCCGTGTTGCTCGACGATGTTATGACTGATGAAAAGGCCCAGTCCGGTGCCGCCCGTTTTGGTAGTGAAGAAGGGATCAAAAATATGCTCGATGTGCTCTGGTGGGATCGGGGGCCCGTCGTTGGTCAATGCGAGCACGACCATGTCTCTATCCACCCGGTCTTGGTCAACGCGGGCAGTGATGTGCACGTGACCACTGTCGGGTATGGCTTCAATGGCGTTGATGATCAAATTGAGCAAGACCTGCACAATCTCCTCAGGCATAACCAGGACCGGAGGCAGGTCAGGGGGAATGTCAGTCGTCACCTGAACGCGGACGTGCTGCAGTGGCTTGCTGATTGCTAGCGCTCGTTGCATCAGATGGGCGATAGAAACTGGGCGGAGTGTGTCCTTAGTCGGTCGGGCAAAGCCAAGGACACGCTCAGTGATCCTGGTCAAGTGCTCGATCTCCTGACAACAGAAGTGCAGGTACTCGTCACGCTCGGCAGGCGCAAGGTCAAAGTCGAGTGCCAGTTCCAGGTGACTTTGGATAGCTTGCAGAGGATTCTGGATCTCGTGGGCCAGCGTCGCTGCCATATACCCCATAGCCGCCAACCGCTCAGCACGGAGCAAGTATTGCTCCATACGCTTGCGATCCGTGATGTCTTCCGTGTAGACTGAGACCAAGTCGGGGGGCACAAAGGCGTACTTGACTGCAAGGCATCTATTTTCCCCGGTAGTCCTGAACCGGTGAAGCAGCTCTCTCTCAAGGGATGATTTCTCCGTGAAGCACCACGCCAGGTCCTCCACGATCTCCGGGGTGTCGTGAAACATCTCTTTTGCCGTTTTGCCCATAAAATCGGCGATCTTGCCCTGAGTAGCTACCACAGCGGCATCGTTATAGTCCACCAACACGATGTCATCCCACGCCCTCTGCCAGGTACAGGTGGGCACAGGGATGCTCTTGTATTGTGCTCTCAGTTTCCTCTCACTCTTGCGCAGTGCCTCGACTGCCTGTCTGCGCTGTAGCCACAGAGTCAGAGCTTCCGCAATGGCGTTAACAAGGTTCTGCTCTTCGGGGATTAAAAAGGGGCGAGCGTTCGGGTAGCAGACCGACAAGCGCCCACAGGTCTCCTCACTGGTCCCAATCACTGCGTGGATGCCGTGTGACAGTCTATCGATGTATTTGTCGGAGGCGAATCGGATGCCGTGAAGTTCAATCACGGGTACGGCGATGTCTGGAAACCGTGCGGCAGAGCCCAGGTGTTCAATCACCCGGCAGCAGAGCTCATCAAGGGGTAATTCCTCGTGCATGTCGCGGTGTACAGCATAGAGGCAGGTCAATTCCTTCATGCGCTCGTCCAATGCCTCCTCCGCTTGCTTACGTTCGGTGATGTCTTCCATGCTCCCTTCATAGTATAGCACCCGACCGCTGGCATCGCGGATTGCTCGGGATCTGTCCCGTACCCAGATGATTTTGCCGTCAAGGCGACGCATTTGGACCTCAAAATCCTGTATGACCCTTTGACTCTCCATCAGTGCCTGCCACCGCCTGCGATCCTCGGCATCAACGTAAGAGCCGCTCGCATTGGCCTGAAGTGCGGATTCCAGGTCGGGGTAGCCCAACATGCGCACCTGTGCGGGGTTGGCGTCGAGGATCTGTCCCTCAACCGTGGTTCGATAGAGTCCCACCGGCACGCGCTCAAACAGGCTCCGGTAGCGTTCCTCGCTCTCTCGCAGTGCTTCCTCTACCTGCTCGTGCCTGGCTTCTGCAGCCTCCAATTCGGCAATCCTCTCGCGCATTCGTGCCAGTTCCCCGATGAGTTGCTCTCTAGTTTTGTTCTCATTTCTCATCTGAAGGTTCTCCCATCAGCACAAGAACCTCGTGTTGCCGTCTATCATCCAGCAGCGGAATGTCATTCCCAGGCAATGTGTTTCCATCCAGAGTTACTTGCCTCACTCCCTGGTTAACACCATGTGCGTTTTCCACGCGAATCAGGTAGGGGGTTTCAGCATTTCGATACGTCACTTGGTAGCCTGGCCAGTCTATGGGGATGCAAGGATTGATCCGCAGCACGTCTCCCTCCCGCCGTAGCCCGAGGATGGCCTCCACCCCTAGCCGAAGCATCCATGCGGCCGAGCCAGTGTACCACGTCCAGCCGCCGCGTCCTACATGTGGTTCCACGCTGTAGACGTCCGCTGCTATCACGTAGGGCTCCACCCGGTGGCGCATCATCTTCTCCGGCGTGTCGCTGTGATAGAGTGGATTGAGTAGCCAAAACAGCGCCTCGGCGCGATCTCCTTGCCCCAACTCGGCGAATGCCCAGACAGCCCACAGTGCGGCGTGGGTGTATTGTCCCCCGTTCTCCCGGACCCCCGGTAGGTAGCCCTTGATGTAGCCAGGGTCTCGAGGCGTCTTGTCGAACGGTGGGGTGAAAAGCATTATCAGTCGGTCGTCATACCGTACAAGTCGGTCGGCAACGGCCTCCATTGCCTGCGCCGACCGTATCGGGTCGGCCGCGCCGGACAAAACGGCCCACGATTGGGCGATGGAGTCTATCTGGCATTCGCTGTTCTTGGCCGATCCTAACGGTTCGCCGTCGTCATAGTAGGCGCGAAGGTACCAGTTTCCGTCCCAACCATTCTTCTCCAGTGCCTGGCTCAAATCGCAAGCCTGCCGCCGGTATGCAGTGGCTTGTTCGCAGTCTCCCATACGCTCGCAAATGGAAGCGAAGCGGGTCAGCGCGGCATACAGAAACCAACCAAGCCACACACTTTCGCCCTGGCCTTTGATGCCTACGCGACTCATACCGTCATTCCAATCGTGGCTGCCCATCAGAGGGAGACCGTGGTGGCCTTCAGTCGTTCCCCTCTCCAGCGCCCGGCAGCAGTGCTCATACAGAGTGTAGACATCGGCAGTCGTCTCGTAGTGTCCGTAGCGTTCGTGTTCTTCTTCTCTCAGAGGATCACCCTTAAGAAATGGCACCTTCTCGGCCAAGATCGTTTCGTCACCGGTCGTAGTCACATAGTGCGCCGTGACAAAGGGCAACCATAGCATATCGTCGGAGCAGCGCGTTCGGACTCCTCGCCCGGAAGGTGGGTGCCACCAGTGCAGCACATCCCCTGCCTCAAACTGGTGAGTCGCTGCTCGCAGGATGTGATCCCGCACGAGGTTTGGTGCGGCATGTACCAGCGCCATCACGTCCTGTAGCTGGTCACGGTATCCGAATGCGCCGGATGATTGGTAGAGCGCGGAGCGTCCCCACACCCGGCACGACAGCGCCTGGTAGAGCAGCCAGCGATTGAGCAGCAGATCCATCGCCGGGTCGGGCGTTCGTACCACGAGCTGTTCTAACAGGTCATCCCAGAATCTGTTCATAGTCTCCCAGGCGACCTCAACTTGGTCCGCGTCCCGATACCGCTCGACCAGGCGGAGCGCTTCTTCCCTGTCTGTGCCCTGACCAAGCAGAAAGAAGACGTCTTCCGTCTCGCCAGGGGCCAGCCAGATGTGAACTTGCAGGGCAGCGCAGGGGTCGAGGCCGGCCTGTATCCTGCTGGCTAGTCCGACGCGGTCGAGAGCCTCCGGGTGGCGATAACCTCCTCCTTGCCCTAAGAACTCGGCGCGGTCACTGGTCAGTCCGTAGGGTTCCTTGCTGGCAGCCAGGAAAGCTACCCGCTCACCAAACTCTTCATTATGCGGATTACGGGCCAATAGGGCGTTGTGTATAGCGTCAAAGTCGGGTACGATGAACTGCTGATGAATGTCTCGATCTGGGCCCAGCACCCATTCGGCGTAGAATGTCGCTGTGATGCGCCGGTTGCGGTTCCACCTGTTCGTAAGCACTAGATGGATTATCTTTACAGGGGCATCAGGAACCGCGAACATGCGCAGCCGCTGTTCAAGACCGTGGCTATTGTGCTCAAACATGGAGTAACCAGCACCGTGTCGGATCAGGTGGGGGGCCGGAGCACCTGCCGGCAGCAACGTGGGTGACCAGACGTGCCCTACTTCCTCGTCGCGTAAATAGAGCGCCTCGCCCGGCCCATCGCTCACTGGATCGTTCCGCCAGGGAGTCAGCCGATTCTCGCCGCTGTTTCCTGACCAAGTATAGCCTGATCCTGCTTCGGAGACCAGAAAGCCAAAGTCTGAATTGGCGATGACATTGATCCAGGGTGCTGGCGTCCACCGCCCTGGCTCGAGGTAGATGACGTACTCCCGCCCGTCGGCGCTAAAGCCGCCCAGTCCATTGTCGAAAAGGAGATCGGTGGGCCGGTTCAGGCTCGGTCTGGTTTCCGTCTCTGCTTCGGGGGGAGATAGAGTCGGGACGAAATCGGGCAGATGCGTCGGCTGCGCGTCCAGTCCGCCCAATTGCTCGGCCAGCGAGCCCCTGCCGCCATCCAGGACGGCACGGGCGGATACTTGTAACAGTATGCGGTCGGCCTCGCTCATCTGATCGGCGCGCAGCACAAAGACGCCGCCGCGCTGGTTCAACCAGGCATCGCTGCCCATATGCGTAATGAGCCGGAGCAACTGCCCCTGAAGTTCCTGATCGTAGGCAGTTCCTCGCTCATTGAGGATGACCAGGTCAATCTTTATCTGTCGACCGCGCCAGTAGGCGTGTGCCCGGAGAAGTTCGCGAACCAGATCAGTCTCTTCCTCGTTTTCGATGCGTGCCAGGAGGATCGGATAGTCGCCGGAGATGGCGTAGGCCCACAGTCCCGATTGTCCCTTGCGATTGGCGGCCAGGGTGGCAGGATCGGCACGCAGGGCAGCGTGGGGATAGAGGAGCACAGAAAGCAACTTCTGTATGCGTGCCACCTCCGGTGTCGTGAGGTTGAGACGCTGCAACTCAAGCTCGCTGTAGGACCGGGCCTGGTCAAAGGCCCGCTGCGCTCTGGGCCAAGCGCGGTAGCGGGTGGCCAAAGTAAGTGCCTCCTGGCGTGACCTGGCTACCAATGTGATATAGGCCAGGCGTGCGGTGGCGTGTGGTTCTAGCCTGATCTCCTGGCCAAGGGCCATAATTGGATCCAGGGTAGCGCCAGTGGTCCCCGAAAGACCCTGGTTGAGCGAGGAGGCGTGAGGGCGGGTGGGGAGGGTCAAGGCTGCTGGAGAGCGAACCGTGCCACCCCGTCCCAGGAAACGCGCACGATCAGTTTCGTAAGCGTGGGTGATCTCCAGTCCTCGCTCCGCGATCAGCATGTGAACCAGGTAGACCGGGTGTTCCTCAGCCGAACGGGGCCGGCGGCGGAACATCAGACCGTTCAGATTGGGGAGATATTCGCTCTCGATAAAGAGCTTGCTAAAAGCGGGGTGGCGCCGGTCGGCCGGTTGAGGGACGAGTACAACTTCCCCGTAGCTGGTAAGGGTCAATGAGTGGGGTCGGCCGCCGTGGTTGGTCAAGGTGATGTTCCGCACCTCTACATCGTCTTCTGATGGGATGGTGATCTCCATACGCAGGGAGATGTCGCGATCTCGACGTAGGAATTCGGCCTTGTGTGCATGGAAGAGCACTTCCTGGCTGTCTGCCAGAGAGCCGGTGGGTTGGTAGCCGGCCGACCAGAGAGCGCCACTGTTCAGCTTTCCGTCTTCTGTTTCTGCTCTATCCTCTTTGATGTAGATCCAGGTCCCCCAATCGTCGAGCGCGGTGTCAGCACGCCAGCGGGTGAGGGCGATGTCCTGCCAACTGCTGTAGCCACTGCCAGTGCTGGTGATAAGCACGCCATAACGGCCGTTGGAGAGAACGTGCACCCGGGGTACCATGGTCTCCACTGGCACGCGCCAGGGCGCGATGGTGATCGAGGGTCGAGCGTGGCGAACGGGCTGGACCTCCTCTGGGTGCGGATGCTCGACGGGGGCTCGATCCGGTATCTGTTCCTGTAGAAGAAGCTGGACACTCTGTACACGAGGGTCGGCATGGAAACGATGCACCATGCTATCGCCCTGGATAAAGTTGGTCAGGGACAACAGGCTCAAGGCATGGTGATGCACCATGTAGGAACGCACAACTGCGCTCTTCTGGCCTGGAGGCAGGCGGGAGGTGGTGTAGTCAATTGCTTCGTAGAGACCGTAGCGACCGAGCATGTGCAACTCAGCGAAGCGGTCAATGTTCTTCAGTACAGCCTGTGGATGTGTCGCCAGAGCAAGTAGCGAGGCGTACGGCGAAATCACCAAGTCTTCGCTCAGGCCACGCCTGAAGCCCAAGCCCGGCACACCAAATCCTCGGTACTGATAGTTCTTTGCTGCATCAAAACGATAGTAACCAGACTCGGAAATGCCCCAGGGCACGTTCTTATAACGGCCATAGGCGATCTGTCGATCAACTGCAGCGCGACAGCTTTGTTCTAGGAGAGTCCCTTCATAGCTTCGCATCAGCAGCGGTGGCATGAGATATTCGAACATAGAGCCACCCCAGGAGAGTAACATCCGGGTACCATTGGTCCGGGTGATGGGGCGAGCCAAGTGCAGCCAATGGCTCTGTGGGACATCGCCCTTGGCAATGGCGAGCAGACTAGTGATCCGCGCTTCGGATGCCAGGAGATCGTAGTAGTTGTTGTCCAATGACTCGGACTCCACGTTGTAGCCGATGTGGAATACCTGGCGATGTGGGTCGAACAGAAAGCCAAAGTCCATCGCCTGGAAATACGACTCTGCCTGTCTGCTAAGGCTTTGATAGCCGATCATCAGGCTCTCCACAGCCATCCGTGCAGAATCCAGCCTCTTGGCCAGTTCTCTACACCAGGAAAGGGCCTCTTGTATTTGCTCTACGGGCTCAAGGCGTACCTCATTGGCCGAACTGGTCTTCTCACTCAGGAGGTTTAGCAGGTGATCCAAGCACGCTTGCCCCGCTCTGCAGACGCCGGGGACTTTACTAAGCTTTGGCGCGATGGGCAGAGCATCCATCAGGGATTCCCAGGCATCAACGACGGCCGGATCTGCATCCGGCTGGGTGAACAGCGATGGTGGGCGTTTAGCAAGAGTAAGCCATGGGAGCAACAAGTCCAGTTCAGATCGCACGCGGTGCAACCGGGCGTGCACTTGTTCAGACCAGATGCGCAGGTCATGCAGGGTTGTGGCGTCCAGAGTGGACGATTCCGACGTCACCAGCGAGAGCAACAACTGCGCGAGTTCTGACCAGCCATCCTCCTCCAACCATGTCAACAAGGGCATCCAGTCGCCGAGACGGTCTTGCGCTGCCAATACCCGGTGACGGATGTTGGCCAGGTGGGTTTGCAGAGGGAGCACCGTCACCTCCAGAACGGGATCCTTCAGGTTATCTATGATCTCGGCCAGAACATCCGTTGTGTCGAGTATCCCCTGTAGTAGCTGCCAGCGCAGAACAGGGTCATGGAGCGCATATTGCAGGCCTTGGCTGAGAACCAAGAGGCAACCAGCTAGGTTGCCGCTATCCACAGTAGACACGTAACGCGGAGGCAGGGGCCTTAGGTCACGCGTATCGTACCAGTTCAGGAGGTGACCACGGTATTGTGCCAGGGCACCTATGCTCTCAAGGGTGGGCCGTAGTCTCAGCACCAGCTCCAGTGGGCTGATGTAACCCATGTCATAGGCAGCGAGCGTGGAAAGCAGCAATAGTCCGATGTTGGTGGGCGAGGTGCGCCGTGCGACGAGCCCACGTGGATCCTCCTGAAAATGGTCAGGGGGAAGCCAATGGTCGTCTGGGCCAACGAACTGCTCGAAATAGAGCCAGGTGCGGCGAGCCAGCCGGCGCAGTAGTCGGCGCTGGTCGGCAGAAATGGAAGGTTGCTCACGAGTCGGGGGCCGGCTGATCCAATAGGCCACGTAGGGAGACACTATCCACGCAATCAACAACGGCGCAGCGACGAGCACTGCCGCCGGGTCGACCAGAAAAATCAGCCACGCCAACAACAGGGACAGTAATGACGCGCTACCCATCCGTTTCCAGAGCAGGCCTAGCTCAGTCTCTCTACCGAACAGCCGAACGGTGTGGGCAGTCGTGGTCCATTGCAGCAGACGCTTGCGGGTGACGGTCAGGCGGACCAGGGTGGTCGCGATCGCATCTAGTATGATCAGGCTCTCGTAGGGTAGAAAAGTCATTGCCAGCAACCAGCGGAGGGCGTCTATCTTCACCGAATGCAGGGCTCCCGCCAGGGATCTGCTCCGCAACCCTAGAATCAGCGCGGTCACTATGCCCGTCGAGGCTGGTACGGCCAATGCCAGAGCACTTGCCAATGTCCAGGCCAGCGCTGACCCGGGCAGCCATACCCACCCAGCGATCAACAGGACCATCAGCGCTGGCGTCACTAGGCTGCGGCGCAGATTGTCCAGGATCTTGCAGCGGTCGAGCACGGATAGGTCGTTGAGGATCCTTCCACCGTCCGTTTGAGGCACGTTGGGCAACAACCAGGGCAGCAGTTGCCAGTCACCGCGCACCCAGCGGTGTAGCCGGCGTGTATAAGCGAGGTAATGTGAGGGATAGTCTTCATACAGCACTACGTCTGTCACCAGCCCGGCACGTCCAAGGAGCCCTTCAAACAAATCGTGACTGAGCAAGCTGTTCTCCGGTACACGCCCAGCCAGGCTGCGGGCAAAGGCATCCACGTCGTAGATGCCCTTACCGATGTAACTCCCTTCGCCAAACAGATCCTGATACACGTCGGATACCGCCAACGTATATAGATCGAGTCCGGTGTCCCAAGCAAAGATCCGCGTGAACAACGTCCGACCAGCACTGGTTGGCTTTATCTCTACCCGGGGTTGGAGTACAGTGTATCCAGCGACCACATCCCCTCTTTCGGGAGCAAACTCGGCTCTGTTGAGTGGATGTGCCAGGGTGGCAATCAGCCGACGTGCACTGTCCCACGGCAAGACTGTATCTGCATCCAGCGTGATGACATATCGGACCTTGGGCAGACTGCACAAGTCTCCGATCCGTTCAGCGTAGTGGTTCTCCCCACCTCGCAGTAGGTGATTGAGTTCGACCAGCTTACCACGCTTGCGTTCCCATCCCATCCAGCAGTCTTCGGCAGAGTTCCATTCCCGTTCGCGGTGGAAGAGACAAAAGGGTTCAGTGCCTCGTTGGCGGTATTTCTCGTTGAGTTCTTGGACACCCGTCTTGATCTGCTCAAGCAACACATCTTCGCCTGGCATGTGCCTGTGTGGCGCGTCAGTGAAATCGGTGAGCAGTGCAAAGCGCAGATAGGGATCTGCGTTTCCAAGGAAGTGAAGCTCCAATTGGTGTAGCAGGGACTCGACTTCGCTAGCATCGGTAAGAAGTGTGGGAACCACTACCAGCGTGGCACACTCGGCCGGAATTCCCTTCTGGAAGTCCATTTTGGGCAGGTGTCGAGGCGGCACGATGCGGATAACCAACCGGTTGACCACGCTGACAGCTATGGCCATGGCGGGTACAAGGGTCAGCAATCCCGTTCCTATTTGCTGTGTAAGAGTTCCACCTGCGAGGGACGTGTAGTATACCAGGCCAAGTGCGATCGTCAGGGTCAGCAGGCCGATGCTGCCCAAATAGACGAATGTAGGGTGGTCGAGCAGCCAGCGCCGCAACCGGGTATCCCACGGAGGGCGATAACCCAGAAGGTCCTCAAGTTGGTGCCGGCCCTTGTCCAGGAGGTAGTAGCCGACGTGGGTAGTGCGCGGTAGACTGAGCCCCTTGCACGATGTGTCGTTGGGCGGACTTGAGAGTTGCGAATAGCCATCCCAGAGCACCTGATCCACGTTGGGCTGTCTGGCGTGCGCGGCAGGGTTGGCAGAATTGGCTTCCGCATCCGGATATGCCCCCCACAGAGAGATGTCCGCCATCTCGGGCGTGAGGTTCTCGAGGGCCAAGCCAATCGCCTCCCAGGCAACTTCTTCCTCTTCCCGACTCGTCACCAGAGCGAGTTCCTCAACTACTTTGCGGTAGCGATCGCGCGTATCAAAATCCATATGTGCATATACGTCCGCTGGGTCACAGCACAATGCCTTCTCCACCCGACTGACGTGTTCAAAGAATGCTTTCCAATCCTGAACCGCCAACAGGCGCAGACTGGTGATACAGTTGGCGACAGCGGCATCGTCCGCGAGATCGGAGGGGAGCGGGATGACGGTGGGCGGATCGTCGCTGAAACCGAGTTGCTTTTCCAGCCCGGTGACACGAGCGACTGTCTGGGCGAGAAGCTCCAGTATCCCTACTCGCAGCAGCGTCGGCATTGCCCACAGCTCTCCCATCGTCAAGGGGGTGACCTGCTGGTATGCCTGGACAAAGTGTACCACCCGATCAAGATCGAGGTGATACGCGCAGTGTGCGATGATCTCACGTGCCAGTGCATAGGCGCGGGGGTAACCTTTCCAGGAGGATGTGCCCAGCCTGGGTAGCTGCCGATAGAAGCCGGGTGGCATGTCCTCGCGTACCTGGCGCAGTGCTTGTTGTATTACGTGGAAATTGTCCAGCAGCCATTCGGCTGTGTAAGACATGGCGCGTTCTGCATCAGGCATCCGGTTGAAATGATCATATGCGTCACGCAGGAGTGATGCTCGTGCCTTGAGGCGATCGAGAAGGGGTGGCAAGCACTTGAGATGGGGAGAGGTATTGTGACTCTCGGCTAGCCGAGTCACCAGGGTATCCAATTGGCTTGCGCTCGGCGTGTCCTCATCGGGTTCTGTCCGGGCACCGTTCCGCTCGGTTGGTGCGTTCCGGATATCCTCTATGGATGCAACTGAATCAGATTCAGTGTTGGATGTGCGACCTTCAGGCATACGTCAATGCCCTTTGTACTCTCTGGCAGCCGTTTCGGCCTGCGTGCTCTCCAATTCGTCTTGGGACAGGTCCTGTACAATCAGAAGTGGCGTCGTACCGTAGGCGATGAAGTTGAGAGCCACGCTGCCATAGGGCCATTTGGTCTCGCCAGAATAGCCGTGCGCGCTCAACAGGACCAAGTCTATGTCTTCTTGCTTCACCAGGTTATGCAGTGTGGATGCGACGTTGTCGTTCACTGACAAACGAATGCGGGTGTCCGAAGAGAGCCGGGACTGCAGTTGCCTAAGATATCGGCTCGCTTCCAGTTGGTTCCGTTTGGTGATGTGGTCCGCCAACCCGATATCTTCCGGTGTAAGGGGTGCGCGGCGGGGCATTTCTGGTCTGGACACGATGTGCGCTAGCAGGAGTTGTGACTTGTGGAAACGAGCTAGTGCAATGGCTAATGGTAGGACGCACTCGGCCCGCTGCGAGCAGTCCAGAGGAACAAGCACCCGTCGGTACTGCAGGGCTGTCACATCCTGAGTGACAGATTGGTAGGCTCGCACAATCATTGTTGGCATGCCGGCTCGCAAGATCGTTTTCTGGACAACGCCACTGATGTTCCATCCGCTCAAGCCACTCCGCCCGTGGCTGCTAAGAACGATCAGGCTGACGTTCTGGTTGTGTGCGAACTCCACGATGCGCTCTGCCGCCCGACCCTCCAAGATCACTTTGTCTGTTCCTAGACCGGCTTCCTTTAAGCGGGTGGCGACTTCATCCAGGTATGATCTAGCTTCAGCTTTGCGGATGTGCCAGTCCAGTGGATCAATCGCCTGAATTCGGCCGGTCGCTTTGGTGCGTCCCAAGACTTGCAGTAATGTGACCCGAGCGTCAAATGCCCGGGCCAGCGCTACGGTGTGAGGTATCACGCACTCGGCGAGGGGGGAACCATCTAGTGGAACGAGTATATGATCGAGCATGGCGACTTACTCCTTCATCACTACTGAGCCAACAGATGGTGGGCATTCTGCGTCTGACGCACGGTAGCCCCTGTGGATTCAAGCTTCGGGTGATTCCATCTGCTGTTGTCCCTGACTGATCGCTCGTAGGTGCCGTTGTGGGCTTTGTCGGATGATAGGCATATACTGCGCAAATGCCCGGTGTGTCTCATTTTGGAGTGGGCGATGAAGATTGTGCCGGATACGATGGTGATATTGAGTATACATCGGTCGAGGGTGTATGTCAACCGCCGGCGCCTTCCATCGTAGGGCAATTGCATTTGGAGGAGCGGAGTGTTTTCGCCGTACCTGCCGGCCCACTTCGCTCCCTTTAGATCGCCAGATCCGAAGGTTGGGCCTGCCAGAGGTCTGGATCTGGCGATCCAGACCGAGCGGATGGGCTAAATGCGATTGCCCTACCTTCCATCGACCAGAAGGCAATATCGGGAGATTTGCGCAGAACCCGGAGATGAGTATACTAACAGCCCGGAGGCTCCATCGGTCTTGCAGGGGTATATCCTATGCACATCTATCGTGCCGATCTTGACAAGCGTCGCGACGTTCGTCGCTATATTGAGTTTCCTTTTCATCTATATCGTGATTCCTCGCTTTGGGTGCCGCCTTTTGTCAGCGAGATGCGCGTTCAAATGGATCCTAGCCGTCATCCCTTCTACCAACACTCTACTGCTGCATTCTTCTTAGCGTTGGAGGGTGACGAGGTTGTGGGGCGTATCGCAGTGCTGGATAACGCTCGCTATAACCAATATCACAAGGATAAGGAGCGCACAGCTTTCTTCTATCAGTTCGATGTGGTAGATGACCGGAATGTCTCCTCTGCTCTCTTCGACGCGGCTTTCGACTGGGCTCGCGGCCGTGGGCTCAGCCTGATGTGGGGTCCCAAGGGCTTCATAGCCATAGATGGACAGGGGGTGCTGGTGGAGGGGTTTGAGCATCGTCCAGCAATGGGCATCCCCTACAACCATCCCTACTACGATGAATTGCTGAAGGACGCTGGCTTCGAGAGACAGCTCGATTTCATTTCCGCCTATATCGATCGCCAGATAGACTTGCCCGAGCGTTTTCTCGAGGTGGCAGAGAAGGTCAAACGCCGGCGCGGGTTGCGGAGTGTCAGCTTTCGTACCAAGGCTGAGCTCCGCGCTTTGATTCCTCGTGTGACCACCGTCTACAACAAGTCCTTCGTGGAAGTGCAGGGGTATGTGCCGATCACTGAAGCAGAGGCGGAGATGATCGGCAATCGTATCCTTGCCGTCACGGATCCTTCGCTGATCAAGCTATTGATGAGGGAGGACGAGCTTGTCGGTTTCGTGCTTGCATATCCGGATATCTCCGCTGCGGTCCAGCGCTGCCAAGGGCGGGTGTGGCCTTGGGGGTGGTATCATATGCTGCGAGAGTTCAAGCGCACTCGTTGGTTAAACATCAACGGCATAGCCATCCTCGAACACTACCGGGGCTTGGGGGGTAATGCACTGCTGTACGCCGAGCTGTACTATACTCTGATGACCGCCACGCAATTTCAGTATGCTGACCTGGTCCAGGTACAGGAGACCAATGCTCGCATGATCGGGGAGTTGGAGGCTGTTGGGGTTAAGCCGTACAAGACACATCGCGTCTATCGACGTGCCCTGGCCTGAGGTGTATTTGGATCGGGCCCTTTCGATTCCGATTGTGAGGAACGTAATCTGGATCAGCATTCAGCCAACACAAAGGAGGAGAATAAATGACTACCGTGACTGCAGAACCGAGGACTACCCGGCGCGAGCGCTGGGCCTGGTATCTCTACGACTTTGGCAATTCGGCCTATGCTGCTGTTGTTCTGTTGGCGATCTACTCGGCTTACTTTCAGGGTAGAGTGGTCGGCGGGGCTGAGGGATCTCGACTCTGGGGATTGGCCGTGGGGATCGCTATGCTCGTTGTGGCGATCACCTCACCAGTGCTGGGGGCCATCGCCGATTTCTCCGCGGCCAAGAAGCGCTTTCTCTTTGTCTACACGACTGCGTCCATCATGTTCACAGCGGGCCTTTTCTTCGCTACACCGGGCAATGTGCTGATCGGCATGCTGTTATTCATTCTGGCCGAGATCGGGTACCGCGGCGCCCAGGTCTTTTACAACTCGTTGCTCGTGGAAATCGCGTCGCCACAGGAGATGGGCCGCGTTTCTGGCTACGGTTGGGCCATCGGCACGGGGGGAGGGATTATCTGCCTGGTGTTGATCCTGCCGTTGATCATGTTTCTGGGTGACTCGTTTGCTGATGATACACTTGTCATCCGCTTGTCGCTGGTGATTACCGCCGTTTTCTGGGCCATCTCGGCAGTACCCATATTCCTCTGGCTGGCCGAACGGGGGCGGCCACATCAGTTACCCGCTGGCGAGAATTATCTGAGCATTGCCGTTAGGCAGTTGCGCGACACGATTCGAAAAGCCGGACGCTTTAAGGAATTCGTCAAATACCTGGTCGCCTTCCTGGTCTACAACGACGGCGTGATCATGGCGCTGGACTTTGCCGCCATTATCGGCGCGGTGCTGTTTGGATTGGATCAGCAAATGCTGATTGTCTTTGTGATCTTGGTCCAGATGACCAACGTCGCTGGGGCATACGCCTTTGGATTGCTGGTGGACCGCATGGGGGGCAAACGATCACTCGTGCTAGCTATTGTGATGATGATTGGTGCGGTCATCTGGTTGTACTTCAATCAGACGCAGACCGGTTACTTTGTCATCGGCGCTTTCGCCGGCTTTGCCATGGCCGGTGTTCAATCGGTCAGCCGGACGATTGTAGCGATGTTCAGTCCGGCGGAGCAGAGCGCCGAGTTCTATGGCTTTTTCGCGGTGACCGGTCGTACGTCGTCATTCATCGGCCCGGCCGTCTATGGCTGGCTGGCGGCGGAGGTGGCGCTGTGGTATGAGGCGCAGGGATGGACAACCGTGCTGGCCGAGCAGGCTGGGCAACGGTTTGCGATTCTCGCCATTGGGGCGTTCCTGTTGACTGGCCTGGTGCTGCTAGGGTTGGTGGACGAGACTAAGGCTCGCGTGATGGCGGATCTGGGCAACGAGCATTGACGGACCGACAAGGGGCAAGGGGTATGAGTGGGGTTTTCAGTT
>Ga0180437_10004360_pt1 | contig 20211 bp, 15 predicted proteins | sample SS_ome_4_FD_132410 | JGI IMG/M metagenome (GOLD analysis project Ga0180437, IMG submission 132410) | Hypersaline lake sediment archaeal communities from the Salton Sea, California, USA - SS_3_D_1 metaG | ecosystem: Environmental > Aquatic > Non-marine Saline and Alkaline > Hypersaline >... | reverse complement strand
TTCCTTCTCAGGAGCATACAAACACAGTCAGGACCACTTGATCAGAGCCAGCCCACTGATAGCTGAGTATGCCTGAACAAGTGCCCTAACGCACCAGCAGTATCGGCACCTGCACCTCGTTCATCAAGTCCACCAGTTCCTCTTGTGATAAGGCGCTGCTCTGCACTGGGAGGACGAGGGTGCCCAGCGGTTCGGTCTGTATCGCACGGGCCAGCCTTTGCGCATTGGGCACGCGCACCACATGGTACCGCGGCATCAATTCTGATTCCCTCAGCTGCTGCGAAACCTCGCTCTTGATGCCTTCAACGGTCTCTTCGTCAGCGGCCGGTACTAGGACGATGATGTGCCTGGCGCGGCCTTCGAGCAACCGGCACGCTGTGCCCAGTGCCCTGCGCGCCAATGGCGAGCCATCGTAGAGCACCATGACCGGCACCTGCAGTCTCTCACCCTGGCGCATCAGCAGGGTCAGGCAAGGTGCCCGGCTGAGCACCGCCCGCGCGGTGGAGCCGAGGCCCCGCCCGCTGACCGTATGCCCGGTCCTGCCCAGGGTGATCATATCGGCTTCTGCCGCAGCTGCCAGCAACTCGTGAGCGATGACGCCACGGGCTACCTGGAATGACCACCGCACTCTGGCTCGCCCCGCGTGCATGGCCAGCGTATGGCGCAGGCGCACGGCCTGCGCACGCAGCTCGCATTCGATGGCCTGAACGTCAAGCTGGCGACAGGTCGTGGTGGAGACACAGATCTCCTGAGGGAACGGCAGCTCGGCGAGCCGCAGCAGGTTGACATCCTCCACGAACAGGCCCAGCATCTCAGCTTCCATCAGCGCCGCCAGCTCCACCGCCGCTTCCAGCGCTGCCTGACTGTGTGGGGAAGCATCAAGGGCCACCACTATGAGGCGCACCCTGAGGGCGCGTTCCTCGGCATTCACTCCCGATCCTCCTCACCCTCGCTGGTGAACTTGGAGCGCTTGGCTGCGAGCTGTAGGAGCCGTTTCTCGACCAGATCGTTGATGCTGCCCTCGGGATAGCGGCCTTGTTCGTCGCGCTCGCCGGCTGGAACACCCGTGAGGAGCTCGATTCCTTGGTCGATGTACTCCACGGGATAGATATGGAAGCGGCCATCTGCCACCGCCTGCACTACATCCTCGCGCAACATGAGATGCTTCACATTGGACACAGGTATAAGCACGCCTTGCTGGCCGCTCAGACCACGGGCAGAGCAGACGTCAAAAAAGCCTTCGATCTTCTCGTTCACACCACCGATGGCCTGCACCTGCCCATGCTGGTTCACCGACCCGGTCACGGCGAAGGACTGCTTGATAGGCGCTTGTGAGATAGCCGAGAGCAGCGCGTAGAGCTCGGCCGAGGAGGCGCTGTCGCCCTCCACGCCGCCATAGGATTGCTCAAAGACCAGGCTGGCCGAGAGGGACAGTGGCCTCTCTGCCGCGTACCGCCCACCCAGGAAGCCGGACAGAATCAGCACGCCCTTGGAGTGGATCGGCCCACCCAGCTCAACCTCACGCTCGATGTCGATCACCTCGCCCTTGCCCATGCGCGCTTGCGCCGTGATGCGCGTCGGACGGCCAAAGGCAAAGTCGCCGAGCTGGGAAACCGAGAGACCGTTGACCTGGCCGACCTTCTCGCCTTGGACATCGATCAGCACCGTCTCACGGAGAATGGCCTCCTGCACACGTTCGCGCACCCTGTCCGAGCGATAGATGCGCTCGTCAATGGCCTTTTGCACGTCTTCAGCAGTGACAACTTGGCGGTCACTCTTGCCAGCCCAGAAGTCGGCCTCGGCCAACAGATCGCTGACCGATCGCATATGTGCTGACAGCTTCTCGCGGTCGCCAACCATTCGCGCGCTGTGCTCGATCACGCGAGCCACTGCGCCACGATCAAAGGGGCGCAGCTCCTCCTGTCGCGCCAACGTGGCGATCAAGCGCGCGTAAAGGAGCTGGTTCTCACCATTGCGATCCATCGTGTCTTCAAAGTCAGCCGCGACCTTGAACAGCTCGGCAAAGTCCGGGTCGGCTTTCCACAGCAGATAGTAGACCATGGGCTCACCGACCAGTCCGACCTTGACTTTGAGGGGGATGGGCTCTGGCTCCAGAGAGACCGTGCTGATCAGGCTCAGCATTTGTCCTGGAGACTCGATGCGAATCTGGCCGGCTTGCAGCGCCCGTTTGAGCCCCTCCCAAGCGTAGGGCTGCAGGAGCAGCTTTCGCGCATCGAGGATCAGATAGCCACCATTGGCCTGGTGGAAGGCGCCGGGCTTGATGAGATTGAAATCGGTCAGCAGCGCTCCCATCTGCGCCATGTGCTCCACACGGCCGATCAGGTTCTGATAGGCGGGGTTGTCTTCGTAGACCACTGGCGCTCCGTCGGACTCGCTGTGATCAACCACCAGATTAACCTGATAACGGCGCAGCGAACCCTGCCGGCCAGCGCCAGCCTGTCGCGCGCCCGTCAGCAGGGCGCCAAGGTTGGCCGCCGCCTCCTGCTGCTCATTGCTCAAAAAGTCGCTGGCGTTCTCCACGACATCCTTGCGCACTTCCTGCAGATACTCACCGATCTCCTCATGGTCAGCATAGGACTCGGCGAGCTCGTCGATCAAACCGCCCACTGCAAAGCGAGCCACTTCCGCATCGAGCTCGCGCATCTTGTCGCGCATCTCACGCTGCCAGGACGGCATCTGTCGCAGAATCCTCTGCAGTTCTCCCTGCAGGCCCTCGACATCCTGCTCCAGCTTCTCTCGCTGCTCCTGCGACAGCTTCTCCACTTCCTCGCGCGAGAGGACTTCGCCCTCCCGCACTGGGGCAAAGGCCAGGCCGGCCGGCGTGCGCAGCACAGTCAGATTCTGCTCCTGGGCCTTTTCCTGGAGTTCCTTAAAGGCCTGCTCCTGCTGCTCCTTAAAGCCCTCGGCGATCGCCTGGCGCCGGTTCTGATACTCTTCACCTTCAAAGGCGGCAGGCAGCGCGGTTCGTAGTTCCTCGACCAGCTGCTCCATGTCCTTGCGGAACTTGACGCCCGTACCGGCGGCGAGCTCGATGGCACGGGGCTTGTGCGGTGTGTCAAAGTTGTGCACATAGCACCAGTCAGAGGGCACCGGCTCGGTCTGGGCCTCACTTTCGAAGAACTGCCGCACAAAGGCCTGCTTGTCCACTTCGGTGGGTCCCAGGGCAAAGACGTTAAAGCCCTTGCGCTGGATATCCGTACCGAAACGCATCGCCTGCACAGCCCGAGGCTGCCCTATGGGGGCGGTCAGATCGAGCAGATCCGCCGTCGTCTCAAAGGAGAATTGCTGAGGGTCGGTGCCCTGATACAGCTGTGACGGCTCCAATCCCTTGACAATGCCCATGCTCTGTTGCTCCTTTCAAAAGATGATTGCTTGGCCAGGGGCATGCGCCGAAGCTGGCACGACGCATGGCTGCGGTCTCTCCTGCTAGGTCGGGCACCACGTATCGTTCGCGCCGTGGGCAGCGTAGCCTCCGCGGCGGCGCGTCATTCAGCTAGCACGGCCGAAGATACCAGCGGCTTGCGCCGCGTTTCCTTGTACAGATAGTCGGACAGGGCCCGCTCGACCCGCGACTGGATCTCTTCGGGAGGCGTTCCGGGTTGGGCCCGCGCCGCTGCGCGCGCCACGCGCTCGGCGCCTGACAGAAGATCACCCGCGTCGGGCACAAAGACAAAGCCCTGCGTCAAAATGCGCGGCGCCCCAATCGCCTTGCCAGTCTCGACATTGTAGCGCACGATGGCTGTCACAAAGCCGCTCTGTCCCAGCGCATCGCGCTCGCGCAGCACTGCCGGACCGGTCTCACCCACCAGCGAGCCATCGACGAACACATAGCCGCCAGGCACGCGCTTGCCAATTCGAAGCTCTCCATCCACAAAGCTCAGTGGGTAGCCGTTCTCAACGACAGCCACGTTCTCCTTAGGGATTCCCAGCTCGCTTGCGAGCTTGCCATGCTGTTTGAGATGGCGCAGTTCGCCGTGGATGGGGACAAAGAACTCGGGGCGCAGCATGCTGATGAGGAGCTTTTGCTCCTCCTGGCTGGCGTGCCCCGAAACATGCACCTGCACGACGGGATCGTAGAAGACGTCGGCCCCCCTCTGGAAGAGGCGATTTATCACGCCGTTGACCATTTCCTCGTTGCCCGGAATGGTGTGCGAGGACAAGACAACCGTATCATCCTGCTGAATGCTCAAAGACGAATGGCGCCCCGTGGCGAGGCGATTCAGCACCCCCATGGGTTCTCCCTGCGACCCGGTGGCAACGATCAGCACCTCATGGGGCGGCAACTTCTGAATCTCGCCCAGGCTGAGGAGCATGTCATCAGGAATCTCCAGATAGCCCAGTTCGCGAGCCATCTTGGTGTTTTCCACCATTGTCCTGCCCGCTACCGCAACCTTGCGGTTGTTGCGAGCTGCCACATTGACAACCTGCTGGACGCGCGAGATCAGCGAGGCAAAGGTAGCGATGATCAGCCGGCCAGGCGCCTCGCGCATGATCTGGTGGAAGACGTCGTCAAGCACCGCCTCTGACGGAGTGGTGCCCGGCTGGTCAGCGTTGGTGCTATCTGAAAGCAGAACCCTCACGCCGCGCCGGCTGAACTCGGCCAGTTTCGCCATGTCCGTAGGCCAGCCGTCCACCGGGGTGTGATCCAGCTTGAAATCACCGCTGTGCACGACCAGACCGGCAGGTGTGGTGATGCCTAGCCCTACGGTATCGGGAATTGAGTGACAGACGTGAAAGGGTTCGACCTTGAAAGGGCCAAACTGGAGCACATCTCCCGGGGAGATGGTGTGAAGCGATGTCGCCTCCAGCATTCGGGTCTGCCGCAGCTTGACCTCGATGAGGCCGCGCGTCAAACGCGTGGTGTACACCGGAACATCGAACTCTTCCACAAAATGAGACAGCGCACCAATGTGATCTTGGTGCCCGTGCGTGATGATCACGGCGCGTATGCGATCGGCTTTGCCCCTCAGATACCCCCAGTCGGGGATGATGTAGTCGATCCCCAGCATGTCAAGCTCGGGGAACATCATGCCCACATCGATCACCAGGATGTCGCGGCCGTACTCTATACACATCATGTTCTTGCCGACCTCACCCAGGCCGCCTATGGGCATGATCTTAAGCTTGGAAGCCATGTCGTACTCCTTAGAATCGGGTTTCAGTATACGCCATAAGAGCAACCTGCCGAGCTGCGTGCCCCACCCGTTGGTGCGTGGTTTGCATTCTGCAGCGCCGGCCCACTCCCTGCGCTCTTCACCTATTCTACGGCATTACGCGGTTGTAGACAAGGATTGCCGAAGGGTAGCTGTCAGAAGCAGTAGCTGACCTTCTGTACCACCTTCAGCAGGGGCGACGGCCAGCGGCGGCACTGCGCGTGCCCCGGCCCATACCGCTTGCAGCAGTGTGATGGGACAGACTCGCGAGCGCCTCGTTTTGACAGCCATGGGAATGGCGCTACAATGCAGCCAATTGCACTGAAGGAGGGGCCCACAAATGATTGAGCGAATCTTGCGCATCGTCAAACTGGACTTTACGGTGTTCAGGGAGATCGAGTCGGACAGCGGCGCCACACTGGAAGCGGCCATCATTGTCATTGCTGCGAGCGCGCTGGGCGCGATGGGCACAGCGTTGCGTGCCGAACAGCCCCGGGCGCTAGCTGCAACCTTCGCCGTCTCGCTGGTGAGCGGCATCGTGGGGTGGGTCGTGTGGTCTGCGGTCACACATTTCGTAGGCAAGATGCTGTACCAGAGCGGCGGAACGCTCGAAAGCATGATGCGGGTTCTTGGCTATTCCACAGCCCCTCGCGCCCTTGGCGTGCTAGAGTTCATCCCCTGCCTGGGTGCCCTGGCTGGGTTGGCCGGCTTTATCCTCAGCCTCATCGCAGGCGTCATGGCCGTCTCAGAAGGGCTGGACGTTGACACAGGCCAGGCGATCATTGTGATCATCGTTGGAGCCATCGCCTTTTTCGCGGTCAACGTGCTCTTTGGGCTGCTGTTCGGCGGCGCCGCGCTGCTGACCTACGGTCTCTGCTCGGCTGTCGGGCGCTAGCAGAACCGATCCGAGGCAAAACACTCTCGTCGAGGCACAACTCAGATAAGGCGCGGGATGCGCTGCAGCCGTCACAGCAAGCGCGCGACGCATCCTGTGCGCAAGCTGCCCGCACCAACAGGCCGGGGATAAGCCCCGGCCTGTTCTCTGTTGGCAACCTGGCGTGCCGCAGCAGGCTATGCCGGCGATTGTGGGTGACCTGAGCGTATGATATAATCGCCGCAGTGGAGAGCGACGCATGGCAGAGACCGGCCGCGAAGCAGAAATCAGGGCCTTGAGCAAGAGCTTGGGCGTGCCAGCAAGGCGACGCCGCGTGCTGCATGCAGACCGGGCCACCTTTGAGTGGTGGACCGAGATCACACCACGGCGGCATGGCGAAGTGCTGCTACTGATACGCCGCCCAAGCGGCAACTATATCTTGCACAGCAAGGACTTTTATCCCCCTGGGACAACTCGCATACCATCGGGGGGCATCAAGAAGGGCGAAGCGCTACTGGATGCCGCCTATCGCGAAGCCGCTGAGGAGACTGGGCTGGAGATCGCCGCTGAGCGCTTCCTGGCGGTGGTCCACTACGAGTTCCACTGTGGCGGCGAGTTGATCGAGTTTGACTCCTATCTGTTCTTGCTTGTAGAGACCGGAGGCGATCTCAAGGCAAGCGATGCGGACGAGCGAATCTGCTACTTCTGCGACGTTCCACTTGAGGACCTCAACGCGGTCGCCGATAGCCTGGAGCAGCTGCCACCTGCGTGGCGGGACTGGGGATGCTTTCGCAGCTACCCGCACCGCCTGGCGGTAGAGCTGCTCTGTGAGGCCCACGAGCTGTCCTAGCTTGGGTCTGGCGGGACCACTCTTGCACAGGGTGCTGAGGGCACGAGAGGATGGAAGCGGCTGTGCACGCTGGTTCCGCGGAATCTGCCGTTCTTGACAGGGAGCAATGCCACAGCAAGAGTATGACGTCATTGTAGTCGGTGCCGGTCACGCCGGGTGCGAAGCTGCACTGGCTGCAGCACGCATGGGCGCCTCTACGCTGCTGATCACCATGAACCTGGACCTGATCGCCCAAATGCCCTGCAACCCGAGCATTGGGGGGCCAGGGAAAGGGCATCTGGTGCACGAAATCGATGCCCTGGGCGGGGAGATGGCCCGCAACATCGATCGTACCTTCATCCAGATCCGCATGCTCAACGTCTCCAGGGGCCCTGCCGTGCGTGCCCTGCGGGCACAGGCTGACAAGCGGCTGTACTCCCTATCGATGAAGCATGTGTTGGAACGCACGCCCAACCTGGACCTGGCCCAGGGACAGACCGAGCGCCTGCTGGTCCATGGTGACCGAGTACGGGGTGTGATGACTCGCTTGGAGCAGCAGTATCTAGGGCGCACAGTGGTGCTCACCACAGGCACCTTCCTCAACGGGCGCATCCTGAGTGGTGAGCAAGCCTACCCCGCAGGCCGGGCAGGCGAGTTCCCCGCGGTCGGGCTGTCGGAATGCCTGCATGGTCTTGGATTCGAGCTCGGGCGGCTTCAGACCAACACCCCACCGCGCGTGGACGCACAGACGATCGACTTTGATGAGACTGTGCCGCAGCATGGCAGTGCGACGCCACTCTACTTCAGCCACGATTCCCGGGCCGAAAACGATCCACTGTTGGTCAATCCCGAGCTGTGGATCAACCCGGTGTACCCGGTGGCGCAGCAGTCCACGTGGCGCCAGCAACTGCCCTGCTACCTTGTGCACAGCAACGCCCAGACCGTGCGCACTATCCGCGATAACCTCCACCGCTCCCCCATTGCGTCCGGTTTTGTCGACGGCCCCGGGCCCAGGTACTGTCCCTCCATTGAGGAGAAGATCGTGCGCTTCCCGGACAAGGTAAGCCACCAGATCTTCCTCGAACCCGAGGGCTTCAGCACGGGGGAGGTGTATGTGCAGGGCTGCTTCACCAGCCTGCCGCAGGAGGTGCAACTGGCCATGCTGCGCACCATTCCTGCCCTGCGGGATGTGCGGATCATGCGCCCCGGATACGCGATCGAGTACGACTTTGTACCGCCCGCCCAGATCACCGCTAACCTGGAGAGCAAGCGGATTGAGGGTCTTTTCCACGCTGGGCAGATAAACGGTACGTCGGGCTACGAAGAAGCCGCCGCACAGGGGCTGATGGCAGGCATCAACGCCGCGCGCCGCGCGCAGGGGCGCGACACCGTTATCCTGCGCCGCGATGAGGCCTACATCGGCGTGCTGATCGACGACATCGTGACCAAAGAGATCACCGAACCGTACCGCATCTTCACGTCGCGGGCCGAGTACCGCCTGCTGCTGCGCCATGACAATGCCGATTTGCGATTGTCGGCGTTGGGGCATGAGCTGGGCCTGGTGTCATCCGAGCGCTACCAGGCGGTGGAACGGAAACGATCTCAAGTTGCGCGCGAGTTGGAGCGCCTGGAGAACACGTCACTGCCCCCGTCGGAGCAGGTCAACGCGGCAATGCAGAGGCATGGCTTGGCGCCCTTGCACACGGGCACCAACGCACTGCAGCTGCTACGGCGGCCGGAAGCAGACTATGCGGTAATTGCAGCACTGCTGCCCGACGGGGACGAGGTGCCTGCCGAGGTGGCAGAGCAGGTGGCGATCGAAGCCAAGTATGCGGGCTACATCGACAAGCAGCGGCGTGAAATAGCACGCATGCAGCGCCTGGAGAAGTGGCGCATTCCAGCGGGCTTAAACTATGGCGAGGTTGTGGGGTTACGGACAGAAGCGCGGGAGAAACTGGGCCGCTTTCGACCTTCGACGGTGGGGCAGGCGGGCCGCATCCAGGGCGTCAACCCCACGGACGTTTCCATCGTGTTGGTGCACCTGCGCAGAACGGCTGCCGATCCGAACCCGACTGCCTGACCCTGCAGTGCCTAGCGCCAGCTGCGGCCGATGATGGGCAGCGCCAGCCTGTAGACCAACTTCTGGTAGAAGACATCCCACCTGCCGCTGTCCAGACGCTTGCCCCACACGGCGTGGAGCTGGCCGCGTTCATCCGCCGCCAGACGCAGATCCACCACACCCTTGGGATCGCGTATCACCTGGATGGGCTCGGACCAGCTCTGCACACTGGCACTTCTCTGACGGTACCGCGCCAGGGTGCTCTCATCCCAGCCAACGTAGACCGTGTCGCCGCGCGCGGTGGTGAGGCTGGGCAGAAAGGCTTCCGATTCGCCAGCGGAGACCGCTTCGGGAATGGACCAGAAGCCAACCCAACCCCAGGTGTAGTAGATGGAATAGCGGCCGTTTGTCTTTTCCTGCCAACCGACATGGGCCCGTCCCGCTTCGTCGACGGCAACACTGGGGATAATCGAAGGCTGACCCGGGCTGTCGGAGAGGTTCTCGGGCAGGGTCCAGTCATGGCCATCCCAACGGCTGTGGTAGATCTCGTAGGGCGTCTCGGGCGTGTCCCGGTCCTGCCAGACCACGTGGACGCGACTGTCGCCGCTGGCGGCCACTGCCGGGGCACCGCCAATGGCGTGGGGAACGGGTTCGTTCAGCCAGTAGGTTCCGTCCCAGTGACCATGGTAGATGACGCTGTAGCCCGGCGTGTTGTCAGCCCATACCACGTGCGGTGTGCCATCGGGCGCTACAGCCACAGCAGGCGCCGAGGACACGCCGCTGGTGTTGGAGACATTGCGTGGCAACGTCCAGGCGCTTCCGGTCCAGAAGCAGTAGTAGATCTCATAGTTGCCGCCAAAGAGGTTGACAAAGGCCACATGGGCGCGACCTTGGCCGTCGACGGCAACGGCTGGCTGCTCGCCGACAGCCACGCTGCGGGCCGCTGACCAAACGCCGGCCTGCGCATGGGCGTGATACACCCGCAGATCCTCTTCCCATACAACGTGCATGGCCTCACCAGCCACGGCCAGAGCAGGGTAGCGGGAATCCATTTCCGAAGCGGATATGTTGGTCGGAGCTTGCGGAGAGACGAGGGCTGAAGCCAAGGGCTGAGCCGCCTTGCTCGACAGGCGCGGAGATGTAGCCAGCTGCGCAAAGCAAGCGACTAGAACCAGCAATGCCAGCCCGGGTCGCACCATCCTGGTCTTCACACTGCTCTCCCCTGCGGAAAACGGCGCCACACTAGAATGGCAAACAGCCTCATTCAGTCGGGGCGCGAGAGACGGATACGCACGGCCAACAGAGCGCCACCTGGCTGAGGGTAGCCACGCGCGAGAGCATACATACCCACCTCAGCCGGAGCACGGCTGTCATCGATGAGGGTGCCGCTGTCGATGAGCACCACAGTTCCCGCAATCACCCACTGGCTGCCGCCAATGCTCTCCACCGGACCCTCGACCTCGGCCAGAAACGACATGCCTGGGTACTGGATGACGATCTGCTGGGCCAGTACCGAGGCATCGGGCTGGAGGATACCACGCACCTGGGCTATGGCACCCACACCCGGAGTACCATCCACGACGGTTCGCGCACCAATCCTGACGACGGTCCCGCCAACCACCCACACATCCTCGGACAAGCTATCGATGATGCCCTCAAACTCAACCTCTTCCAAGGCGCTGGGGACGATGATGCGGATGCTGTGGGCCAGGACGCTGTCCTGGAACAGCAACATGCCCTTGACCTCCGCAAGGGCACCCACGTCTGGGTATCCCTCGATGTCCGTGCGCTGGGTGACAAAGACCATGCGGTCACCCACAATCCAGTAGCGCGGATCAATCTCCTGAATGAGTCCTCTGAACTCCAGAGCATATCCCAATGGATCGTCCGGCGGTTGCGCCGGCAGCGGCTGTCCAATCAGCGCTCCGGCGGCGGCAACCGTCTCCAGCATGTCCTCAGGTAGCTGAGGAAGTGGGCGGATAGCAATCGTCAAGAGGATCAACCGCCCGCCGTCACCCAGCCGGGCAGTGGCAGACACAAAATGGCCAACCTGAATCTGGTCGACGCCAACCGATCCCGAATCGAGATACAACGTGCGGTCTCCCACCTGCACTTGCGCGGCATCCAGTTCCTTGACCCAGCCCACGACCTTGACCGTCGGACAGCGCATGCCAGCCGCGTCGTCAGCCAAGCACTGGGCGCGCACCGACGCCTGCTGGACCCAGCCGCCTGTGGCAGCAAGGATCAGACCCAGCAGGGCCAGCAGCAACACACTACGTAAGCGGCCTTGCCAACGATTGCTCATCACATCTCTCCCCCGAGAAGCTGCACTACCATACAGAATGAACATCCACGCTACGCAGATCTGAGTCAGCGCTGGATGGATGAGAGGGCCGTCTCAGTGAGGGTCGGGATTTCGGTCGCCCGGAGAAGCGTCGCGGGAGTCTCCGTCGCGGGTGCCTGAGATGGTGTCACCGTCGCAGCCACAGGAGGCTGGATCACAATGCGCAGAGCCAGCACCGCCCCGTCGGCTAGCAGGAGCCCTTGCACCTCGGCCATCGCCCCCAGCGCCGGTTTGCCCTCTACCACGGTCTCCTCGTCCAGACGCACAATGACACCTTCGACGATCCACTCACCGGCCGCCAGACTCTGGATGAGGCCCTCGAACTGCACCTCCTCGGTCGGCGGTTGCACAACGATTTGCACCGCCACGAGTGAGCCGTCACCAAGGCGGACGGCTTTGACTTGGGCCAGCAGCCCTTGCTTGGGGCTGCCCTCAACGGCGGTGTCAGGCGTGATGGCCAGCGAGTAGCCACCGACAGTCCACGAATCGGCACCGTAGTTCTCGATCAGTCCGCGGAACTCAAATGGCTCTGGCGGCGCTTGCGGTGGCGGCTCGATGATGATGCTAACCGCCACCAGTCCACCATCGTCATCACGAACGGCCACAACGCTCGCCGTGGCTCCGACAGCAGCCTGCGCCTGGCTCTGGTCGATGCTGGTGTTGGCGTCCACCCTGACCACGCGGCCATCAATGGTCCACGTGTCGGCGCCTATCTCGTCGATGGGGCCCGCAAAACGGATCTTGACCTGACGCGGCGGAAGTGGCGTGTCGGTTGCCGTCGGGGTAGGCGAAGGGGTGCTGCTTTCGGTTGCGGTCGGCGTAGGGCTAGGCGTTGACGTGCTTGATGCCGGCTGCACCACCACGCGGGTTGTGGGCGTCGTCGTCGGCGTGGGACTCGGCACGGTCAGTTCCGTCGGCGTGGCCTCGCCAGCAGCCGGGGTGGGTGAGGCCGTCAGCCGTGGGGGCTTGGCCGCAGGTTCAACGGCGATGCGCAACGCCAGCAGCGTCCCATCGCTGAGCGAACGGACCTCCACACGCACAAAGCTACCGACTGTCACTCCATCGCCGACGGATGTTTCGTCTGACAGACGAACCGGCACGCCCCCGATGGTCCAGCGCCCATCTTCGATGCTGTCGACGGCGCCGCGGAAGGACAACTCTGCGACACGTTGGCTGCTGGACACGGCCAGCGCTTCCTGACGCCGGCGCGCGTCGAGCGCATCCACCAACTGCGCCTTTCTCTGCTCATCCAGGGTCAGGAACAGCTGCACCTCTTCGCCAATGCGCTTGACAGGATAGAGCGCATCGCCAGGCAAGCTGTTCGCCGAAATGGCCACTGTCCCCGCTCCTAGAATGGTGACCAGCAATACGCTTGCCAGAGCTGCAGCTGCCGCACTCCTGCGCAGGAGCGCGGGCAGATTCAGCCACCAGGGCGACTGTTTGGAATGCTCCTGCTCCCGCTGCTCGACACGCAGCCGCGCTGCCTCGCGCAGAACGCGCCGTCGGCCAGCCTGCAGGTTCAGTGGCGGCGGTGCCGGCTCCTGGCCCAGCGATTGGATATCCAACACCAGCCGCAGTAATGGCTCGAGCTGCGCAGCAAGAGCAGGATACTGGGCCACACAAGCCTCCAGGGAGGCGCCGTGTTCCATTTCCTCTATGCACTTGTCGAGAACGGATACCATGTCCTCGTTCACAGTGGTTCCCCGTCCATGACCCGCCGCAGGGCTGCCAAGCCCCGAAACTGCAACGATTTGATCGCACCTTCGTTCTTGCCCATCAACGACGCAACCTCAGCGTTGGTCATACCCTGCAAGAACTTGAGACTTATGACCAGTCCTTGTGTCTCGGTCAGTTCGTTGATGGCCGCCCGCACGCGCTCCTGTGTGATGGAACGCTCTGCTGATTCGGCAGGACGCTCACTCGAAGGCAGTGTCATATCCTCCAGGGGCAAGTCCCTGTCCTGCTTGCCACTTCGAAAATGGTCCACTACCACATTGTGGGCAATCCGGTACAACCAGCCCGAGAAGGAACTGCGCCAGGCTTTGGAGGTCCGAATGGCCTCCAGCATGCGTACAAAGACGGTGGAGGTCAGATCCTCGGCAAGGTTACGATTGCCCACCCTGTGATAGACATAGTTGTAGATACGTAGCGAGTAACGATCGTAGAGCTCGGCTATCGCCGCTCCATCGCACTCCCTAGCCCTTTCAAGCAGTGCCGATTCGCTGTCCGGCTGCATGTGAGGGCTATGCTCCTCTCTTCAAGACGTTGCCAAAATGGTGAAAGATACGGTGGATAGTGAAGGATGACACAACGTGGAGCCCGGACTAGGCTTACTATACAGCCACTGCGCGAGCAGCTCCAAATCTAGCTCTCGCCGCGCCATAGTTGCCATCCCTCGCACGCTGTGTTATGATTGGATTGTGCTGCGATGCTGGCCACGACTTCCCGGCCAACGTAAAGGTAGCCTTCGTAGTCGGTGAAAGAGAGGTCCCCTAGCCCCAGAGAGGCTGTCAGACGGCGCCGCATGGCAGACGCCATCGCTGCACGGTGTGCAGCGCCTGCAAAGCTCCGTCGTGCCTGAACCCACACCATATTAGACGCGAGCGGTAGCACTTGCTTGCGCTTGTTGGGCCGCCATTCTGCCAAAGCAGGGGACGTGCACTGCAGTGCTCTCATGAGAGGAGGAAACATGAACCATACTGCGATACTGAAGCGAGCTTGGGAGATCACCCGCCGCCACCGGGCGCTGTGGCTGTTCGGCTTTGTGCTGGCGCTGTTCAGCGGTGGAGGAGGCGCAGGCGGCGGCCAGGGTGCCCAGTATGCCATGGATGGAGGCCAGCGCATCAATCCGGCGCTGATCCTGCTGATTGTGGCTGCCGTGATGCTCTTTGTCGGCCTGCTGATCCTGCTGGGCATCGCCCTGAGCTACACCAGCCGCGGTGCGCTGATCGGCATGGTGCGCGAGGTGGAAGAGACAGGCGAGACAAGCGTCAGCAGCGGATGGCGCATGGGGTGGTCGCGCTTTCTGCGGCTCTTTGCCATCGATCTGGTCATCGGCATCCCAGCAGCCATTGTCACTCTCGTATTGCTCGCGCTGGGCCTTTCGCCCTTGCTGCTCTTCTTCGTCGGCGAACGCGCAACCAACATTCTCGCCATTGTGCTCACCGTGGTGCTGATGCTGCTGGTGATCGGCGTGCTGATCATCATGGGCGTGGGGCTATCGATCCTGGGAGAGCTGGCGCAGAGGCGGTACGTGCTTGATGGCAAGGGTGTGCTCGACTCTATCCGCGAAGCCTATAGTGTGGCGCGCCAGAACCTCAAGGACGTCGGCGTGACCTGGCTACTGCTGCTGGCCGTCGACATCGGGGTGGGCATTGTGCTTGGCCCCATTGCCCTGGTCCTTTTCGGTGCGGCAGCTGTGCCCGGCATCCTCGCCTACCTGGCCACGGAGGCGGCCGCGCCCACCATCGTGGTCAGCATACCCGCGGTGCTGCTAGCGGTGGTGATCATGGCTATCCTCGGTGCCATACACCAGGTCTTTCGCTCTACAGTTTGGACCCTGACATACCGCGAGCTGTAGTCCAAAGTCAATGAGACGCCGGGCAGGCGACCAAACTGCCCGGCGTCTTTTCGATCCCACAAACGTGTCCCTGGGTTCTACGTAGCTCCAGCGCTGACGAAGGCAAGCACGATTTCGGCTGCGGCCACCATGTCCGCAACCGCCACACGTTCTTCGGTGGTGTGCACGTTGCCCATTCCAACGCTCAGGTTCACTACTTTGATGCCGTGAGCATTGTAGATGTTGGCATCGCTCCCGCCACCGCTGGGCATGAAAGTGGGCTCCACCCCAGCGGAGCGGCAAGCCTCGGCCAGAGCGTGTACGACGGGATCGCTCTCGTCCAGCGCATAGCCGTCATAGGCGCGCTGCACATCGATCTCCGCCGTCGCGCCGTAGCGCTCGGCAGCACCCTTGAGCGCGGCAACCATGCGCGCTGTCTGCTCCTCCAGCTTACCCAGCTGTCGACTGCGTGCCTCACCTACCATCTCCACGCGGTCGGGCACCACGTTTCGTGCCGTCCCGCCCTTGATGATGCCGATGTTGGCTGTGGTTTCGGAATCAATGCGTCCCAACGGCATCTCGCACAGTGCCTCGGCAGCGACACGTATGGCGTTGATGCCCTTTTCCGGTTCGCTGCCAGCATGGGCCGCCTTGCCGTGGATGACGACCAAGAAAGAGTCCTGGCTCGGCGCAGACACGATGATCGTGCCTTGTGGCCCCCCAGCATCCAGGGAGACCCCCGTCCGTGCCTGGAGCAAACCCTTGTCCAAGCCCTTGGCGCCGACAAGCCCGAGCTCCTCTTGTACGGTGATCACGACCTCAAGCGGTGGGTGCGGTAGCTGCCGCTCAACAAGGGTGTGCAGCACTTCGAGTATGGCGCTCACGCCGGCCTTGTCGTCACCGCCGAGGATGGTCGTCCCGTCGCTGTAGACAACGCCATCCCTGACCACGGGCTTGATGCCATGCCCGGGCATCACGGTATCCATGTGCGCGGCCAGCATCACAGGCACGCCCTCACCGGGCAGTGTCGCCACAAGGTTGTTCAGTTCATCGCGCCTGACCGACATCCCCAAGGCGCGGAAACGCTCCTCCAGATGCTGGGCGATGGCAGCCTCCTCGCCTGAGGGACTGTCAATCTGCACCAGCTCGATGAAGGTACGCAGCAGCCGCTGTTCGTCAATCACCAGCACCTCCCGTGCCGAATTGGAATGCCCGCAGTCTAGCGCACAGGCGCCGACGTGGCAAGCCGTGCAACAGGCAGAGGCATCGTATCGTGGCGCTAGTGAGGGTCAGGGCAATGCATTGCCGAGACGGAGAACAGGTCAAGCGGCGCACGAGGCTTTTTGCCGCTTGAGGGCGGATTGGCTATAATGGGCGCGCAAGGACTTGGAGAGGTCGCATAGTCCGGTTTAGTGCGCGCGACTCGAAATCGCGTGGGCAGCAATGCCCCGTGGGTTCGAATCCCACCCTCTCCGCTGAACCAAAGCGCCCCAGCGTGGCGGGGCGCTTTGTCAGCGTATCCCTGGCAGCGCCATCTGCACTGCTGGGAGCAAAGGATCGAAAGGAGAGACGCCGTGGCTGCAACGAAGGAACCGCGGGGCGAAGAGAGGTCTGTCGAACGGGTGGGAGGCGCAACAATCGGCGGGGCGCCCATTGCCTACATCATCGTTTGGGGCGCCGCACTGGCGGTGCTGTCCTTCGTGCCCATGCCGGTCTCGGCCATACTCGGAATCGGCGGGACCTTTCCCATCAGCCAGGCGCTCTACGCCCTCGTAGGAATGATCCTCGGTCCTACGGCTGGTGCTCTGGCGGCGGGCATCGGCCGCCTGATCGGCATCTTCACCGCGCCGCACACGGCTGCAGCCGGCATTCCATCGATGGTCATCGCCATGGTGTGGGCTGCGGCTGGAGGCATCCTGGTGCAGAAGAGATCGCGCGCTTGGATTGTAGCACTTGTGGTCTTTGCGCTGGCCTATGTGGCCTATGTTGGTCGGGCACTGACGGTAGACGTCAGCCCGGGACTCGCTCTACAGACTACCCTCACGAACCTGTCGGGCATTATCCTATGGCTGCTTCCGACGCGGATCCTGGCTAGAGAATGGATCAGTGACCAGGGCGCAGCCAAGCTAACCGCGGGTTTGGCCCTTGGCTGCTGGATTGTGAACGCCTGTGGTCACACCTTTGCCAACGCACTCCTGTATTACCTCAATCCCTGGCCTGCCAACATCTGGCGCATCTTGATCCCGATCATCCCCGCAGAGCAGCTGTTCCGCACCATCGTCGGCGCCGTGGTAGGCGTCGGCGTGATCAGCGGGCTGCGGGCCATCGGACTGCCCAAGCCAGCTCAGGCCGGCTACTAGCGCGACAACCCGTCCCCTGCGCAGAGCCACCAGACCGCTGTGACCGCTGCAGCGCGCTGTCTTTCGGGTGTGCACAACATGGATGCAGATCCCATCATCCGCATCGAGAACCTGTCCTACCAGTATCCCCGTTCACCTGCCTTCGTGCTGCGCGACGTGAACCTCAATGTGCAGCGCGGTGAGTTCCTGGGCATCGTAGGCCCCACGGGCGCAGGAAAGACCACGCTGTGCCTCGCCCTGAACGGGATCGTACCGCAGTTCTACGGCGGTCGCTTCTTCGGCCACGTCACCGTGGCGGGCCTGGACACCATTGAGAACCGCATCTACGAGCTGGCACAGCATGTGACGCTGGTGTTCCAGGATCCGGAGACACAGCTGATCGCCAACTCAGTACAAGATGAGGTAGCCTTTGGCTTGGAGAACTTTCAGGTGGCGCGAAGTGAGATGCCCCAGCGAATCCAGTGGGCGCTTGAGGCGGTGCGACTTAAGGGAATGTTGCACAGGCACCCTAGCGAACTGTCAGGTGGAGAGAAGCAGCGCCTGGCAATCGCTGCGGCACTTGCTGTGCAACCTGACGTTCTGGTCCTGGACGAACCCACGTCACAGCTGGACCCGTTGGGCAAGCAAGAGGTGTTTGCCACCATTCGCGAGCTCAACGAGCGCCTGGGAATCACCGTCATCCTGGCCAGTCACGCCAGCGAGGAACTGGCAGAATTCGCTGACCGCGTTGCACTGCTGGACCAGGGTCAGCTGGTATCGCTGGACACCCCAGAGCGCATCTTCTCGGGTCGCGATCTGCTGGCCCGGCATGCTGTGCGCCCACCACAGGTGACAGAGTTCTATATCGAGCTGGCACGCCAAGGCCTGGAGCCACCATCCATCCCCGTGACGCTGCAGGAGGCAACGGCAGCCTACGAACAGATGCGCGACAAAATCGCCGTGTGCGCATGCCCAGCAGCGGAAGCACTACCGCCACCCTCTGAGCCCCCCCTTCTGTCAGCGCACGACGTGCACTATACGTATGGCGACGGAACAAGGGCGCTGCGGCATGTGACCCTTGACATCCACCAGGGCGAGTACGTGGTCATTGTAGGGCAAAACGGGGCTGGCAAGACGACCCTGGCGAAGCACTTTTTGCATCTGCTGGAGCCCCAGGCCGGAGAGGTGCACTTGGCAGGCCGCGACGTCAGGACCTTGGCCGTGAGCGACATCGCGCAAACCATTGGCTTTGTCGCGCAGAATCCGGACCAGCAGATCTTCAGTACCACGGTAGCATCCGAAGTCAGCTTTGCCCTGCAGAGCCTTGGCACCAGGGGGCCTGAGCTCGAGGCGCGAGTAGCCGAAAGCCTTCAGACCATGGGACTGACCGATCTGCGAGACCGGCACCCGCTGTCGCTGGCGCAGGGAGATCGGGCTCGGGTTGTGATCGCCGCCGCCCTGGCGATGCGTCCAGACGTGCTCATTTTTGACGAGCCTACCACCGGGCAGGACTATAACGGAGCCAAGCGCATTCTTGACGTCAGCCGGCGCTTCCACCAAGCCGGCAAGACTGTGATTGTCATCACTCATCATCTCTACCTGATGCCAGGCTACGCGCAACGTGTGGTGGTCATGGGTCGCGGCGTCGTGCTTGGGGACCTCCCTCTGCGCCAGGCCTTTCACAGCAGCGAACTGCTGCGCAGCACATACCTCGCAGCGCCGCAGATCGTGCGCCTGGCGCAGTACATCTCGGCACGTGAGCAGGTGCCTCTGCCCATCCTCACGCCCAAGGAACTGGCGGCGTGTTTGCGGCTGCGGAGGACAAGCCCATGACGTGGCGCAGGTTTGGCTCGGTAGGCGAGTCGAGGTTCGGGCGGCTGGACTTTCGCTCCAAGCTGATGGTCATGGCGGCGGCAACAGCACTGGCGTTCTTGTGGGAGAGCCCAACACTGAACGGGCTGCTCACGCTGTCTGTGCTTGGCTTGTGCCTGCTGGCGCGCATCCGGCTGTCGTACCTGAGCCACGTGCTGCGGCTGATGCTTCCGTTTTATGTCCTGTTGCTCCTGACGCACGGCATCTGGAACACAAACGTGGGGCGTACGGTGCTGTGGACTGCGCCGCAGGGTTGGTGGCTGATCGGGGGAAGCATTCAACTGACCCTGGAGGGCCTGGTCTACGGCCTGATGATCATCTTTCGCACCCTAACCTTGGTGCTGGTGATCCCACTAGTGGTCTTAACCAGCAGTCTGGATGAACTGATCGTGGGATTGGTGCGCATCCGCGTGCCATACAAGGTGGCCTTTGTCTTTTCCGCCACACTGCGTTTTGTGCCGCTCCTTCTGCAGGAGATCCAGACCATCACCGAGGCTCAGCGGCTGCGCGGACTGGCCCTAGAGAAGATGAACTTGCTGCAACGGCTGCGCGTCTATTCACGCATCGCCGTACCGCTGCTGCTGGGGGCAATGACCAAATCTCAGCAGCTCGATACTGTACTGGCAGCCAAAGCCTTTTCGGGCAGTCCGGACCGCACCTACCTTCACGAGCATACCATGGGCACAGCGGACAGGCTGGTGGTTGTACTGGGTGTAGCGGCCATAGCCACCGCGCTTGCGCTGCGGGCCACCACAGGCATCGGAGGATTCCAGCTGCCGGGCTGGTGAGCACAGCCTAGCGTCTGAGCGTCGCGACCAAGCGAGGCGGGTCGAGCAGCAGGTCCATGGCAGCCATGATATGGGGTACTATCACATCGGCTTCGTGAAGGGCTTCCAGAGCCAGCCCTTCCACGCCCAGCACCGCGATGCCCAGCGCTGCTGCCCCCAGCATTTGAGCGTCGTTGGCGCCGTTTCCAATGGCCACCACTCCATTCGGGCCCAGCGACCACACGAACTGCCCCTTCTGTTCAGGCTCTTTGCCCGGCTCGACGCGTGCCAAGCTTACGCCCAGCTGCTGGGCCGTGAGCGTCGCCGTGCCGCGCGTGTCCGCGGAGACGAGATGGATGGCGAGGTGCCGCGAGAGTTCCGATACGCGCTGTGC
>Ga0180437_10004357_pt1 | contig 20216 bp, 21 predicted proteins | sample SS_ome_4_FD_132410 | JGI IMG/M metagenome (GOLD analysis project Ga0180437, IMG submission 132410) | Hypersaline lake sediment archaeal communities from the Salton Sea, California, USA - SS_3_D_1 metaG | ecosystem: Environmental > Aquatic > Non-marine Saline and Alkaline > Hypersaline >... | reverse complement strand
AAATAAACTCCCAAAGAGATGTAATCTTGACAATAAATAAACTTTGTTGTAGCAAATGCCTTCCACGACAATAACGCCCATCTCCAAACATCCATCCAGGTTTACCTTGATCAATTTCTTTTTCTAATTTATCAATGACAAATTCTACCCATCCATGACCACGCACAAGGCAATCTTGCTCAATATAGAGATAGTAGTCAACCTCACAAAGCAAGGCATACATTGCACTTAAAAGTACACTTTTCATCCACCCAGTATGATCAAATAAATATTTATATTGACTTGCAAAATTGTTATAATTTTTGTTCAAACTAATCCATTCAATTCGCGAATCATCTTGATTCAAATCAGGTATGATTGGGCTTGCCGAATCAACAATACAAATCTTTTCAGGGTTTGTATATTTATCAACAGCATAATACCAAAGCTGATGAAACTCTTTTGACCGAATAAAATCATCACCTAAAGTAATCTTCCATGATTGTTTTCCTTTACAACACCACCAACCTGTACCGATAATATATTGCATAAGATCCTCAACTAATTAATCTGTAAAATAATAGTTAAAATTCCTTATATCATTCTGATAAATTTGAGCAACCTTATTTATCGTCTCATCCGTATAATATTCTTGATAAGGCCGACGTACACTCTTATTCATCAAACAAACTACCGAAGGCTCTATATGCAATTCTTTACATATCTTTTGAAAATCAGATTGTAATCTCTCATATCTTCCAACAAAATTTAGACAACTACCATCTCCAATAAAAAAACTTTGCGAGAAAAAATGACGATTACCTTGCCTTTGTCTCAAATGATCAATTCTTAGCCTTCTACTATATAGAAGATCTACTAACTCTTCAAATGTTTTATTCTTCAATAAGGCATATTTGGGATGGACCACCTTAGAACCACCATGCCAAAAACTCTCTTCCATCCGAGCATACTCAAAATTAGAAACTAATCTATCCCACGGATTTCTAACAAAAGAAAAAGTAAAAAATTCCTTCTCTTGTACTGGATATTCTTTTCTCCATTCACGTATCGTTCGATGACCACCCAAATTATCAAATAGCTTTTTTTTAATAGCTGTTCCTGCACAGCGGGGGATATGTACAAAAATACATTTATACTTGTACGAAATTGAAGCCATAATTTTTCTCTCTATAATAAATGAAAAACCAAAGCATTAAAGTAATCCACAGTTTTTGGAAAAATTCTCAACCATTTCCAAAGTTTCAACGAATTTAGACATGGCAATTGTCAATATTATTAAATTTCTCAACAAAAGTTAACTTTTCTTCTTTCTGCAAAAGGGGACAACTCTCAATCAATCCCCTTGTCAATTGACCAATATCTCCTTTACTAAGTTTAGATTCTAACAAAAGAAAAGATAAGGATTCATTAATTTTTACAGCAGTTTCTTGCTTTCTACCAACAGAAATTAAATAATCTCGAAATTTGAAGCCATTGCCTATCACTTTATTTGAAAATTCGCACCATACAGATGGGATAGAATAAGCATCTGCGGCAATCAATCCATGTAGAGAACTAGAAACAATACGTTCACAACTACATAAATCTTTAACAAATTTTTTTATATCATGCCGTACATTTAATATCAAAATTTCATCTTTCTCTTCTAGTCCACAAAGACAAGAACTCTTCTGATCTACATAATGAGGTACAATCCCCCATAAATATTTCTTTTTAATCTTTCCCAAATTAATAAAAAGAGGAAGGAGTAACGCAGGATCCCCATAAACTTCAGGACAATCAATACTCTGATTTAATAATACCTCTCGTGTTTTAGGACCACGAACAGCATAAATTTGTGCTGGTTCATCTCGCAAGCTCATCCATTTACCAATAAAACCTGATCCCCAAACTGTAGAAAAAGAATTGGCATGATGTAATATACTTCCTATGCCCAATAAATGTGGAAATTGATTAGAACTGTTGTAGCTAATATATCGAAATGTTTTAGAACTTATCCTCTTAAACAAAAAACGATTCAATTTATCCCCAAAATTATTTTCAAAACAAAATGCAAGATTTACAACATTATTATTCATTAAAATCTCCGTTTCACCGGTGGGTAGTTGACCTATTTACTTCTTTTTAGGAAGATACGTTACCCGATTTTCATAACGATGAGAACGACGCCATTTTATTATAGGTTGTTTTTTCATCCATAAGCGCCCAATATCTGAAAAAAAACTTTGTTTGAGAGGATCAAAAGCCCAATTTATCGGATCTTTTTTTTTATAAAGCATCCAAGCCCGATGAACCTGAACCTCTGCATCTGTTGTAGAAACAATATCTCTTGTTACAAGATCAAAATTATGCGCTCGAATAAAACAAGGATTAAAACTGCATTGTTCCATACGCATAGCACAAGTTGCATAACTGTAAGTTTCCATTCTCTGCAAAAAATCAAAAACATCTAGCTTTTTTTGCGTTCTAAGTTCGGGATGACATAACCAATCATCTTCCAAATAAAAAATGAAATCTCCTTGTTGATGTGCCATCAAATTCAACAATGCCCCAGCATGACCTTTTGCTTCATAACATGACAACACTGTTACTGGAAAAAACTTTTGATATCTCTTGGCTAGAGCAACTGTTTTCTCAAAATCTTGATCAGCATTCCGTAATATTTCAATTCGATCAATATTAACAATCCATTCAACATCTGCCTCTAAAAAATTAGAGTTCTCTAATAAACTATCCATCGTTTTTTTCAAAATCGTTGGTCGATTAATGGCTGTCGTTAAAATGGAAATCATCTATCTTCGGCGAGGAGGTCTCCTCACCGTATCCTTTCTTTTGTTAAGAAGCATTCCGGAGTCCATCAGCGATAACGCTCTCATTTGCCTCCACTTCTCTTGGCTCCTCCCACTATTATGGCTTTCTTCCATAACGTAGTCTCCTTAAAGACTAAAGCGAGTCAACCTGGGCTCTTACAAGCCCACTCCAAACCGCTTCTTAGCGGTTTGGGTGGGTAGTTGACCTTCAAATAATCTATTAGGTTTGTAATACGAACAGTCACATCATGTTCTTGTAAACATCTCTTTCTCGCATTTTCTCCAATTTTGCGAAGCCTTTCAGGAATTTGTAGACATTTTTTGGTAACCTCTACAAATTCATCCATACTAGAATAGAGTAAAATCTCTTCGTTTGGTTCTAATAAAAGTCGTACATCTTCGCGATTCCATGTAAGTACAGGGGTTGAACACATACTTGCCTGAAAAATTCTAGAACTTAGAGAAGTTTTTTCCGTCGTCAGGTCCAAACAAAGTTTTGCACTATTGAGAATCCGGATCAAATCTTCTCCCTCTACAAACGCACGATTATCAGGATGATCTGCAACTGATTTCCAATCCGAACCATAAGTTACGACTGTTATTCCTTCTGCTCGTAGACGATCAACCATCTCCACCCGTTGAGGTATGTATCTATGTTTAGCTAAACCAAGAAACACACAATCAATTTCTCTATCTGTTTCTTGCGATATAAAATATTGTGAATTTCCAAAAGGAGGGAAATAATAAGCTGATTTTTCTCGAGCAATATCCAAACTATTGGTACAATAAAAATCTGAAAACATCATACGAGTTTCTGAATAAAAATTAGGATCTGAAAATCCAAAAACAATCGTAAAAACATCGACTCTCTCTAAACGAATAATAGAGCTTGCCACCCACACTTGATCAAAGTTGTCGGCTTGAATATTGTCCATGTTTGAAAACTTCTCAACTTCATAACCAAAAGCAACAAGTGTTTCATAAATACTACGTATAACACTAAAACTTTTCCAGTTATAATCTGTACAAACATAAGCAATACGCATAACTCAACCTCTATGATTTTGCGGAAGACTTTCAAGAAATTCAACCATTCGCTTAATATTATTAAGTTGTTCTTCTCTAGTCATGGCATCAATAACAATAGGAGACCAGGGTTGTTCATCTCGTCCCCCAGAATGATAAAGATAATAATTATAGCGCTTCATATTTCGAGAGATGATTTTTATATTATGCATTTCTGGCTGCTTCCAAAAACGACTGCCGGGAAAAGGCATCATAATTTTAGTACTTATCAAAGAAAATCTATTTCCAATTTCTTGTAGGGCTTTGATATTTTGGTCAACAGTAAAAGAATAAGTTTCACCAGGAGTACTAATCATCAAAAGTAATCTAGGCTTAATACCTGCATCCCAAATCTGAGGAATAACCGACAAAGAATTATCTACTGTTATTTTCTTATTTAAGGCGCGTAAAACATTAGAATCAAAAGATTCAACACCAATATTAATTTCCAGACACCCCGCCCGTTTTAATAGATCTAAAGGTCTATCTAAAAGAAGATTAGCTCTCTCCGAAATTCGCCAGGTTATACCAAGATCCGCCACTTTTTCGCAAAATGCATCAATCCATCCTGGATTGGCGTGAATACTGTCATCGGAAAATCGAAATACTTTAATATCATATTTCTTCATACAATATTTTATCTCTTCTACAACCGATTCCACAGACCGATAACGAGATCTTCTACCCCAAACTCCACAACTAGCACAAAAATAACAATTGAAGGGACATCCACGAGAAGCCATGATATTTGCACTTTTTTTATGACGTTCAATAAGAATTCGTCCCCCTTTCCAGCTTAAAGCATCTCGATCAGGAAAAGGCAACCAATCCATATCAATCAGTTCTGTAGCCTGATAGATCTTTTTTATCTTACCATTTGAAAAGTCATCCAAAAATTGAAGAACCGTTTTTTCAGATTCACCAACAAAAGCTGAATCAAAACCATCTCGTTCTGCATCTTGAGGCAAAGCCGAAATATGAGAACCACCTATAATATAACACTTATAAGGGAACCTCTCACGTAGCTCTTCCATAAGCTCTCGCGAGATTGGATAATCAAGAGAGGTAGCTGTAAATCCATAAATATCAAATTCTTCTATAGCTAAAGCCGCCTCTTTTATAGTAAATGTAGAAAAATCTATAACCTGGACTTTAACATTCGGTTTTTCTCGCTTTATTACAGCAGAAAGATACAACAAACCTAAAGGAACCTGTGTTTGCTTTTCTACAAGATAAGGCTGTGGTGGATTGATTAGAGCAATACGAATCATCGATCTTCGGCGAATAGATCAACCTCTAAAATGAAACGCTCAGAAGCTGAAAAATCGCCATCTCCTTTCTTTGTTAGTAGGCATAACCATTTATTCTTTGAATCAACAGACGATGCGGATACATCTCTTACAAACCTAATCCATACCGCTTCTTAACGGTTGTGGTGGGTAGCTTACAAAAAACTTCCAACCATTTTTGAACATAAATATCTGGTCGATGCTGTAATCTACAAGGGTGTTCAGCATCAACAGGACCGAGTAAAAAAATTTTTTGCATTTGTTCCGCAATTGCATCTATATCTCCTCGTGGAGCAAGATGCAAATATGGATTGTTTTCAGCTTCTCGAATATAGCTACCTGTTGCTGTTACAATGACTCTACGCCTACAGGCAAGCGCTTCTGCAATAGTTAAGTCAAAACCTTGAGACCAATAGGTAGGAAGAACTAATCCCGCACTTTGATGATACATTTTTGGCATTTGCTCACGAGGTTGATCTGTAACAATCATCAGTCCTACGCTTGCTTTCTTAGATGCTTCTACAGCAAATGAAAAAAATCTGTTACCATTTGTTCCCTTACAACCAAGACAAAGAAAACTAGACCGATCAACTTGATCTTCAATTTTGTCATAAAAATATGGAGCAATAGGGTTATATAACAACCTAACTTTTCCATATAATCCATATGTATCTTCCAACATCCACTTTTCATGGAGAGAAATAGCAAAAATATAGTTTGCTTGAGAGATAATCTTTGCTTCTTTAGCTAGCTTGGAAGGCTGGAAGGAAACATCTTCGATTTTTTCTGCAAGAAATAGGTTCCATCTTGTTAAAAAAGCACCCATGCCAAATCCATGCATCGTAATGGCAACTTGACAACGAGAATTTTTTTTATCAACCCACCAAGGATGATTCACATCAAATCCATCTAAATGTAAAATGTCAGGTTTAAATTTATCAACCCATGCACTACACTGTTGAGCAAATCTCAAAGTATATATAAGTGATTCACAATCTAAATAATGAACACACACCCCTTTGTCATCAAAAATCGATTGACCTGTTTTTCCAGTAGTTAAAACATGAACCTCATGACCAGCACGCACCAATGCTCGCGCTCGATCTTGACAAACATAAAGCATTCCTCCAGGTCTATGTGTAGGATAACCTCGACAAACACAAACTATCTTCATAAAAAAATCTCCAATATATGTTTAAATTATTAAAAAACATCTATTTTACTTCCAACATAAGAAATTATCTTGGCACCATGAGGAAGAGTATCTCCGGGTTGCCAATCTTCCCAGGCTTTACGACAATCAACATACATTTGTCGATTTCGCCCCTTTGGCTCTTGTCCTTCACCTCTATAAACATAATAATCATTTGTTCTTTTGCGGTGTTCTAATTCTCGTGCAAAACCTAAATGAATACACTCAGGTAAACTTACAACCGATTTTTCATCAATTGTATATCTAAAATATTTGATCTTATCATTTTTAATATAAGGATAATGTAATAAATTATGATTGAAAAAATATCGACTACCACGTTTCCATCGCCATATTCGACAATGAGATATATTCCAATATCCACCAATTACTTCTAAATCAAAAAGTGAATTATCTTGAATAGATGAAGGCCGCCAAATATGTCTTTGTCGCAAAATCCAAGCATCATAGGCAGGAAAATCTTTTACCAGCTTATTTATTCGCAGTTGATCTTCACTTGTGTAAAATTCATCGGCATCGATTACAACAAGAATATCTGGATTAATTTCGTCACATATTTCACAATATACATTGCGCAATACTGCTTTTTGATCTCCCATCTCTTTCTCAAAATCATCGGAAAAACCAAAAGGAATATAATAAACAATTGGATGATGATTTCTTTTTGCTGAATCAACAGAATAAATCCGTGATGCTCTTTGAAGCAACTCACTTGTTTTATCCACAGAAAGTCCAAAAGTATTGATTGAATCAGAATGACGCTCTGCATACAAACCAGTGGCACCCTCTACCCAAATCCAAGCCACAACACCAGGCCAATCTATATGTTGCGTCAACTGTGGTTGAATAAAAACCTCTTCATTTAAAACAATTGTTACAAGAACTATTCGTGGCTCTTTTTTCATCGATCTTCGGCGAGAAAACCAACCTCTAAAACAAAACGCTTAGAAGCTGAAAAAAAATCGCCATCTCCTTTCTTTTGTTAGTAAGCATAACCATCTATTCTTTGAATCAACGGACGATGCGAACATATCTCTTACAAACCTAATCCATACCGCTTCTTAACGCCTGTGGTGAGTAGTTGACCTTCCACTGCTATCTGAAAAAGAAAAGTTATAAGGACGGAAAAGAAGTGCATGTTGCTGACCTTCCACAGTAAGAAAATCAACCACCTGAATTCCTGGAAACATGTCTTGATATTCTTGACATTTACGAAAAATTACATGTCCTGATGGAGTAGTACGCTGCGGAGAATGATGAACATTTTCAAATAAGAAAATGGCACTATTCGGTTTTAAAACACGATTGAGTTCCTTTTGAACACTTTGAATCAATTTATCAGGAACATGTTGCAAAACAGTACAAATGAAAAGCAAATCGAAAGTGTTCGTTTTTAAAGTTAGAGCGTTTAGATCTTTAATGTGTATAAAATCAACTCCTTGATTCGTTTTTGTTTTTTTTATCATTTCAGAAGAGAGATCCAAACCAACAACTGCATCAAACATCTGACGTAAACGAACGGAAAAACGTCCAGTTCCACATCCAAAATCCAAAACTTTTTTGATAAATAGAGAATCAAGATTAGAAAGATAAACCTGAAATTTTTTCCACCAAATTTCCGTTTGTTGATTAAACTGCTGGGGGGACCAGTTTGCATGGCCAACAGCATAAATTCCTGATTTTTTAGAACGAATATCCCAAAATTTCCTCAAATTATCAACATCTTCAATCTTTTTAAGAGTTACTTCCTGTTGAGAAGATTGAACAACAGTCGAAGATTTTTTTGGTTGTCTTTTAGATGATATTGAACTTTGCGATTTTCTTTCTGAAACAATATCTCTCTTCTGAAAGAGATCATAAGCAAAAATAGTTGAGTTAGAAGGATTACCTAGAACTTGTGTTTGAACATGAATAATATGAAGTTGCTGTTGTAACTTTAATATCTCAGGAAAAGAACAGGTTAATTTTGCCAATAAGTCTGGTTCTTGTAACATACGTAGCATAGCTTTTGCCAAACTATCAACATCACATTCCCAAATAGGAGCTAATTTAATTGTCCCTTCTTGCTTGGCAGAAACTAACAATCCATTGTGCTCATGCACAATCACTTCATTCATAGGCCAACCATCTGTTGCAATACATGGAAGTCCTGCATGAAGGGCTTCCCATAACGAAAGACCAAAACCATCCCAACGTGTAGGATAAAGAAAAACATCAACTGACATATAATGATCGAATATTTTCGCTCGTGATTCAAATCCCTCAATTACTTCAATGGGAAGATGACCAAATTGTTCTCGCCAATCCGAAACAATCTCATCTAGAGGCTTGATAACTTTGATACACAACTTAATACGTTGATCAACACTATAAGCTTTTTCAAAAGCTTGCATAGCTAGATCAATCGCTCTACGCCCTTTCCATCCTCCCATACCACCATTGATAAAAAACCGTATGCCATTCTGTTCTAGCTCATCAAAATCAGGAACCTTACGGGAAAAGACAACAGGATCTGGTATAGACCAAGACATTATAATGGGAGAAAGTCCTACTGACTCCAAAGCCTTAGCTACTTGAGGTGTTTTAGCCCAAACTTCACACTTTGCATCCAGAATGGAAGAAGCCCAAATCTCATTACCGGCCCAATCCACATTTGGAATGAAAATGATTCGTTTCCCCATTTCATGAAGTTTTTGAAATGTTTTTGGCAATGCTGTTTCAAAAACAATCACTACGTCTAAAATACGCAACCAATCTTCAAAAAGAGTCCCTTCTTCCACACATGATTGAAGACCTTCACAAGGATATTCTGATGAAGTTTTTAGTCCGTTTACTTCTAAAAAATTGATCCTCTCTAATGGAAAAACAGAAACTGTTTTAGGTTTTGGTCCTGAAGGAAGAAATAGAGATTGTTCAAAAACCCAAAGCAAACTTTCAGCATCTCTAAACAACCCCTTTTGAGGTTTATTTGTAGCTAAAATCCCAATATGTTGAGCCTTAGCTTTAATTTTTTGATTTCCAATAACAGGCTGAGATGTCTCTTGGAAATCTGGTTCCATTACTTCTTGTTCTTCAATACCTATAGAAACTTCTTCTAGAGTAGGACCATCAATAGAAAGTCGCTCTCGCAACTGGTTTAGATAATTATTGGATGCCTGCCAATCTTTTTTATGGATTTGTTGTCTCATCCATAAAAAGGTCTTGTTACATTTCTTATAGCTTCTTGTATTGCTAATATTTGTATCATGACAAAGCCCAATAAGAAGTAACTCTTTTTCGATAAGCACAAAATTTTCTCTAAAGAGCCTAGACATACTAGACAACCAGTAACTATCAGAATTTTTAGCAATTTTATTTGGAAAAAGATATTTACGTGATTCTTCACGATAAATACCGAGAGACCCAAAAATAGGTAGTTTTCGTTCTGTACTTGTAGTAAGAAAAGTATGCATATCCAAAAAATATTTAAATCTAGATCCCACAGCTAGGGCTTTGGAATTGCTCAACAACGCCTCTGCTAAAATTTCGCATTTGCGTGGATGCTGCCAATCATCGTCATCCATCCAGGTCACAATATCCCCTGTACACATTTGAAGAGCCTTATTACGCTTTACGGGAATATATGTACGATGTTCCATCTGATGATAGATGGTATTTGATGGAAGAAGTTCCTGGATAGACTTTTGTGAGCTGTCAATCACCACCAATTCTTTATCTGGCCAGGTTTGCTTCTCAAAATTCCATACCAGCCAAGGAATGAACTCCGGTCGGTCTTCCGTTACACATAAACACGAAACTCGCATCTCCTTACCTCTCCTCCTGGATAGTCCTGTAATCTATAGCTATCCTCGATAAATAATTATAAAAGGACTCTTTTTTGAAAGAAACATTTTGATAAAAATTTGAATAAGATCATGGTATTAAAACCTGAAATTAGCTGATCTCTAATCTGTAAGATAGCACAAAAAAGGAGGGGATGTCTACGAAAAAAAACCGTTTAAAAGTTATCGATAACGATTGGCCTGTCCCGGTGTGTAAGAAGCTTCCATTGCTTCTAATCGATCATAATAGTCGGGTATCTCAAAGATATGGTCCATCGCAATCCGGCAAGCTATAACTGGATTAGCGGTATGTTCCATCTCGACCTGGATGCCCTTAGCAAGCTGTTGTTGCAGAAAATCCAAACGAACACCATGTTTTCGAGCAATATCAGTAAGTGTCAATTCCTTAGAATAACCACTCCAACCTGGAATAAAACATCCTTGCTGCTGTATATCGCCTCCACTCAAAGCATCGTAGATGTTTGTTGCAATTAAAGGATTAGTTCGATGAAACCGCATTTCTTTCTCCTTAATTTGCAGGAACAAATTGATAGATAATAAGCGTAACAATAACCCCCAAAACAACTCCCGCTGCTGCTCCTACGGTACCTGCAACCAACTGTGCCTGAAAAACCTTACAGCTTTTACGAGAAGCATTCATCAGAATTTTATGCTTCTCCTGACAAGCTTCTGTTCGCGCTTTCTGCTTATCAACCTTAGCCTTGCATTCCGTATCCAACCGCTTCTTTTGAAAAGCCATCTTGCGCTGACACTTCGCAGGCCAGGCATTGAGCCGATCCTTGGCATTGAGAATCTTTACCGCTTGGTCGCAAGTAAAACGTACAGGCCGGGGAGTGGTCTTTTCTTGCTCGTAGCATGATTTTAGACGTTCACGATTTTTCTTATCGATTTGAGCATCAGAACTAGGCCGACTTGTGCTCTGTGACAAGCTTGAGCCACTTATCGCTGGACCGTTTCCAGACGAACCGCTCCCCCTGATCGTTATACAACCTGTGAGGAGAACAATTGGGGTCATTAATATCAAAAGCAGGGTCTGTTTGCGACTCTCTTTGTTGAACAGCTTTGTTCGCATCGGGAATCCCTCCTACATAAATTGCCTTATTCTCGTCCTGCCTTATCGATGTCGTCGAGGATGAGGTCTACGAGTTCATCTGCTGTCTTCTCTTTTGGAAGTTCTTTATTCGCCTCTTCTCGCGCAGCCTCCTGGAGAGCTTCGATTGCTTTCGTTGCTGTCTCTTCTTTTCTGATCTGTTCAAGCTTCACCTCCTTCTTTTCCTCTATTTCATCTTCCTTCTTTTGCAGCTTGCGATCAACAGCGGTTAAACGTTTACTGGTCTCTTCAAGCAGCTTGGGTCCCATACAGAGAGCGCCGCCCAACATCACCCACCAAATTAGGGTTCCTACACCTGCCAGTAGAATAAACACACCAGCAACAATAAGCCATTCCTTCCACCCCATTTTACTACGAATCCAATCGATTAATTTTGCGATCATTTTTTTTAACCTAGCCCGTATCCATAGAGACGGGCACAAAGTTGTTTACGAACCATTCTAAGATGATTGGCAACCTGAATTGAGTCCCGACCTTGATGCCAACTATGATGCATATCTCGAATGAAAGCTGCAAGATTTTGGGAAGCAAAACACATGTTCGGATCTGTACAAAGAGTAGCCATCTCATCAGCAAGAGCTTCAGTCAAAAGAAAATGTTTCGTTATGCAATCAGGGCACCGCTTATTGGGCTGTACCAAATGGTCCTCAATCAGAAGAATCTGCTTACAAATTTCTCGCAGATTAAAGAGAGGATCTGTTAAGACAAGATTTTGCGGAGTTCCTGGAGGAGGAATCATCCCTGGTGGCGGAAAATATTGTTGTCTTTTAATAAACATGGTATCTGTCTCTCGATACATCGCTCAATGATCCCTTTCTGGTAAATCCTTTTCATCAATAATGGGTTCTTTATCATCTTCAAGCTGCTTTTGAGGAGGCAAGCCTGGAGATACATCTTTGGGTCCATCAGCATCTTTGCCACCATCCAAAAAACCCCGCACAAATGGAGCTACCTTCTCTTGAAAGCTAACTGAACCATTTGTGTTCACTGACCGATAAGCAAGCAAGATATTTTTGATCCACTGACGCATTCTGGGATGCCTACCAAGATAGGCCCCCAGAAATCCAACTACGAGAAGCAAGAGAACCCACCAAAATGAAGCGGGAAGAGGTTGGGGTGGCTGCAAGGTTAGGTCCAGGCGTATTGTCGCTCCTGGTGCCTGATACGTGCGAATTTGAGAACGAGCCGTCTGTGGACCCGAAATCAAATTTTTAACGCCTTTCTTGAGTGCTTTCTCTGCTGCCTTGACCCCATTCTTGATCGACCTTATACGCTTACGCTTGGCTTTTTTAACTTGCGTAGCTTTCTGGCCATTCAGCTTGAGGTCCAGTTCGTATTTAACCGGCGCAGGATGAGTTCCCCACCAAATTCCTGCACCCATAAAAACGATTGCAACATAAAGCAAACCAAGAATATTGTTGGGGCGACCACTGCTATCGCGAACCTGCCCTACAATCATTCGGAGGATCCCTAAGATACTCACCCGTTGTCGCCAAGAAAGCTTTACTGGAGGATCTTCCTGCTCTTCGGTAGCTATAAACTCCGGGTCGGCCTTTTTCTCTGTCATTTTTTTTCGATCCCTTCGGTATCCCCCCCTTTATTTTAAAGATGGTTAGCGTCGTATAAAATAAGAAGCCACAAACCCCAAACCAAATCCCAAACCAACCCCACCAAGCAATGGCATCAACCAGGTTCGTTCTTTACGTGGCTGTACTACCGCTGTTGGTTGTTGAGAGGTACCAGGTAAAGGAGGTTTAGGAAGGGCCTCTTTCTTACCCTCTGGATACACCCCGGTCCCCGTACAGGTTGTCTTCTCTCCAATAACCAAACAATTTTCTTGTTCGCCTGTCTCGGGATTGGTGCGTTTATAGGCAAACCCGTTCAGCTTACCCTGGCCATTGCTAGCCCATCCAGGATAAGTCGGTTGCCCCGACTCTCTCTCTCTTTCTTGATACATAGGATCCATCAAAAAACTCCTTTCTTTTTAAATCAATTAAACACTAAGCTGCACTTCCAACCGCGCAATTTTTTGAGCCAGGCCAGCAATATAAGTCTCATACGCTTCTGCTTCTGCATCCCGCCTACGCATCTTCAGTTGTTTGATCAACACCTGCTTATCCTCTTTTTCCTTTCTAAACTTTTCCAGGTCTGATTCCATCTTGCTTCGACTGGAACTAGCTAATAGCGATGTAAAAAATTTCTTTTTCATCGAAAAACTCCTTATATAGGGGAAATTGGACAATTACAAGCCAAGCTTCCACTTTAGGCGTTGAATTTGATGGGTTAACATGAGAGCATCGTACTCATACTTTTTTGCTTCCTCCAGCTTTCCCTGCGCTCGAAGAGTTCGGGCTATGTTTTCCAACTGTGTTTGCTGTGCTTGCAAACGAGTCAATTCTATACGAACATCTGCCCTTTGCTCTTTGGCTACAAAATAACCACCTATCAAAATACCAGCACCTATCAGTGCCCAAATTAATTTACCACTATTTTCCATCAAAATCTCCTATCGATTTTTTCGTAGCCAGGCTTTAATACCAGATGGATCCGGCGTATAAGCCCACATAATCAATGCCAGATGTCGCCTAGTGGGATTGCCATTTTTCTCCCATAATGACTCACCTCGCTTCTCGATCTGCGCCATATGACGCTTAACAAAATTGTTGCGCCGACGCATCCAACTCTGTGTATTACTATACCACATATTTTCAAGGGCTTTGGGCCGCCCTTTGGCTCGCTTGTACTGCCCCATAAATCCTTTAGCTGAACGGGCAACCTCACTGACACCGCGCCGCTTGGCCAATGGCTCAAATGCCAAAACATCTCGTAGACTCATGAAGTCACCTGGATCTCGGTCTGGATTGGAATATTCAGGATTGGTGGATCGACCGTAAAAGTGGCGCATATAATGTTCAGGAGGCGTTACCGGGCTGTATCCTTCCTCGGAAAGTTGCTCAAAAGTACGAGGATAGGTCGGGTCAGGAAATGGATTCGCTGCACGTTTCTTTCGCTTCTTACGTTTGCGTCTCTCCGGCCAATCTTCAGGCATCTCTCTCAAAGAAACTTTGGGAGACTTTGCATCCAACCACTCTCGCTCATGAATCGTTACGCTGACCGGTCCCCTTAAAGACCAATCCCACTCCCAATCCCGCACACCTGAATCAAAAGCATAACCTGTGTCAAAAGAGATGCCAGCAGCATGAAGTTCATCCTGCGCTCGCCAAAGTGCTTCTTTCTGCTTAGGTTTCATCTTTTTGGTATGAAAATGAAGAGTAGGATTTTCAAAAAGTCCCTCTTCAACTTCTTCTCGCCAAAACTGTGTAGCAACACGTATAGGAACACCAGATCTTAAAATATCATCCAACACATCAACTTGACGTTGCCTTTCTGACTTCTGTACCCTCTGATCTTCAAACCAATCCCCTCCCCGAGTTCTCGCATCTAAAATTACATATTCTTCAAGAACTCCTGGCAGTAGGTGAAATCCCCTAGAAACACTATACATTGTCCCCAAAATGACTGCATTTCTAGCAGTCATTTGAACTCGATCCTCAAAGTTATTCCAATCCCCACAAGTAACCGCAAAACTTTCCATTCTATTCATATAATCATAAAATAAATTACGCCTTTCAGTATTCCCTATAATTTCTTCATAAGAAAGGGGAAGCCATGATACAGCTAATTCATATGCTTCATAAAAAACTGGTTCTAATGGAGTGCCTCGTAATTCTTGTTGCTCCAAAACATATTGTGCCATCGCCAGGTTGAACTTTTTTTTCTCATAATACGGTAACTCTGACTTGATTGGCTCAGATCTAATGCCAAACCTATGAAGATACTCCAATAATCTTGCCCTATCTGAAACCGTCAAATCGGATACTGGATTTTCAAAAAGCATTTCCTCGGTCTCTTTTCGCCAAAATGAAGCAGACGAACATGCTTCGTTGATCAAATCAGCTAAAAGACGACCTTGGTTTTCCCTCTCCCTTTGCCCAGCTATCCATTCTTCTCGACTTAACGGCTCATGTGGTTCCGTTTGGTGTGGTAAACGATACGTTGCCATCGTTGCAACTTCTCTTGCTATGAGAAAAGCAGCTACATCTGCTTTTAAATCCTCCCGTGGATCCATCCCTGCTCTCTGCGCAAGAATAGTGGTAAACTTGCGAAGAACTTTTTCTGGAATTTTTGGTGGCTCTACGCTACTACGATAATCCTTTGGTAAAACTGCTTGATTTATCGTTATCTCACCTATTCTTAACATATCTGCCAAATCAACTAAGGAAAATGACGGATTTTCAAAAAGCATTTCCTCGGTCTCTTTTCGCCAAAACTGTGTTGCACTGCGAATTGGTCTGTCTTCCAAAATGTCAATCATCAAATTGACTTGTCGTCTATGCTCCTGCTCACCAATCTCTTCAACTTCCCATCCAGCGGCTCCGGCGACTCTGGCTCTGGCCATCAAATATTCCTGAACACAATGAGGAACACCTGCAAATCCCAAAGCTACACCTAACATCGTACCATGAGAAACCGCCATTCGTGCATAATGCTGCATTTGGCGATCATCATCATACGTCCAAACTGGTGTGCGCTCTTCCATCTCTCGAAAATAAAGATATCGCAAATCTACTTTTTCAACATCACCCATCGGATCTTCAGGAAACCACATCACCGCTTGATCGTAAGCTTCGTAGAAAAGTTGTCCCAGAGGTTGACCCATCGCTTCCATATCATCCAACACAAACTTAGCTAAAGCTAAATTGAATCTTCTTTTAATAGCATAAGGCAATTCGAGAGCCAGATCCTTAAACTCAATTCTTCCATGAAAAAGTTTCTCTATAAGCTCGGCTCGCTTTTCAGCTATCAATGGTGGGTCAGGATTTTTGTAAAAATATGACATATTGTAAATCCTACGCGCTTTGGGACAAAAGCTGTTTACGTTGTTCTATCTGTCCCATTAACCCTGGGATGGTAGTCATTTCAAGCGTAGAAAGCTCCTTTGCCTCTTCGTCTGTCAATCGCTGACCCGCTGCCAACCGTGTCGTTCTAAGTTGCTTGAGCGCAGCTAACCGATATTGCGCCTCGGTAAGCTGCTTAACCAACCCTTCCATGACTGAATCTTCTTTTCGACCCCAAATGTACCAACCTATTGCGACACCACCAACCACACCCAATAAAAGTTTCAACATCGTTCTTTCCTTTCAATCCTCTTCCCAGACCCAATCTCTGGGGATTTCTGAAATCAAGATGTCGTCTTCTTCTAACACAACACCTTCGATTTTTTGCCAACGATAACCGCCACCAATCTCGTAAACTGATGGCGGAATATCGACTATCCACGCCTTATCATCAGTGTAAGCAATGATGAAAGCATGGTCATCGCCGGGCTGTCCACTCGGCGTTACATCAAATCCATATTGCACTGCTACATCGCCTAATGCACTGGCTATATCCTCACAACATCCACCAGTTCCGTAATATTCGTCAAAACCTTCCTCGTCCTGTTCCCAAGCATCAAGAATCTCTTGGCTACATCTACCATTCCCGTTCGGGCTCGTAGAAGATCTCGATAACCAGGCATCACTATTCTTCCTCTCCTACAATCCATGCCCCGTGAAATTTACGTGCAAAACCATCCTTTACTTTGCGCTTAAAATAGTAGTCAAATCCATGACCTGATGGCGATGCTGGACCATCTTTTACCAGATAGGAATCTCCAATCCGTTCGATGACATGCTTATAGCCGTAGTTAGCAGACCATACAATGAGACAGCCAGTTCCCTCCTTCATACCATGACCAATAACAATCACGCTGTGTCCATCATCAGGTTGGGGACCAAACTGCATCTGCAAAAAAGTTCCAAATGGAAAAGCATTAGGATCCTCAGAGGCTTTTACGGTCAGCCATTCCACTTCATCAGCTAACCAAAGCAAACCACCCTTCGCTCCCTGATCGTACTGACCATTATTGGAAGAAAAAACGAAGAAATATTTATACATCTCAAACATAGTAGCAGGAGTTATGTCATCATCCTCAAAGCCAATCATATATTTCTTCCAGGCCAGCATAAACGCTTCCATCACCGCACCACAACAATAAGCCCCAGGAGGATGACCAGCCTGCATAATTCGTACATTTTTATGAAAACGATCGGCAAGACACCCCGAATGCTGATTGCCATCTCGACCCTTGGGCCAATGGTAATTCAATCGATTTTGCTGCATAAAAATGATGGCTTTCTTTACACACTGTTGCCATTCATCCAATTCGCTGTCATCAGGAAGTAAACCTTCCCAATTTCCTGGAAATTCTCCTAACGCCATGACGCACCTCGTTTAAAAAACTCCAAGTTTGGAATAACCGGGATAATAACGACCCACTCTTTGTTTTGATCGCTCCTCAATTCGAGAAAGAAGTAATGGCCACATATCATAGCCGTAAAAATCTGGCTGTTCCGTAAGACGAGAATAGAGAAGCGCCTCAAAAACCTGCGCGTAAACACGACCATCAAAAATATAAAAAGTATCTGGCTCTACATCGCGTGTAGCTTCGATATTGAAGTAAAGTTGAGCCAGCTTATCTGTTGTATCGATATTGGGTAAGATGGCCAGAGGTAACATACTCTTGTAGGGCTCATCTTCTGCTGTTTCTGGAGATAAAAGTTCAACCCGCGTACCAATCCGTCGCCCTAACTCTTCCACCGCTGCTCGAAGCTCAAAATCGTTATCGGTTCCACCAATTTCAACAATGACTTCTATTCGGGAATAGGGCTCAACCCATCGCTGTAACATGGGCCTGGGAAAACGCCCCCGCATTCCGTATCCATTGCCATCCCCATTATCCCAACCATTTGGATTTTCCCTATAGCCTAACTCCTCTTCTTTGCGCTGATAAAGCTCCTCAACTTCTTCTTCCGCCTGTTTTTCCAATTTAGCCAGTGTTCGATATTTTCGTGTCATGCGCCACCAATCTGGATGCCCAAAATTGATATAAAAATCGATAATATGATAATGCCCATCAAAATCTTGAATTACATTAGCTGGCCCTAAATCAATAATAAAACCATATCCATCGGCTTCCAATCTCCGTTCCAAATTCAAAATAGCATCTAAGCGCGAGAGTCTCCCTTTGATATAGCGCTGTTTTATTATATCGCAGTGTGGATCGTATTCCATATCTACGATGTAAGGAACTTTTTTGCTCAAAAAAGCTTTGATTTTCCAGATAGCCGGTGTAAATTCAGTTGCTTGATCCCGCCGTTTGTAAACATAACCCGCCTCTTCGTCAACCAAGACATTCTCTGTCTCCATTCCAGGATCCACACAATAGAAATTCTCTTCGCGATAATTTTTTGGTGGTTCTGCTGGATTATATAGAAGTTCCTCTGTTTCTCCTTTCCAAAAAGATAGAGATGGAGGTCGAGCTATATAAGCAGAAATCATATCTGCCAGCCACCAGGCAATATATTCCTGTTCTGCTATAAGAGCATCATGATAAGCCGCATGGACATATAACAAATCTTTTTCCTCTGTCTTCGGCGAGGAGACCCCCTCTAAAACGTTTCGCTTAGAGACGGGAGAAATCGCCGTCTTCTTTCTTTTATTAGTAGGCATAACCATCCATTCTTTGAATCAAGGAGCAATATTTATAACTGATGCCTTGAATTGTTTTGTCTTTCGTTTTGATGTTAAAGAAGCCGCTAGTTCGTACAGCAACTCTTCCCACATAGGTTCCAGCTTTTTTACCAGCAGGCACGATGGCCTTTACCATATCACCTGTTTGAAATCCGTGAACCCGCTTTGTAGATTTAGCCTTTGTTCGAGGAAATCCATATTTGTCAACGCGGCATTTTTGACGAGAGCCACGACCCATTGCTTTAATCTGTAGAGCTTGAAATGCAGGTTCGGCAAAAACAGCTTCTCCAGACTTTCCAACGCAGGCTGCATCCAGCCAATGTGTTTTCGGATAGTCTTGCTTGCAACGATTGTATTTGGTTCTACCTCCAGTTCCCGTTTCTACATCCAGTCCTGTTGCTTTTAGTGCGTTCAGTACGGCAAAACGAGTAGCGTTGACCGCAGCCGCGTCTTTAAGAGGTTTCTTAGCCTGCGCCTCTATCTGTGGAAAGCCAAACTCTGCTGCTGTCTGTTTGCCTTTCTTTTTGTTACATGGCTCGCAGGCCAACGTCAGGTTAGAGATTCGATTGCTACCGCCCCTGGATTTCGGATTGATATGTTCTACTTCTAAAGGTACATCTTTTTTACCACAGTAGACACATTTTCGATTCCACTTTTCAAGCAAGTATTCTCTTACCTCGTAACCCATCAGCGTTCCTTGCTGATATTCCACACCACTAATTTCTGGATTTTGTAGAGCCTGCGTATCAAAACGAACAAGTTCCGTTGAAAGATCTGTGATTGGTACAAAGCTACGAAGTTTGTTTGTCCACGAAGCAATGTTGTCTACACGACTTTGTAGAGAAGGTGGTAGCCATCCTTTTTGTCTGGTTCGATTGTCAAAACGAGGTTTCCGATAACGAGTCTTACGATTACGACGAGAACGACGTATTCCTCTTCTCTGTTCGAGAGCTTTCTTAATGGTCGAACCACGATGAGTAAGTTCTGCTGCCCAAATACAACGTTTACCACGTTGGGCTTCTATCACAATGGCAATGCCTGTCGTTTTGGAACCAGGATCGAATTTAAGCTGAGTTTTTTGTAAAACTCCACCTTCTCGATCCTTGATGATGATTGTGAAAGGATAACGGCGATACACCGCCGCTCTTCTTTTACGAAGAAGTTCTCTTGCCCTCGCCGGATGACAAGGCATCAAGGGCTGTCTGTTCTTGTCTACAACAAGAACTCTGTTTTGGGTAGTTCGTTTCTTTT
>Ga0180437_10004356_pt1 | contig 20222 bp, 33 predicted proteins | sample SS_ome_4_FD_132410 | JGI IMG/M metagenome (GOLD analysis project Ga0180437, IMG submission 132410) | Hypersaline lake sediment archaeal communities from the Salton Sea, California, USA - SS_3_D_1 metaG | ecosystem: Environmental > Aquatic > Non-marine Saline and Alkaline > Hypersaline >... | reverse complement strand
GGCGTCGGATTGAACGATCCCGTGTTTATCCGAGTCCAAAAACCGACCAGCGCGTTTCGAGTCGCTCTCATACTATGCGAGTCGAGTTTCTTCAATAGCGCGGTTTTCTCGATGTCTTGGAAGAAAACCATAGCCCCATAATACGGTAGGGGCTTCTCGTCGAACAATTCCATAAGCGGGGTAGCCTCGTGCGTGTCTTGTTCTATAACATACACCTTCTTCCCCTCGAGTAGAATTCTGTAAAAACAGAGCTCTTTCATTATGTTCCTGCGTTGCCAGTTGATGCCAAAATATTTGGGCTTCCCGTATTTGTACTCAACTATGGCGTACGCGTCGTTACTTATCCGATCGATCCGATCAACGATACCCATAGTCCCATTCCCCCAATTCTCGATTGGGAGCTCACAAGCGACTGGTTTCACATATTGGTCGAATGTGTTACCGGTATGACCGAGTTCGCTGAATAAATCGAATATCCTATTAGCCTCGAAATCGACGAACGAGTCGCGCAATTTTCCTATGCGAGGCTCTTGTTCTGGCACCAAGCTGGCGTACTTGCGGCGAATGGCGCGCTTTATGGCGTTGAAATCGCAAGGCGTGGACAACAACTCGCTTCTCAAGCTCTTTCTCCAAAGGAAATGGTTAACCTCGGTTATCTTGCGCTGAGCGCGTTTATCAGCGTCGGACCAGAAAAACTCTCCAGCGAGGTGCAAGTTGGCTCCAATTCGGGCGATCTCTGGCAGTTGGCCTCGCTCTTTGAGCAAGTATGAACACTTGAATTTGAACGCGCACATCAAGCACAACAACAACCTGCTCTTGCTACACAACTGCAACGAGTTGAGTAGCTTGTTCATATCTGGCACCTCGTCGAATCGCATTTCCCTCGTTGCCGTGCCATCGCTGTGAAACAAGATCTCGAACGCGACGCGCAAGTCTTCATCGGTTCGTTCTTCTTTTCTAATTATTTCTAACGCCAAGATACACGCCTCCGCACAAGTTGGTCGTTCCACGCCTAAAATCGTGCTCGTCAACCCAACCAAGCATTTTACAATAAATGCTTCTCTTGATCGCGTTGAAACCCTTGCATAATTGACATTTAAAACAATTCATAGTACCCCCACCTTGACGCGACCCCTCGGGGCGACCTCGGTTGTCCATTTGATACCAATGGCCTCCAGCGTCGTTTCGACTGGCCCCTTGATTGTGCGCTCGATGATTTTCTCGTGATCGAGAATTTCCTTGAGATGATCTGGAATGTAACCGCTCTCGTCGAGCGCGATGATTTCTATATCATCGTACGGGGCCGGAACTCTGTCCTTCTTTATGTACACGAACGCGGGCTTGGTGTCCTCGCCATAGTTCGTTTGTGCGCCCCACAACGACGACCAACGATTGGTCCAACGCGCTGCCCGGATCCAATCTTGCCCCTTGTATGTTTCGAGGGGGCGTTTAATTCCCTTGTGAAAACCGACATCTTCCAGGGGATACTTGTTGTGCTTGATGCCAGCAACGATCCCGCGCAGGTATGTCACTATTTTCTCGTTCGGAACGCGGTAAATCGCCATCTCTTGCACGCGTTTCATAACCGTGTTCCCGAGCGCGGACATATCAGATCGATCGTAGCCCTTGATGTCAACTTTGGGCTTGTCGAACCAAATCCACCTGTTCTTCCTGGGGTTGAACTCGCAAAGCTTGAGGCCTGCGTATCGCTTCTTGGCAGCGCGATCAGAATCTTTCTTGCGCGTCATCAACATCGTTGCGTAGATTTTTTCTGGCAACATTAGAAAATAGTGCTTGTCAACATTGAACATCTTTAGGAAGGCGTCGTAACTGTCATTGATGATCTTGTTGAGATGGGCAGCTTCCTGCTCCATTTCTTCCTTGGTGCGCCCCTTTAGTAATACGAACACGCTATCGGTATCTCCGTAATGTGTATTGTAACCGTTACGCCTCAGCACTTCAATTGTGTAATTGATTACGAGTCGTTCGGTTGCTGTAATCGTCGACGCGATTAGTAGGTTGTACAATCTAAAATCTTTGTTCCCGATGACGCCCCAGATCGTATTTGTAATGTATTTAACAATTGTCTGAACCCGGTTGTACAATTCGACGAGTCGATCATCGCCAATATCCTTGTATCTATCGATGTTGCTCTTGATCTCATCCCTATAGTCAATTAAACCCTTCAAGATCCCAGCAACGAACGAGGGTTTATCCTTGCGGAAATAGACGCCCTTGACGGGTGTCTTGATCAAGTTTGGTATCTCTTCCTCGCTGGGATTGACTACAATCGTATCCTCGCCCATATTCAGCGTGATCATAATCATTGGGTACAAGCTCTTGAGATCGAGCACCAGGACTCGCTCAACGACTCCAAACCCAGGCGGTTGGATCACATCTGCCCCTTGAAATTTTTTGTAATCGCGCCCTCGCTTTGAGGGGAGCACTATTTTGGCCTTTTTGGCAGCGTGTAGGAATAAGGCGTCAACGACGCGAGAGTTGTATAACACATCTTCAAATTTACAACCAGCATAAGCACTAACATCGCGGAAAAAATCGTAAATATCATCAATTTCCCCGACGGCGTATTCGAGGAACACATCTTGCACATTGTACCTAATCAAGCGATCCCGGTCGTTGTCCCACATCCAATCGATGCCCAGGTGCTTGACCTTCCCGACGCCAAATTTATCGTACGAAACATTATCGAGCGAGTTAGAACGACGCTCTTGCACTAACAATTTCTTAAATCCGCGGTATGTGTCGAATAGAACGACGCCCTTGACGATGACGCTCCCGTTGTCGCGCACATAAACCGAACCGAGTGGACTAATGGATCTGTATCGCACCTTGAGCTTGTCCATACGGGAAAACAGATATGGAAAGTCAAATCGCAGCGAGTTGTAACCAGTTATGATGTTGGGGCGTTTGTCAACGACATAGCGCACCCAATAGTTCAGCATATCGACCTCGTTGTCAAATGTCCAAATGTACAGCGGGTAATCGCTGGGAAAATCGCTGAACCGACCATCTGGAACCTCGAACCTGGTCGAGTATCGCTGTCGATTCGAATAGGAGGGGTGCCAGATGAAAATATTGAAGCGAGAGTCTACCGTGAAAAAGTTTGCAATCGAGTAAATTGGGTTAATTGGGTTACTCCACTTTGGAAACCGCCCCCTACTCTCTCGCGTCGAAACCTCGATGTCGAGGTGTATCCGTCGAAAGGGTCTATCAAATTCGCTAACCGGTTCTATTAGATCTGCTCTGTAATACAATTCTTCCTTGTCCGGCAGCTCCAGCGCGGGGCATTGCATATCCAGCTCGACCAACGCGCGTTGTGGAAATAGTACATCATCCTCAAATGTCGTTGCAAAATGTCTGCGATAACCGATCTCGCTGCCGTCCTTGTCGCGTTTACCCACATCGACCGGTCTGTCAAGCACGAGCTTTGTAACTGGATTGTCCTTGAGATCGCGCCAAGACTCTGGCTCGTAATATCGTTTCAAGTGTGGATCTCGAGGCGGGTGAGCGTCTGGAGAAGTATAGAAAAAAGGGGAAAGGTTACGAACCTTCTTGCTGGCGAAATTGCCGTGCTCATCAATTCCAAACATATGAACGATCGTATCATTGCGAATTGTTGTGTACTCGACGCTTGATACGCCCATTCGCACGAATTTCACCTCAGCGATATTCGTACCGACAAGATGCCCCCAAGTCGGGCCTCGATTCGTTTCTTTGCTTCCAAGATCTCACTCGGAGGGTGGATCCCGATGTCGCTATGGTAGCACAATGTCGCGTCGATCGCGTTGTCGCGCGACACCACTCGCAACATAGCACCATCGTGCCTTCCTATCGATACCCAGGATAGGAATTTATCGCCGGTTTCTCTGATGTACCCTTGGCGTTGTTCATTCGCTGATTTGGCAGCGTCGTAACCGAGCAACGCGAGGGCCTCGACGATGTGCTTGATCAACATCCCACCCCCGGTTTCAAACACAACATCCCGCCCCCGCTTGATATTGATGGTAATCGTGATCGGGGTTTCTGGGTGCTCGCTCTCTATGTGTGAGAGTAGTGTGTTGATGTTGAGGTATGTCTTGTTGCACGCAGAGCAAGGAATGCGAGGCGTGCTTGTCTTTTTCGATGGCATTGATTTTCACTCATTGGAATTTTACCGAGAATTTCCGGTAACATCGTTGACAAGTCAAGATGTGGGGAGCTTGTGGAGGCGTGTGCATAGCAGATGCCCCACAACAAGGGGAATGCTTGACCTCGTTGACCCCAGCCCATTTTATCGCTGGTGCTGGCATCTTGACTGGTTTGAAGGATTTTGTTTCTTCGGGCGTTTTAATCGCCTCCTTGCTGGGACGCGAGGATGTCCTCAACCGACATATCGGTTTCGACAACCGTGGGAGCGTCGACATCGAGATCTTCTTCTATGTCGTCTTCCTCCATATACGCAAGAATGTAAACAGCCTCGAGCTTGTCCTTGCTGTAGTATATGTAAAGTGGGTTGTCTTGCGCCGTGTAACACTCTATGTCACCCGCCCCATTGAGGGTGTTGACAACCTGGCCAAATCCCTTGATGAATTGAGTCGTCACCTCGCCGTGTGGGTTTATGATCTCACTTGCTGGCACCTCGCGCGAAATCTTGGCCCCGGTGTCCTCGTTGCGAACGGTAATGCGTAGATCTTTTTTGATCACCCAGGGATACGCCCGAAACTCGATTTGATCGGCATCCTTGATAACTTCAGCGAGATCGGATGCGTTCAGCTTGACCTTCACATCGAGTGTGACATCGCCCTTGGTGGGGAGGCCGTCATCGTTGTCTGGCCAGGGTTCATCGCCGCGATAAACTCCCTCGACATCATCGCTCGCACAAGTAGCGAAATTGAGCGCGAGGAACGGTTCGCTGCGAGATATCGTGATCTTGCCACTCTGGTGCTCGACAACGACTGTATCGCTACTCTTGAACCGTTTTAGGAAGGTCAATATCCGATCTATGTCAATTGGGATTTCTCCCTCGCCGATCACGCCCTTCTTCCCGATGTTAATGCTCACGGACACATAGAGAATCGCCATCTCGTCGACCATCGCGCACGATATCGATCCCTCGCTGATGATAAGGAGGCAACGCTCGTTGAATCGTTTCTTATCGCCTCGATCGTCTTTCCCTTCAGCGGCGATGATGTTCAACATACTCACGAGCGATGACGCTTTCACCTTGAAGCCGGGCACTCTATCAATCCTCCGTACTAAGCCCCATCGATATGGAAAGCCCGTAAAATGGCGATTGCCCGGCTTCCTCCAACAACACCTTCAATCGCTTGGCGTTGATAGTCGATTTGTCAATTGCTGGTGGGGCCTCGCGGGCAGCTGCGTAAACGCCCTCGATTTGTTCGACTGTTCCGCTAATCGAGGTAATGAAAGGCACCTCGATTGCGAGCCCTTGGGCGAGTTCTGCGTTGTCCTTCACGAGGAATCTGTGTACTCGCTTGAAATTGACCCCGTGCAAATTCCCCTTGATTTCGTCATCGTCCAAGGCGTACGCCTTGATCTTCTTTGCCAAGGCAGCCATAGCTTTCTTGTGCTTCTCGAACTCGATCTTGTGCTTTCTCCACTCGAGGCACATCTTTTCAAAGTCTTCAGATTCCATTTTCATCTATCCAGCTTGTGTTTAATTGCCCCAACCAGGGCATCGAACGAGGTATCATCCTCAATTACTATGCGCCCCTCGCCCTCGAACCGGGAGTCCCGGATCACCATCGCGCGCGAGAAGTTACCGAGGGTGTCGGTAACCTTCTCGAATCGGACAATAAAATCTGCCCAATATGCTTGCCCTTTGGCCCCAACAGCGACCAGGTCACCCGTGTATTTCAGATCGAACGCCTTATCGCCGGTTCGCTCGATCTCTTCCTTCACCTGGCTGATCAGCACGACATTGATGATCATCTTTCTGAGAGTCTTTAACATCTTCTTGTTCCAGCGATTGCGCCAACCATACTCGTGGGGCTGGGGTTTGCGCGTTGGGGAACCGTCCGACTTCAGGCCTATCCCGAGGTGTTCAAGGAGTGCAAAATTGACAGCTTCAACGACATCCGTCCAATTGTCCACGGCGATCGTTCCGCATTTTTCTTTTTCGAGCGATTTCATCAGCTCGTAGACATAGTTGACGAACTCTTGCTGCGTTTTCCACTCGTCCCCTTGTGGATTTTCATCGGTTATCGTTTCTGGGTCAACTGTTGCATCGATGATGACGATGTGTCCTGCGTCGTAGAGATCTCCGTACTCGGTTTCAGCGATGTCTTTACTCGCCCCCGGTTCGGTTTCTATCAAGTAGATCGGTAACCCGGCGGGGATCTCGCGCCTTTTTCCTGCATAACCGGCGAACTCAGACGCGCTGTGCACGAAGGTGGTTTTACCGGTTTTTGTCAAGCCGTCACCTTGCACTATGATCCCCTTGAGTCGTTTAACGCCTCGTTCAGCGTTGTGCACTTGCTGATCTCGCCGTCTGTCCCACAACTCACTCTTTGGGCGCAATATCTTGCCAGATCTGCGATGTTTAGTTTCGAGGCGTCGTTTCCAGCCAGTCGTTTCGATCGACGCTGGAGTTTCTGGCTCATCCGGTTCCTCCGGTTCTTCCTCCGGTTCCTCCTCGGTTTCAGACTCCTCCGGGGGTGGTTTGGGAACCTTCACCTTCTTTGGTTTCTTTGGGGGGCGTTTCCCAGGCTTGCGCGTCACGATCTTAACTCGCTTGCTCGGTTTTTGCCGGCGAACTATTCGTTTCGTTGCCAATTTTTCATTCCTCCAAAAATGGGGAGAGTTAGAACATATCTCCTTCTTCAGATGGGGTGTCCACGGTAGCCCCGGCGACCTCGGTAATTTCTGGCGCGCCCTCCGGGATGATCGTTCCAGACGGCTCGGGTCCGTCGGCATCAGTCGCTTCATCGTCTTCCAATTCATCCGGTTCGACATAATCGAGCACTATGATCGATTTAACCGATAAACCGACAGAGTTCCACTCCCCGGCGAGCACATTACCACTCTCATCTTTCTTTAGCGTTTTAGATGTTGTGGCAAACGCGAGTATGTGTGAGTATTTACCAAACGCGATTGGGACGCCATCGTTGAGAAAGCAGGCGACTGAGTCCTTGACAGAAACTTGCCCATCATCATCTTCCTGGAATTCCTCACCAAATCCAAGGGTTTCATCGTCGAGGTATATCCGATCGCTCTGGTCGTCATCGGTAGAACGCACGATGTCGATAACATCACCCTCGACGATCACGACGCGATAACAAGACTCGCGGGATTCGGTAATTTTACCATCGATGGAAACGAAAGCAGAGTGGTACTCCTCGAGGTCGCCAAGATTCGAATAAAACTCCTCGAAAACGATTGGGATCTCCTCGTCGTGCATAACGCGCTTCAAAATAGGATTTCCTTCATCGTCGACGATTAGATTTCCTTCATCATCGAAATCCTCTATGTCAATTAGGTAATCGGTAACATCGGTTGTTTTATTCCCGGCACCATCATCGTACTCGACGAGAAACTCGGAAAATGCGTAGGGAGTCCCCATAGTCCAAGAGTCTTCATTGTCTTTCTTTGTCTTGTTGAACGCGCGCCATTTTAGGATGATCCCGACTTGTGGAGCAACAAAATCATCGTGGTCGGGGTCAGCAGCGTTTCCACTCGCGGTCAAGTTGAACGGGCGCACGGCGTCGAAATTTCCTTTCTCGAAATCAGCGAGTGGCATAGCAACGCCAAATGCGTTCATTATCCAGGCGTGTTCGGGCAAGGGCTCGCCAAATTTCTTGTTGTCAAACCCAGATCGAAACTTCTTTCGAGGATCCAATGGAATAACTTTCACGACGCGCCCCCCGCGCTTCTCGACCTTCACATCTCCGTTCGCAACTGCCGCGTGCGGGTCCTGCTCGTACTTGTCAAGCTGGCCCTTGTACAACCCATTTCCCCAATCGAACGGACTATCGATGTAGTAAATTTTGCCGATCCACGCCGTGCCTCCACCACGCCTTCCCATCTTGTCCTTGTAGGATGCGTATAACCGACGCCTTGCAATTGTGTGTATCTTCCCAATTGGCCAAGATGTGCCGTGCTTTACGGTTAGCTTGTCAACCCAAGCGTCATATTCTTCCTCGATCTCGCCCGGGTCCTTGCCCAATCGTTCAGCCCAACCTGGCACGAAGCTGAGGTCCGGTTTGAATTCAGCTGGGGCCTTGGGTGCCTTTTTTGCCTTCTTAGCTGGCCCCTTTTTCGCTTTCTTGGCCGGGCCCTTTTTCGCTTTCTTGGCTGGCTTCCCCTTTTTCTTTCCCTTGGGGCCTTTCTTGGCCTTCTTTTTTGCTGCTTTCTTTGCTGCCATATCATTCTTCCTCCAATGTCAAGGATTTATCAAACTCGAAGATGAGAAACAGCTTATCATCATTCTCCTGCGTACGCACGCGGGCTGTGCAATCTGGCCCGTCCTTGCTGAAAAAAATGCAGGCGTGCGTGTCCGTTACTCCCTCGGGGATGTCGAGGACGAGGCGTGGGTAGCGCGCCAATTTCTTTGTCCTGGAAATCGAGGGAGGGTTTGCCAAGCTCTTGGTATCAACGACCATTGTTACCTACTAATTTTGTTTTTAATTGCTGATCTAAACCAAAAATTTATAATTATTTAAGGTTTGCTGGTAGATTGTCGAGCAGGTCGCTCGAAATAACGATTACGATTACGAGATAATAATTACGAAATTGGTGAACGATTACGGTAAACATCGAACCGATCGTCAACGCGCTAATCGACGACAAAATGATCTACCTACACGGCGACTTCAACCGCGAGCAAATCAACGAGTGGTTTTCTAAAGCTGGCGGGGATAAATGTCTGAAGGCAGTCGAGTTCAGCGTCGGAGATGGTAGCGTGTACAGCGATTTGATGCGTAGAGCGCGAATTAAGCCACTCTTAGATGATAGATTCATAGTTATGTTTGTTCACTATGTCGATCAACTAAACGAGAAAATCGCGCTGAAGGTAAAAAAGCTGAAGGATAGAACGATCCATCCAATCGTGTTAATTGGGGACTCGATCAATAAGCGCGTGTGGAGTGGAATACAGTCGTTTCAGCTGGGCAACACACATCAAAAATTCGGATTGGTGTCACAATTGCTTGTGTTGTTCCGTGACTCCAATAGGGATCGCGCGTTCGATAGATTGACCGGAATCAAGATTTCAAAGTATTTCCTCGATGCCGCGATGTTCAACGCGCCCCTATTCTACGATAACGGCGCGTTAGAAATAACGGTAGATGTGTTATTGAGAGTTGCGTGTATGCAATTCAAGGTATCTACGACTCATTTACTCCGTTATCTCGTGTTCGCGTTGCCGGTATCAGAGGCGCGGCGAAAGCCTCGCTTTCCAGAGAAAATTGATCTATCGCTCATAGAATAGGAGATCGTTCCCGTTATGCTACCGTTATTTCATCTCGACGATAATGGCCCCAAGGGGCTCAAATCGGACCGGAGGCGTTAACAATCGTTACAACTGTTAAGAAGGCGTCTATGCTCGCTGAGAAGTACAGACCTCGTACATTTGATGATTTCGTGGGTAACCACGCCGTGTTGAACGACATTAAGGAGATGGTCGAATCTGGCCACATTCCTCACTTGCTGTTCAAAGGTCCCGCGGGGACCGGCAAGACAACATTGGCAAATATAGTAATTACCTCGTTGTTGGGAAGGACCTGGCGCAACGATAAGACGGCAATAGAGATAAACGCAAGTGACGAGCGAGGGATCAAGGTGATCCAAGGGCGCGTCAAAGATTTTGCGTCGACGGCTGGTGCGAGCTCGATTGGGAAATCGGTTCCGTTCAAGATCATATTCCTCGATGAAGCAGATCATCTAACGGAGCCAGCGCAGGCAGCGTTGAGGCGCACGATGGAAAAATACGCACGCAATTGTAGATTCATCCTCGCGTGTAATTTTCCACACAAGCTTAGTGATCCAATCAAGAGTAGGTGCGCGTCGTTCGATTTCTTTCCACTCGAATTGAACGATGTGGCTGAAAGATTGCGCACAATTTGCGACAATGAAGGGGTTCAAATAGGAGAAGCAGGAGTCCTCGACAAGGTCGCCGAGTTGAGTCGAGGTGACATAAGAGTTGCTATCAACTCGTTCGTGACGAGGTTTGTGAACAAGAGAATCCCGATCACACTTGAAATGGTTAAATCTGTGGACAACATCTCCACATACGCCCCCAAGATCATTAAGATGGGGCTCAATATGCGTTTCCTAAACACTCGTCAAATAATCTTGAATTCTATGTCAAAGGGCGTCAATTTCCGCGAGCTACTCGCCGGTATCAGCGATCGCGTCGCGCATATGCAATTCCCAAGCGGGAAAATGTATCCAGATTGGTTAATTGCTGCTATCGCCGACGCGTGCCTCGAGTGCGATTACTTGATAACGCGAGGATGTTACCCGATCGTTGTCGTTTCTGGTTTCGTTGCTAAACTCGTCAAGGTCGGAGAAGATGCCAGGCGGAGGCTAAGCGGTTGACTCGTACAATCAAGGGGCGGTTTGGACAGCTATTGTTCGTCGATTGTTTCGAGGCGATGGAAACACTCGAGGAAAACCAATTCCAATTGACATTTACGGACCCCCCGTACAACCTGGGCTTCCGAGGCAAGCACTCGTCGAGGATGGACTTCACAGAGCGCGATTGGAAATTCTACTATCCCGATTCGTTGTCAACCGAGGAATATTGGGAATTCAACGACAGATGGCTAACGGAATGCTTGCGCGTGTCAAAGGGCGTACTCTTCACGCCCGGGATGTGCAACTTGTGGGATTGGGTGCGCTATCGCAAGCCCGACTACGAGCTCAAAGGCTGGTATCGCCCCAATCCTTGCGATTATCGTTACTACGAGCCAATAATAGCGTACGGGTCGGTTCAAAATATGGCGTGGCTCTACACGGCGTTTCGGTTGGTGCTGAAGTCGTACCCTCGAAAGATGATTCACCCTTGCCCCAAATCCTACTTGTTCATTCGGAAGGTGTTCGATCGAATAAAACCGGAATCCGTTTTTGATCCATTTGGAGGGGCTGGAACCACGGGGCGAGTGTGCGAGGAACGGGGCATACCTTGGCTCGCGTGCGAGCTCCACGAGGAATATGCGCCAGATGTCGAGTATATGATCAGCCAGGGAATGCGACATTGGAAACGACAGCAAGCAACTATCAAGGGAGTAATCTAATGCAGCCAGTTGACATAGTTGGGTATTTCCTCTTGCTTCCTATTTGCCTCGTGGCGAATCTGTGCCTGTTCACGGGGAAAGAGAAGCGCGCAAAAAAGATTTTTTTGTTTTCTAATACAGCTTGGGTGGCTGTAGGTTTTCTGTTAATGTACATCCCCCTCGTTGTCGTAAACTCTATGTACTTGACCAGCTCGTTCGTAGGTTGGAACTACAACAAGAGAAGGAGAGAATGATGAATTTACAATGCCCGAAGTGTGGAGAAAGTAGGAAGGAAATGATCAGATCCTACACATTTGGCCCGATTGGGTGGAGTGTGTGGGCGTTGCGCTGTAGGTCTTGCGGTCATTCAGCGGAGATGGATATGAGAAAGAAATTGTGTGAGTGGATCCCAGATTGGGTAAACCGTGAAGATGCTTGTGCCGGGTGCGAATACAACGGCCCGCACGCCGTAGCAATGGCGTTGATTGAATTCCCGTTAAGCTTCCCGTACAGGGAAGGATATTGTGGCTTGCACGGGGGATTATGTATGTTCAAATCTAAGTGGTTCAAGGAGGCGTGTCGCCGTCGACGCGACGCGGACCCGCAGCCCGGCGATCAATATGTTCATTTGGGGGTAAATGTATGAAAAAGTACTATCAAGGTTTGTACGAACTCGAGGAAATTAAAGATGCAAGCCTGGTTGCCAGCGCGGTCAACCCGATCCCTTTCGTCGATAGACACAAGGGCCACCTCGGGCTATACCGCGCGTTGGAAGACGGACCAAAATTCGTTCGAGGGCAAGTGTTACTAATCCCTAAAATTTTCGCTTGGGGCAAGACCAGAGAGAAGATGTTAGCTGAGGGTAAATGGGCTTGCTACCATCAAGATGGACGCCCTCCTATGGTACAGATTTGATGGTGCTTGCCGTGGTTGACAAACGCGATCCAGAATCCCTTAGCCACTCGTTCGGTTGCGTGTTCGAGTTCATCGCCCACCTTGGCGAGAAGTTGCTCGATTACCGGGAAACCGGCGACCCCCGCGAAACGCAATTGAAATTACGATTGAGCGAACCGTAATCGTTACGGAAATCGCCCCAATCATTAAATTCTCAATTAATTTTGATATTAAACGAGGAATTGTAAATGGTCGTAGAATTGATTTGTGGAGAAACGCGCATTCCAGTTGACATAATCGCGTTTCACAGCATTGGAAAGCACTACCAACGAGTTTCGCTCGATGTGGACAACGACATATCTTATTACAACGCCATCGCAAATATGGCAATTGATAACTCTGGTTGTTCGATGGAAATAGATGGGACACAATTTCTCGTCGATTGTCGAGTTGTTGTGTTGCCAAATCGTAAAATTGGCGAGAGTAAATTCACGATCCGAGTGGAATTTAAACGGATTATCAATTTCAACATAGGGGAGGGCCCGTTACGATGACAACGACATTTGACGAGCAAGTGCACGGCCTGGAACAGCTCGGACAGCGAGGCGCGGCAGAGTTCCTTTCCAGGTTTATGCATTGGGACAAGATGAACATACGAGTACACGGCACATCGTTGTTCTACGAGTTGAGATACACAATTCGATTCGAGATGTACCACAACCGCAATTTCAATCAACCAAACGCACCACAAATGTGCTGGCTCGTGAAAGGTAAACCGAAACCGCTACATTGGACGGACGATTACGAGGAACGCGGCCCGATGGAATGCGCTCGCACGATGTTCGAGGTCGTTCCGCAACACATCGAGTCGTTCGTTTACACCTTCATCGGGACACGCGATGATTTTCAAGCCGTGTTGAAATTGGCAAAGAAGATCGCGCTGGAACGCCTACACAAGGGCATAGAGTCGCATATGATACAAGAGGGGCCATATAATGGGTAAACGCAAGGAAAAGAAGAAGCTCTGCGTCATATGTCGTGAACCGGTCAAGGAGAGATACCCGATCTTTAGAAATGGGCGACCAATTCATCGAAAGTGTCACGGCGATATGGAGAAATTGCTTGGAAAATCGATCAAGGTGACGAGGAAACGATAATGCATCGACTAAACGCGAGCGAGTTGGAACGCGCTAAGGAGATCTTCCCATTCGATGATTTGCGCGTGATCAAGAGTTGTGGGAAGTGTTCGGTTGCAGATTGTGAGTTTAGGAACGATGATGAAGATTTCTTTGATGGAAACGAGTGCCTGGTACGATTGACATACGATCTAATCCAAATCAGCAATTGTGGCGATGATCGCATTTGTGCTGATTGTTCACTCTATAGATTCGGAGGGGGTTGCGACATCGGTTATCCAGTCGCTTGGAAACGCGAGAGCGAGAAAGATCCGTTCAAGGATCCGAATCCACCCAAGGTGTACAAGATCAAGGGGGCAATATGATTGCAATTCAGCGAGAAGCGAATTGGCGTGCTCACATCGTTAGTGGGGCGCGACTGGTTAGGATATGAAGACATAATCGACATAACGGGGTTTTCTCGTACCACAGTCGTTGATAACTTGATGAAATTCAAGCGATTGGGCTTTGTGGAGCATATGAAGGAAATGCGCGCACAAGGTGCTGGAACGCCGTCATCCTACTTTAGGGCTCGATACAACTCCGTCGACGAGATCGTCGAGGCCGTCAACAAGGGGCCCATAGTCCTGGAAGTAATGCACATTAGGGGCTTGCGATTCGATATGGTCGAGCGTCGCTTCATACCGATCCAATTCCCAGATTCGATCATCGAACACGCGCGCCAGATGTTCTTATTTGTCGAGGTTATGCACCCAGGGCGCGTTATGATTCACGGGAGAATTAGGGGAACGAGAATCGTCATCCACGCCCCGGATCTAAGCAAGGAAGACTCGAGTGTGATCGTTCGATGTGGCAAGTTGGCGGAGGGAGGTTTATCGACGCGCTTGCCAGACATATCGGTATTAACGCGCCACCTGGCGAATTTCGTGCGTGGTTTGTGGAAAAGAAAGATGGGTGAGGACATATGATTGAAGATGACGAAATTCAACGCGAGATCGAGAAAATGGAGGCTTCATTCAAGGAATGGGGAGAGCAGGAACGACTCGGAACGGGGAAGAAAGCAGGAGGCCCCCAAACTCCGAGTCTGGAACAAACGGAGCGCGACATAGAAGGGATCTTGGCTATGGATCGCGCGATGGATCGCCCCACTCGCGCTCGCACGCCACCAGTTGGTCGACCTACTCGCACGCCAATTGGTTGGCGCGAGTTGAACCCCAAGAAGCCAGCGCGCCCATTCGTGAAACCGAAATCGACAAGTGGGGCTCCAATTAGAACGATCGGCAACACAATCATACACGGGCTCGGATCCGATGGATTCGATGGAAATCCCGGCGATCACTTGAGTACGGTCATCGACGGAGAACGAGTCAGCTTCAACGAGCAAATGCGTCGCGCCCGGTTGAGAGAAGAACGAAAACGAAAGATGCGTGAAGAGCAGGGGAGAAAACGATTATGATATCGAACGAAACCTTCATCCAAGCGATGCTCGACATCATAGATGAGGAAGGGGACGATTTAGTCACTTGTGGTGGTTGCAAGGGCGTTTTACCGGAATTGCCACAATTCACTATCAATATGCAAGCCCACCACATCTGGTGTACCGTGGTGGTGTGGGCCGCGCTGTTCTTGGGCGTTCCAATCCCAGATGTACACAGAATCGACGGAGAATGGAGAATATGGTGGGGCGATCGAGCAGACGACCCAATCAAATTCGACTTGGAGCAGATGGCGAGCGATCGAGAGAAAGACAGAGCGACATAAATTCTTCAATTAATTCCTCGGTAGGGATGAAATCAACGATTTCCCTAAAGTGCTCCCTACAATACTCGAATCCCTGCGAGTCAACGCAACTCGCGGGCTTTCCACAGCAAACGCAACTCATCATTGTTACCTCCGGGTTCTGGTATAAAAAAGTAGAAGAAAGAGAATTACAAGCGACACGCGGCACGCGCGAGCTCGACGCTCTTCCAATACCAATGCGATCGCTCGACGCTCTCGATTTCCGCTCGCAGGTGTTTGTTATTGATGGACATCAACCACTCCCGCGATCGCTTGTTGTAGATGAAGGTCGTGAAAATAGCCCCGCGGGAGTGCTTCACAACCGCGTCGATGTGCCCGAAGCAGTCGACGCGCATAGCAACGACGCGTTGGAACAGCTTGGTCGGGATTTCTTCTTGGAGAAGGCCAATTGGATTGATTTCCGATTTGATCAATTCTGTTAACCTCGTTTGGTGGGTTAATTACAGAATTAATCGCAGAATTAAAAAAGATTAGTGAAAAAGTACATTAGAAAGATTACAACTCACCTGCGAGTTCCTTGACAACCTCGAAACCTTGCTCGCCGCGTTCGGTTAACTCGTACCGTTTTCCCCGCCCGGGGTCGTCGACGACCTGGATCCACCCAATGTCGTGCAAGTGTCTGATGATCGGGGCGGGGTTTGACCCGGCGTTTCGGATGTCCTTGCTTTTCGCCCCTCCATCGCGCGCGAACAGCCCGAGGATCTTGGAAACCGTCGACACCTTCCAATTCATCATCTCGCCCCCATCCCACGCGCCAGCTTGGAAAGGCAGGATTGGCAAACGAACATCGTTACCTTGTCGCCCCAATTGTCGTGCTCGTCGGAATGTTCCTGGATGTCTATGCAGCGCACCTTGGGAGTACCGGCGGGGCACAATTCACAATCCTCGACCTTGATGGTGTATGTATCGCCATCGTGCTCCAACGACGCGCGCTCGTAACCACACTTTAAGATTGGGTGGTGCGGGCAGGCGTCGCAAACCGGGGGCCTTTCTGGCGTTGCTCCACTCTTGCAAGTAACGCACTCGTGCTTTCGGTCTTCACAATTCATAATTCTCCCACCAACAATCTTAGCGCGTCGATGTTGCCTTGCATTTCCTCGCGCGTCAATTTCAAGCAATCCACGCGCATCCCCTTGGAGAGCTGGTAAATGTCGAGCAAGACCTTGCAGCGTCGGAATTGTTCTTTTTGCAACGCGCGCTCGTCATCGCTGAGTGGAGGGACCTTGAGCATCTTTTCCACTTGTTCTGTGCGGTAAAGCACGCGCCTTGCAAACAACCACGCGCGTTTCTGAACGAGAGTGCTTGGCTCGGGACGCCAGGATTTGACAATAATTCCTGCCCCCTCCGGTTCCAGAACGATCCCGTGCTCGATCCTGGCTTCTTCTTTCTCGTCATCGCGCGGAAATCGGGCGATAAATGTGTACACCTTCTTTCGCACCTTGAACGCGACCTTGACTGCATCGACTCCACCAATCAGCGACATCGCTGCCTTGGTTGGGTCCGCCTCGTAGCAATCGGGGAACTCTGAGAATTCTGTCACTCGATTTCACCAACCAGGGAAGCGACCATACGCAGCTCGTTGATTATGGTGGTAATATTAGCCGTCTTCTCGCTGTGGGCGTACCCCTCATCGTTGATTCGCGCGTGCGTGAATCGCGCGTCGACTGCGTATTGAAAATCGTTGAAAATCGTTGCGAATTTCTCGACGAACTCGTCGATTTGTCGCAGCGCGTTGGTGGCGACATCGCACGCCTCGCTCAGTCGCTGGTCGAGCAACTCCTTCACGAAAACCTTGTATCCTTCATCGTCCATAATTTAACCTCGTTTAATTTGTGGTTAAAGAATGAATTAATTGTAGAATTAATAAATTTAGCCGTCGTCACACTTGGAGTCAACCTGCTCGCTGGTCATCAATTCAAACGCCGTCTTTTTCCCGTGACCGCGAGGTTGTACAACTAAGATGCCTGGATCAAACCCAACGATGATCCTTGACAAGTGCTCGCCAAACGCGTCGCGCTCCATCGGTATGGGATCGCAAGATTGACACACATCGCCACAGTCGCGCCTTCCAAGCAAGAGTATATCGCGCCCGCAACGAATGCAACGCGCGGTTTCCACAATCATCAGGTCCGTACAATTACTGAACCCTAATTTGTCGTTGACGCGTCTAATAATCGCTTCGTGGAGCCTTCTCGGGTTCACGGCCAACGCGCTGTATAGCATTGCGGCACGCAAGTCCCACAACCAACCCAGCGGGTTAGTCCTTGCTTGCTCTTCTTCCCATTCTTTCCACGCGTCCCCCAACGGTTCAATCATCAAAGTACTCCTCGTATAATTTGTGACATAACGGGAACGGGGCGCGGACGACGAGCGACTCCATACTCGCGTCGTACCCGATCGCGTCGACCCAACGGTTGCCTTCCTGGATCTCGCGCTTGTTGTCTTGTAGGATCTTGATGACCTCTTCCACGGTCAACCGTTTCCACCAAAGTTTGCGTTTCTCGCGCATCTTTCGCGCGATCTTGGCCCCGGTTGGCGTGCGGCACCATATGTTTGTACAATGCCTGCAGCGATAGTGAAAACTAACTTCCCCCGTGTCCGGGTTGGTCCAAGCATTGACGCGCGTGTCCTCAGCCCCGCACGCCTGGCATCGTTCTGGGATTAATTCGGTCGTTGTAACAGCCTCCTTTCTATGTTAAATCTAATTGGCGAGTAAAACAATTGGAGGAAAATGCCCAATATGAAGATTATGTCAAAGTATCCAATTGAATCCATCCGGGACGCAATCCCAGTTGATGAGAAGGTTTCGCTTGGCCACCAATTCACAATTCCTCCTTTCGCACGATTGTGGCGATCCTGTGCGTCTTCATTAGGTGCACGCCCAGCTTTGCCGTGAGCAGGTCGATTATCGTTTCCTTCAACGCGGCAACCCTCTTCTCGATCCCTCCGTAACAACCGCGCCCCCGACACGCAGCTTCACAAGCAGCGCAAGGGGGCCCGATCCATATTCCCTTGAAGTACATCTGCCCCGGCGCGTTGGGACCTCGCTCGAATTTCTCGTCGACTACCCCCACAGCTCCCAGCACCTCCTATGTGCCGTGTAGGGAGTCACGACTCGCTCGCGCGTTTCAATTGTATACCCGACGCTCTCGCCAACCACTCGATCTCGCGCGTTGACTCGCTTGTGACAATGTTGACAACGACTCGATCGATTTCGCCGGTAGAGCCACACGCGTAAATTCCTGCGTTTGTTGATGAGCCACCAGCGAGCCCTATGAAGCAGGCTCTTTGGTCGCATAGGAGAAGCCATCATCTCGATTCCTCCACTTCTCGCCTACACCTCCGGCAATAGGACCACTTCCAATAACGAGGGAGTGGTACTCGACACTTCAAGCAACGACGCTCTCTTTGTGGCGAACTCGAGCGTCGAGGTGGCTCCATCAATCGCCATCTTCCTCCGGTTTCTCCGGTTTCTCTGGCACGATGTCGATTGACTTGAGTATGTCGTAGAATCTATTCGAGCGTCCCAGGCAACAGAACTCGTACACGGCAGCTGAGGAAAGGTGCGTTATGTTACCGTCTTCATCGCGTTTCACTTGTGCCTTGCGCACGGCGTAGGATCGCTTGTACCCGGCGATGTCCATCAAGACTCGAACGGATCTGCTCGTTTCCGATTTCGCAACGATTACATTGTCTGGGAACGCGAGCGCAATTGGCACGAAGAAGGTTTTCAAGAACTTGGCTGCCCGGAGCAATTGCAACGAGTTGCGCTTGCTGGCGTCGCTGCCTCGTTCCATTTGAATCGCGGCGATTATATCGCTTCTAACTGATTCTTGCATAAGCAGCATAAGGGAAATTGGCGATAAAAGGGTTTGCGGTAATTACGCAATCGATAAGAGAGTTACGAAATTGAAAAGTTGATTACTCGCGCTCGCCGCGGTTGCGCGCTTGCCACGCGTCGTAATTGACTCGCGCGGTCATTTGTCGAACGAGCTTGCTGTGTTGGAAGGATCGCCACAATCTGCTCTCGTATTCGTGCATATACTTGTGTGCTTCATCGAGCGAGTGGTATTGAACTCCCTTGTGTCCCTTGCTAATCAGATCGGCATCGTCCTTTGCCCGAAGGTACCAATTGTATTGTTGGATCATATAGTGATTCGGGGTGTCGAGCTCGCACTCGAGGGAAAGGGTCGCCTTCATCCCTTGGAGGAACCAATAACACTCACGCGCACTTAGGCCTCCAACAGCGGTTTGGAGCTCCATAGCTGCGGACATACCGGTTTCCTCGTCCACATCCCACAACTCGGTCAATGTGCGGTTGTGCTTCCCGAATCGCTTCAGCACTATGTCGTAAAAAATGGTTTTTTTCCCTTTAGATGAAACGCACTCGTCGATGTCAAGCTCGATCGAGTAGCCTTCTTCATCGCTAAGGCCAAGAAAGTTCATCCAATCTTCTTCAAGGGCGTTGATCTCGTTGCGCAACAATTTCGCGGTAATGGCGGGGCGTTTGGCAGGCATTTTTTTCACCAAATTAATTCTGCGATTAAATTCATCGCTAATTCCTAATTAATTACGGAATTAATAAGTCCCACGGTTTTGTAATTTTAAAAACGAAAGTGAGAAAGAGAAGGGTTTCAATCGCGCTTGCCAAGTAACTTGTTGGGGTTGGCGAGGTCTTCCCTAATTTCATCGTACAACCACCTTGGGCACTTGATGGGGACATCGTACTTGGCTCGCGCCATTAGATTGCCCTCCTTCCAAGATCGATCGAGCACGGCGATCGCCTCGTCGAACGAAACGAGCCCCTTGAACGCCGTCGTGAAGATACAGAAATAGAAAATACCCCCAGCGTCGCGCTGGGTATCGCAAGCCTTCCCGTCAGAGAAAGGGTGCGATTTATCGATGCAGGTGGCACACACGGGGTTGATCAATCGTGAAACCTCCAAGGGATGTTGTAATGCTCGGTCTGGGGGCCTTGGGCAACGACTCTGTGCTCACCAGAGTGCCCGTTCAACATCAAGCGCGCCCGGTCTTCATTCACGCGCAAGATCGAGTAGGAGCGGCATTGCCGGATCAGCTCTCGAAACTCGACGAACGAATCGACGCGAGGGAGTGTGTCCAACAGCTCTGGCGTCGGTTGCTCGTACGGTTTCGCGTC
>Ga0180437_10004355_pt1 | contig 20226 bp, 16 predicted proteins | sample SS_ome_4_FD_132410 | JGI IMG/M metagenome (GOLD analysis project Ga0180437, IMG submission 132410) | Hypersaline lake sediment archaeal communities from the Salton Sea, California, USA - SS_3_D_1 metaG | ecosystem: Environmental > Aquatic > Non-marine Saline and Alkaline > Hypersaline >... | reverse complement strand
CCGTCGGGCCGATCGAACTTCTCGGACGATATGTCGGCCATCACCTGGTCGCCCCGGCGAAGTTGCCGGGTCTCGGTGACACTCGTAGTGCCCGATCCGCCGCCGAGCAAGGCGTACTGTATGCTCGCCTCGACGAAATTGCCCCGCTGCACCACGGAGGGCAGCGCCTGGGCGTTCTCGAGCATCAGTTTTTCGCCCTGGGCCGGCTGGTAGTTGTACTGCGCGGCCGTCTCTTCGCGGTTCTTGGCCCTTCTGGCCTTGACGTCGTGCGCGATGAGCCCCGTTAACCCGCCGACAACGGCGCCTATGGCTGCGCCCTCGCCGGCGTGTCCGGACTGGTGCCCGATGACGGCGCCGGCCGCGGCCCCGAGCCCGGCGCCCAGGCCGCCAGCGCGGCCGTAGCTTTGGCAGCCCGCCGCCGTGGCGACCATCGCCAGCACCAACATTCCGATAACCGTAACTTTTGCTTTTCTTTCCATTTCTGGTTACTCCCCATTGTCCAAGGTGCGGTTCGAACGACCTTTGTCCCAACTATGATACCATCGAGGCCTCTTCGCGTGACGCGCCACAGCGCGGCTGCCTTTCACTTGGCATGTCGTTGCCGTCTGTCCGTAACTCCTGACACTCTACTCCTATTCCCCCTGCCCGGCTCATTGCAGGAAGGCATAGCGCAAGACCAGGGCTACGGCGATGGCGTACATTACGGGGTGGACTTCTTTGCCTCGTCCCGTCAGCAGTTTAATCGTCGCAAACGAGATGCAGCCGATTGCGATTCCCTCATGAATGGCGTAGCCGAACACCATCATCGCTACGGTCAAGAACGCCGGCAGCGCTTCGGTCATGTCGTCCCAGTTGACTTTGCGCAGCGGCCGCATCATGAGAAACCCGACGACAATCAGCGCCGGGGCGACGCCCGGATACATTGCCACATGCGGGGCCGTCGCTGCGACGTTGTAGACGGCGGGGCCGATGTCCTGGCCCACCACCGTGACCACGGGGGCCAACACGATGGCGGCGAGAAAACAGAGACCGGTGACCACGGCAGCCAAACCGGTTCTCGCGCCTGCCGCGACGCCGGTGGCGCTTTCGATGTAACTGGTTACGGTCGATGTGCCGCAAAGCGCGCCTACGCACGTCCCTGCCGCGTCCGCAAAGAAGGCCCGGTTCGCCCTCGGGAGTTTTCCGTCGTCGCCGATGTAACCGGCCTGCTTGCCGACGCCGACCAGCGTGCCCACCGTGTCGAACAGGTCCATGAAAAAGAACAGGACGATGGCAATTAGCGCCTTATCCCATTGGGCGAAGAGTTCAGACACGTTGAGCCGGCCGAAGGTGGCGAGTGAGAGTTCCGTGGTGTACTCGGGCCGAGGCATGACGTTGGTTATCAGGCCGAGTCCGCAGGTGGCCAAAATGCCGATGAGGATGCCGCCCCGGATCTCGAGGGCCATGAGCACCGAAATTAGGACAACGCCGAATATGGTGATGAGCACCGGCCCGGAACTCATATCCCCGAGGCTGACCATGGTTGCTGGGCTCGGCTTGACGATGCCGCCCCATTGAAGCCCCACAAACGCGATGAAAAACCCGATGGCCGGGCCGATGGCGTTTTTGAGGCAATCGGGAAGCACGTTAAGGAGTCTTTCTCGCGTTCCGAACAGCGAAAGCACAAGAAAGACCAGTCCGGAGATGAACACGATCGTCAGCCCGGCTTGCCACGAAAACCCCATGGCGCCGGGAAACGTGCCGCACACCATGAACGCGAAGAAGAAGTTCTCCCCCATGCCCGGCGCCAACGCGAACGGATATTTCGCCAGCAGCCCCATGAGGACGCACGCGAACGCCGCCGAAACGCATGTGGCCACGAGCACCGATCCGAACGGCATGCCGCACGCCGCCAACACGGTGGGCTGCACAAACACGATATAGCTCATGGTCGCGAACGTCGTCAGGCCGCCCACGACCTCGCGCCGGATCGTCGACCCCGACGCGCGAATCCCAAAGAACTGGTCGAGACGTTCCATGCATTCGGTTCCCCGACAAAAGACGAGAATCTGACAGCAATATTCAGATACGCGCTTAAGAGCAGTGTAGCATGGACAAGACAAACGCGCCAGTGCGAGTTCGGCGCTGTATGCGAGATTGCCGTCCCGTTCGAAGACGGGGGTTCCCTTCGCTCAAGACGGCCAGAGGGTGCTGCCCTTCGATAAGGTTCCCCTGGCCCAGAGGGATTCAGCGTGATTATCAAGACCAGCATCAGCATCACGAAGATAAAGAGGCTGGGAAAGCCTATTAGTCCAAAAAACAGAAAGAGTTGGCGGAACGAGATCGTTTCTCTTGCCATCCTGGACTTTCGCAATCCATCCCGGCTCAGCCAGTCTGTCATTAGGTCGAAGCAACCATTGACGACGACCTCAAACCAGATTAAGAACAGTAAGGCGACAACGTACGAGCCCAGGAACAGCGCGGCCCAAAGGGGGGCAAGATTCGAAAACACCAAGGAGGTCGTTGAGAACCACAAGCCGCGCATCTCTAGGCGCGCCGGTTGCTGCGACAACTCTTGAGGCATGTGCCGCCCCCCACAAGTTGGTCAAAAGATATCTCCCACCTCGCTCTTCTCGCAACCGTCACAGACCCGCTTGCAGCGTTGTAGGTACGCCATGAGCCTCTGGTCAACAGGCAGGGCAAGCGCTTTTTCAACAGCTTCACGGTCTCAACCCGCTAAGGGCTCACCCGCTTCGGCGAACTCCCGTTTTCTTCGTGATGGGGAATCTCGACCAACGACTAGGACGGTGCCGAGGCCAGTTCGTCGAGTTCGTCTTGGATGCTTTGGGTGACGGGGAAGCGGAACCCGGTCTTTGGGTCGAGGTCGAGGTCGAGCACTTTCATGGTCACGGGAAGCTGCTCGCGTTTCCATTGGCTGTTGGCGAAGAGCTTTCCGAACGTCAGGGTCCACGCGCGGAGTTGCTCGGCATCATAGTCGCCGTGGCGCCGCACAAGCACCCGCCAACAGTCGGTAAGCGCCATGCGCCGTCCGGCGAACAGGTAGAGCAGGTCGTCGAGGATAACGTAGGGCATGAGGTCGGCTTCGTCGGTTTGGCCGGGGGCGAGTTCCGCGCTCGGCGCCATGGCCAGCACTTTTGCGAGCGATTGGATGCTGAACCGCGCGGCGGCGCGCTCGAGGAGGCGGGTCACCAGCGTTTTGGGTACATTGGCGATGGGGGAATAGCCGCCTTGGTTGTCGCCGCCGGTGGTGGTGTATCCCACGGCGGCCTCCGAGAGGTTTGACGTGACCAACACGAGTCCGTCGGCGCAGTTTGCCCAGTTGAGCATCATGTCGCCGCGCACGCGTGCCTGGAGGTTCTGTCTGGCCAGGGGCGTGACCTTGTCTTCGCCGCCCATGAGTTCGGCGGCTTTTCTGAGGGCCACGGCCGCTTCTTCCGCAATCGACACGACTCGGAACGACACGCCGAGTTCTTTCGCCAAGGACTCGGCCGCGTCCCGCGTGGCGTCGCTGCTCAAGGCTTCATTCGGCAAGTAGCAGGTCCAGACGCGCTCCGCGTAGCGGGGCGCGTCCCGTCCTTCATTCAGGCCTTTGGCCGCCTGAACGGCCAACAACAGACACAACGCGCTGTCGCGTCCGCCTGAAACCGCCACGAGGAACCGCTTGAACACGCCCACCTTCTCGAAATAGTCGCGCAGGCCCAACACAAGCGCATCAAACAATTCGTCGAGGAAAAGGTGGGTCTCGTTTTGCGTTGGCGTGGTTTCGGGCAGATAGAAATTCGCGGGCAGCCCGGTGACTAGTTCCTCGCCGCGGGACGCCTGGGCAGGTTTTTTGGGGCGTTTCTTCGGGCCGGCATTCTTGGCACAAACGTCAACGGTCTCCGTCGAGGATTTGTCCCGCCTTTCTGCGGCGGCGTTTCGCCAAGAGCTGTTCTCGGCCCGCATTCGGGCAATATCGTCGAGGTCCACGACGCCCGTTGCGAGTGTCCAGTATTTCGCGGGCAAGATGTGCTGCTCGGCGACGACGCCTCCTGGCGTAGCGATGAATCCGCCGCCGTCAAACACCAACCGGCTGTTGTCGCATCCGAGCAGGTTGGCGTATGCATAGACGCAGACAAGGCTGCTCGCCGCGCCCAGAACCAGTCGTTTCCGATGCTCGTTCTTGCGCGGCGTGAAGGGCGAGGCGCTTCCGTTGCAGACAATCTCCGCACCGGCGAAGACGCGGGCTCGGGCAGGCGAATCCGCAGCCCACAAGTCCTCGCAGATCTCGGCGGTGACCTTGCCAAACGGGAGCTTGAATACGAGGTCGCCCGCGGGCACGCCGTTGCATATCGTTACGCCTTCCGGCCAGGCGGCCCAGTTCCGTCCCTCGTAGAAGATGCTGTAGGTGGGCAGGAATTTTTTGAGGATGAGCCCTTGCACGTCTGCGTCGTGGATCAGGGCGGCGGCGTTGTACATCAGGCCGTCGATGCGCACCGGCAGCCCGACAAAAACACTGACCCCAGCGCTCGTCGAGGCGAGCGACTCAAGCGCGTCCCAACTCCGGCGGGCTACGTCCGGCCACCAAATCCGATCTTCGAGACTGTAGCCGGACACGCCCAGCTCCGGCGTAACCAGTAGATCGACGTCCTGACGTTTCGCTTCCCCGATCGCGGCGCCGAGACGCGCACAATTCCCGGCAAAATCGCCCACTTTGACCGAGACGGACGCGACGCCGACCCGAACCAAACGCATCCCTTGCCCCTCCCCCATTCTGTTTTGGCCGAGGCAACTGCCGGCCAATAGCGTAGCACAAAATCAAAGCCGTGATGACAAGACGGCGAATCTCAACGGCGCGATGACTATATACCTGGCGCGGCAAGCCTGCAACTCTGGCGTCCAAAGTGAACAATTGAGTGCAGAGAGATAAGAAGGCTACTCCAACGGATTCACAAGCCGCGTCCACTTACCTCCTTTTGGTCCTTTGGCGTGTTCCTGCCTCGAGGCCTGAGGGAGGCGCGTCAACGAACACGGCTTCCACTTGTTTGCGCACGGAGTTTACGATGCGGATAGCGGTTGCCCGCACGACGTCGTTTTTTGTGAGCACCGCTTCGCGGACACCGCCGCTGCCAAGGAGATGGGCCCGCATCGTGCCCGCAAGCAGCCCGGACGAAACCGGCGGCGTCAGCCATTCGCCGCCGATTTCGAGTATGACATTGGCCGTGGTTGTCTCGGTGATTTCGCTTCGGCCGTTCCAGAGTAGGACGTCGTCGCAGTCGGGCCGGCCAGCTTTGGCGCGTTCGTATACGGCGCGGTGGGTCGTCTTATGGTAGAGGAAAACGTTGGCTTCATCGACGGGTTCTCTGGCAAAACCCAGCCGAATGGGTGCCGCGGGCGTTGCGGGGCCGGCCTCGACACGGAGGGCGCCGTCGCGGGCCGCCAGGAGCCGGACCTTTTTCGCGCCTTTCTCAAAACGCGCCGCTTTTTCCAGTAGGGCGGCCTTGATCCGCTCGAGGTCTATGGCGAATCTGAAGTATTCGGCGCTGGCGGCCAAGCGGCCGAGGTGTTCCTCCAACAAGAAGTAGCCGCCGTCGTACAGCAACGATTCGAGCAACTCGAATTCGGGGCGATCCGCCGACAGCACCGCGGCCTTCGTTCGGCACTCATCATATTCGCCTTCAGGCGTCGAGCCCCAGGTAATACCTCCCCCGACGTTGTAGTAGGCGCGGCCCTGGGCGGTGTCAAGCGTAACGGTTCGAATCGCCACGTTGAACTCAGCGCGTTTCCCCGGCGCGCACCAGCCGATGCTGCCGCAGTACACGCCTCTGGGAAACGGTTCGAGTTCGCGAATAATCTGCATGGTGCGGACTTTGGGCGCGCCCGTAACGGAGCCGCACGGAAACAGGGCGGCCATAATCTCGGTGATCGTGGCCGAGGTCCGCCCGGCGATGGTTGACGTCATTTGCCAGACGGTTTCGTATCGCTCGACGTCGAACAGGCGCGGCACGCGCACCGAGCCCGTTTCACTGATTCGCCCGACATCGTTGCGCAGCAGGTCGACGATCATTACATTCTCGGCGCGATCTTTGGCGCTCGCGGCGAGTTCGGCCGCCAGCCGGCGATCTTCCGCGGGCCAACGTCCGCGCGGCCGGGTGCCTTTCATAGGCCGGGTCTCGAGGGCGCCTGCTTCGAGTCGAAAGAACAGTTCAGGCGACGCAGAAAGAATTTTGTACCGGCCCGCGTCGACGAACGCCGCGTGGTCAGCGCCCTGACTGCGGCATAAGGCCAAGAACCAACTGAAGACATCGCCGCTGAAGGCGGCGCGCATTGGAAACGTGTAGTTGACCTGATACGTATCGCCCGCCGCGATCAGGTCCCGTATACGGTGGATGGCCTCCGTGTAGTCGCTTTTGCCAACCAGCGGGGTCCAAGGGCCCACAGAGAAAGGCTCACGGGGGCTGTCAAGCGGCGGCGTCGCCTGCACCGCATCATACAAACCGAACCATGCCAGTGGAAGGTGGTCTATGCCGGGGTGCGCCACGAGGGCATCGTCGAACGCGGGCGCCGCTTCATAGGCCAGGAATCCCGCCGCGTAGGCGCCCGCAGCCACCGCCGATTCGATGCGCTCGAGGCATGGCAATACCTCATCGAGCTTGTAGGCGGCGGCAATTTCGAGCGGGGACTGAAAACGCAGTGCCCGCTCGCTGGCCACGAACACCGCTTCGCCGAATTGTGGGGAGCGATTCACTGGCCGATTTCCCGAGGCGCGAGCCCCTTTGCGCCTGGAGGCCGCCCCCAATGGTTTTCCGCGAGGTGCGGAAGAAGGTTGCGCTGTACTTTGTTCCGTTGCACAACGGCGCTACGGGAGCCTAGCCGAGACGCCGGTTGGGTTTCAACTCCAATTGACAAAACCTTTTCCTGGATGGTACGTTCTGGATAGAGGTATCAAGGAGTAGTAGTTTATGATTTCACTTGGTCTTGCCGCCGCATTTTTGTTTGAGATCGGTTTGTGTGTAGCGGTCTGCGTGTGGGCGTGGGATGCGTCCGTAGGCACGCTGCCGATCGGTCTAATTGTGGTTTTGGCCTTTTGTACCGTATTAGCCTTCCGTATACTCGTGTTTCTGCTCGAGTTCGCGTTTTCCCTACTCTCGCGCACGCCGCGTAGTCCGGAGGATCGGATAGGGTTCCTCGGCGCGGTGCGCATGATCGTGGGCGAGATCTTGGCGTTTCTATTCATGTACTGTCTGTTGCTTCCGTTCTCTCGCCGGCTGGTCGCGCTGCGCCGCGGCAACGTGACGCGAGCCGCGCAGCCGCCTGTGCTGCTCATTCATGGTTACGGGTGCAATGCGGGCATTTGGGTTCCCATGATCAGTTATTTGTGGCGTCGGGGCTTGACGAACGTATTCACGATGAATCTCCACCCAAAACACGGCAATATCGACGACTACGCGCAACAGCTCGCGGCGCGCGTAGTCCGTATTTGTGAGACGACCCGTGCGCCCAAGGTGATTCTGGTCGGGCATAATATGGGCGGGCTTGTGGCGCGGGCCTACGTCGAGCGGTGCGGCGGCGCGGGGCGTGTCGCGAAGATCATCTCCGTGGGCACGCCCCATCACGGAACGCGCACGGCATGGTTTCCGCGCGGCGTCAACACGAACCAGATGCGCGTCAACAGCGAGTGGCTTCAGGACTTGAACCGCGACGAGAACCGGCGCTCGAACATCGAACACGTCTCGATCTACAGCATCCACGACAACGTCATAATGCCGCAGAGCAGCTCGGAACTGGGTATGGCCAAGAACATCCCCCTCGCGGGAAAAGGCCATTACACGTTGGTCCTATCGAGGCGGGTCGGCCGCCTTATCTGCCGCGAAGTCAAGGCCGCGTAGTTAGCTATCAGCTTTCAGCGGTCAGTTTTCAGCGATCAGCTTTCAGCGGTCAGCTATCAGCTTTCGGCGGCCTGCTTTAGGCCATCGGCTATTGGCGGCCGCCGCGCTGCAAGACCTTCACGTGGTATATAATACGACAAATGCCGGAACACGTTTGTGGCCTTGCTATTCGTCCTGGCACTCGCAATCCAGAAATCGGGATGAGGAAGGCCCAAAACAGTTCTGGCCAGAAGACGGGTTGGCCAATCTGCGCAGCACAATACTCAGATTATGGCGCCTCAACTACGCTCCGTCGCCGACGGGGCGAATTCAAACACCCCCCGACTTGTCGCAGCGCCAATGCTGACCGCTGATAGCTGACCACTGATAGCTAATCGCTACCCGCTTCATGTTCCCAGCTTTTTTCTCAGCGCCAGTTCCACTTCGTGCGGGACGAAGCCGCTTATGTCGCCCCCGTAGAAGGCGACCTCTTTCACTACCCGTGAGCTTAGAAACATGTAGGGCTCGCTGGGCATCAGGCATACGGTTTCGATCTCGGGGTTGATTCGCTTGTTCATAACCGCCATCGAAAGCTCGAACTCGAAGTCCGATATGGCCCGCAACCCGCGTACGAGGGCCACCGCCCCGTGTTCCTCGGCGAATTCGGCGCTCAGCCCGTCAAACGACGTTACCGTTACTCCTGGTATATCTTTCGCAATTGCCTCGAGTATGGTCTTGCGTTCCTCGACGGTGAATAGGCAGTCTTTGGATTCGTTCGTGGCTACGGCAACGACGAGCCGGTCGAATATGCGTGCCGCGCGCCCGATAAGGTCGAGGTGGCCGTTGGTGGGCGGGTCGAAACTGCCGGGATAGATGGCGGTACGGTCAGGCATCGCGCAATTCTCCTTTCACGGCGGCGGCAAGGGCCGCCTCGTAGACTGCCCGGACGGATACGCCCGCTTGTTCGGCGAGTCCGCGGCAGTCTTCGAACTCCGGCGCGGCGGTGGTTTCGTGGCCGTCGAAGCGCGCGATCTTGACGCGCACCGCGCCCCACGCGGTTTCGGCGACCTGCCATTCCCGGTCGAGGCAGATGCGGTGCTCGGCGCGCATCCGGACGCCCAACGTCGTTGAGTTCCGAAAGAGTAGTCCGGCCACCTCGGACGCGATAGCTTCGTCGCACAGGACGGTGATCTGGTGGGCCGGCCGCCCCTTCTTGCCGACGATGGGCGTCAGGAAGGCGTCGCGCGCCCCCGCCCGGAGCATGTCTTCGAGCAACGGCGGCAGCAATTCGGGATTCATGTCATCGATGTTGGCCTCGACAATTGTGATGGACTCGGCGCCGGGCAAGGCCGCGCTCTCGCGGCCGAGGAACACACGGAGCACATTGGGCCGATCCGCCAGGTCGCGCGCGCCGCTCCCATACCCGACGGCGTCAATCTTGAATAGCGGCAACGGCCCAAAACGGCCCGCGAGTTGCGCCACGAGCGCCGCGCCCGTCGGCGTCACCAGTTCTCCCTCGATATCACCGCCGCGGCACGGGACGTCCCGAAGCAGCAGGGCGGTCGCCGGGGCGGGCACAGGCAGCACGCCGTGCGCCGTGTGGACGGTTCCGTGCCCGACGCGCAGCGGCGACGCTGCGATCTGTGCCACATCGAGCGAATCGAGGGCTAAGTGGGCGCCGACGATGTCGGCAATGGAATCAATGGCCCCGAGTTCGTGGAAGTGGACGTCTTGGACGTCAATGCCGTGCACTTGCGCCTCACACGCGGCAATGCGTTCGAACGTCTCGGCGCTGCCGGCCTTGACCTTATCCGGCAGGCCGCTCCGCCGGATGAGGTCGACGATTTGGCTGAGCGATCGATGCGGCCGCGGGGCGTCCTCCGCTACGGTCACGGTGAACCGGGTGGCCGCAATGCCGCGCTTGTTCACTTTCTCGGCGGCCACCGTGAACCCGGGCACGTCGAGCGCCTCGAGGCCGCACGTGATCGCGGCGAAGTCCGCGCCCGCATCAATGAGCGCGCCGACGATCATGTCGCCGCTCGCCCCACAAAAGCAGTCAAAGTAGAGCGTTCTCCTACTCACACTCTTACTCCTACTCGTGCTCAGCGCCTCTTTGTCTAACAATCAAGAGCGAAACCGCAGATTGTGCAGATCACGCAGATTCTTGCCGCGCTGCGAAATATTCTTCACGCCTTCCCGTTCGCGATGCGGTTAATAATGCCGGCAAACATCCCGGCGCCGAATCCGTTGTCGATGTTGACCACGCATACCCCCGTTGCACAGGAATTCAACATGCCCAACAGCGCCGCGATGCCGCCGAAACTTGCGCCGTAGCCGACACTGGTAGGCACGGCAATCACGGGTTTGTCCACTAGGCCGGCGACCACGCTGGCCAAGGCGCCTTCCATGCCCGCGCATACGACTATGGCCGCGGCCCGCTCGAGCGTGTCGCGCCGATCGAAAAGCCGGTGGATGCCCGCCACGCCTACATCGTACACCCGCTCGACGACGTTGCCCAGCGATTCACACGCCACGGCCGCTTCTTCGGCGACGGGTATGTCCGATGTGCCTGCACACACCACCGCGACGTAGCCGGCGAGCGGCTCCGGCGGATTCACCGCTATGGCGACCGCCCGCGCGGCCTCATGATGCACCGCATCGGGATGCGCCTCGAGGATCGCCGCGATCACCTCGGGGGTGCACCGCGTCGCCAACACGTTGCTGCCGTGTTCCCGCATGCGGGTCACGATGGCCACGACCTGCTCGGCCGTCTTGCCCGCGCAGAAAACGGTTTCCGGGTAGCCCTTGCGCAAGGGGCGGTGGTGGTCCACCTTGGCAAACCCGAGATCCTCGAACGGCAACGCGCGCAGCTTCTCGACCGCCTCGTCCGGCGACAACTCTCCCGACGCGACCGACTCGAGCATTCCTCTCAATCTATCTTTGTCCATCAGTGGCGATTCCAGTCAAAGCCGTAGATTTCATGTATTCTACGCGAAACTAAGGGCGATAAGAAAGAGTGTACTGTTGACGCGGCTCAGGCAGGACCTAGCAGACAAGACGCCCCATCTCGCCCGCCGGGCTGAGCCCGGCGAAAGACTTCACTAATCCGCCTCCGGGCATTTGTAGATCATCGGGCCGGGTCCCAGAACCGTTTCCGGCGGGGTCGGCTTCATATAGAGCCGATAGTCTACGGGCAGCCAGAAGTCCTTATGCGCTCTTTGAACGTCTGGATCGGGCAGCTTCGGGTCAAGGTATTCAGTTTCGTCCCTTTGCGTGCGACTAATGAAGTCAAAATCTAGCTCGCCGTTGGCATTGATGTCGCGTGTGGCCAGAAAATAGGCTCTCAGCGCGTTGATATGATAGCGAATCAGCCCATATTGCGTCGGATCTACCCAGTCACTCTTGTTAATACCCTCGGGGGGGCCGAGGGTCAACAACCCGCCCGTATGGCCGAAGGGACCGACGCTGATCAGCACGTAGGCGTCATATTTGGCGGGCGGGAAGTGCAAGAAATTGAGACTCGGCCATCTGTTGGCATAGAGCGCATGGAGGTCCGGATTACTCGGATCCGCATAGTACAAGTCGTACAAGTACTTGCGGTACTTCTTGAACTGGTCCTTGTTTATGGGTATGTAGACATACGGCCGACTCTTCTCATCGTCCAGTCCTGCATCGTCAAAGCCGTCCGTCACCTTGTAGACTTCAGGTTCAAAAGTCACGTTGCCCGTAGCGACGTCTACCGTACCTACGGGTAGGTATTCCAGAATGGCGATGCTGTCGTCCCGATCGGTGTCGTAACCCTCCGAGAAATCATCTTCCACAAGGTCCTCGCCATAGGAGCCTATAAAATAGGAGTACGGCTGAACACAGAAGTACTTCTCGTAGAAGTCATCTTCCGTGCCGGCGACCTCGGCTGCGTTCTGTAGCGCGGCGAGTTCGGCCGGGGTCTTATCCTTGGCCGCATCCTTCAGATAGCCGTACATCGGAGGGTACGTATCCAGGTTTGCGGTGTAATACTCGACAAACTTGGTGTTTAGATTCCGGAAATCCGATTGCACACTGACGATGTGGGCCTTCTCCCGCACCCCGCTGCCAACAGTAAAGGCGATCCCCGCCAAAATGAGGATTATGGCGATCACCACAAGCAGTTCGATCAGCGTAAACCCGTTGGCCCCCCGTTTACTCATCGCCCCGCCCTCCTTTGTCTATGTCGATGTCCCGCCATAGAAATGATACCATGCCTGGGGAAGTCCGTCAAATGAACTCTTGCGTCCAACTCATTGCTGCGCAATTTGTTGCGAATCCCGCCGTGGCATGGACGTAAACGCAAAATCCAGAACGGACAATTGAAGACGGGCGAGGAAGTGTCGTCGCGGGTCCCCGAGCAAGGATCGTCCCTTTTCCTCGCGCCGCATCGCCAGAAAAGCCGTCATGGCTGTACGGCTTCGCCACGTCTCAGCATGAGCTTCTTGAGCTTAGCCCTCTAAGATTCGGGCCGGGGCTCAGTCGCCGGTCGTTTTCGTTAGCATGAGGGCGTCGACGATGATGCCGCCGTCGGCCTTGTTATCGACCGTGACGTGGCTGCTCTCATCGAGATCGAATTGACCCAGGGGCGCCCAGCATCCCTCGGCGTGGTCGCGCTGGCTGAGTGTCACCTCGTTGTCGCCCGCCGCATGGTGGACGCGGTATTTGGCTTCCGCGGCAAGATACTGGCGGAATTTGGCTTTAACCGTCGGCAACCACACCGAGATGGTATGTCTTCCGGCGACGTCTTTTGGGATTCGCCATCGGAACTGGGAGAATTCGGACTTATGCCAGGACGCATACGAATGGCCGTTGAATGAGTCGCGGAGCGCCAGATTGGGCCAGAAGCCTTCCGTGAGCACGTAACTGCTGCTGACGTCGACGATGCGAGCGCCTTGCGGGGTCTCGAACCGGGGCGCGGCAGTCAAGTTGCATCCCACGCTCGCCGTCGCCCCGTCTTCGACCTCGACGGCGCCTTCATCGGCAAACATGTTTGCATTGACGATTGCGCCTCTGACGTTCTTGTGGATGCGGACGGCGGGCCCGCCTTTGCCGAACCGGCACGCGTTCACGGTGACGAGGCCGGACTCGACCTGGATCGCGGCTTTCGGCGGATCCATCGAGCGCCAGTCCAGGAAATGGCATTGGTTGAAGCTCACGAACCCTTTGCCGGCTATGCGGGCGTTCTGGTGACTCAGGCCCCAGAACGAGCAGTTGTTGAACTGGATGGTCCCGGCATGGGTCGGCTCGACGCGGATCTGTATGGGTTCTTCGCCCAACAACGCCACAAATTGGCCGTTGGTGATCAGAATGCCATAGGGGGCACTGTTCTCGACGAGTACGGCCGTGTTGCAGGCGTCCGCGCCGATCCCCGTAAAATTGCCGTTGCATACGCCGCGCTCGGTGTGCGTGAACCGATAACCCGTCTTGTACCCCCAGCAAAACGTGTTGAAACAGTACTGCCAATCGGTGCGGCCGAAGATAAAGGCCTCTGCGTTGCCTTCGACAAACGCGCGCATGGCGGGGTTCTTCATCACGGCTTTGAAGAACGGCCAAAAATGGACATTCTCGATGCGGCCGATGTCGGTGCATTTGTCGACGAAGATGCCCCGGCGCAACGGCGAACCGTACACACGTCCCACAAAGTGGCGCTCGTTGCGTGCCGAGGCAAGGTCGATGGCCTGGTACGGGTTCAAGAGCAGACAGTCCATGATGGAAACGTCGTCGGCGCCGGCGCCGGAGACACACCAGGGATACGAAACGACCTCCGCGCCGGTTTGTTCTGGATAGAAAACGGCGACGCCTTTCAGCGTCGCGTTCGTATTGAGCTTGATGAATGGCTCGCCGTCCTCGCTGCCGCGGCCCGCATACGCGTGGAGCGTGGTCCCGTTGGTTTCGTTTTCTCGCCACGACGACGGCGCACAGAACACCCCCTCGAGCGTTACGCCGGACGGAATACTTAATGTACCCCGGATTTCGTACACGCCGGCGCGCAGGCGGACGATGCCGCCGCCTTCCTCTGCGCAGGCGTCCAGCGCACGTTGAAGCGCGTCGGTATTGTCGGGTTGACCGTCTCCCTCGACGTCGTACGCTCGGGCGTCAACGACGATGCCGGCCGCCTCTCGCGTTTCACCACACACGGCAATACCTCCACTGCTGCCTTTATCACTCGGCAGGAAGCGATATAGAATGCGACCGGGCGATCGCCGCAAAGGCGACACATCCGGTCGCCGCAAAGGCGACACATGATACGCACATTGAAACGAAAGTGCAACCGCAAGGCACGGCCTGAAAGAGTCCGCAGGCAGCCGAAGGGGTGCCCTAGACCTGCCCGCGTAATTCTAGCCATATGCCTTTGCTGTGTTTGAAACACGTGCGCCGGGCGGATTCTTCCCGCGCGTCACGTCGACAGAGCAAAAATCGGGTTCAGCGATCTCGCTAGGGTTTCCAGTTTCTCCTCTTCGTGCGGCGTGATCTCGGTTGGGCCGGACGCGATGTCCAGCGCAAGCCGGAACAGGGACTCCTCGCCGGGCGGGATAGCGGCGGTTATCGGTTGGCTTAGGGTCCAGCGAAGCGCCATCGAGGCTTCCTCCGGATCGATGGTTGGCTCGTACCAGCATTTTTTGTACTTGGCTCTGTTCGGGTCGTCCGCGGGCCATTGCTGGCGGGCCATGGCCTTGATCGCCATGCGCGCAACGCCCTTTTCCTGGGCCTTAGCCAACGCCTGTAAACCGAAAGCGCCTTTGAAATGGCAGGCGAAGTTGACGGGAAAAACCATCGAATCGAAGTCATAGCGTTCCATGGCCGCAAACGCCGCCTCGACGGTGTGCGCGGTGAAACCCACATAGCGAATCTGGCCTGCCTTCTTGCGCTCGGTAATCATCGCCATCACACCGTCTTCGGCGAAGGCGGGATCGACGTCTTTCTCGACGCTGACGATGCCGTGAAGTTGGTATAGGTCGAAGTAGCCGGTGCGTAGGCGCTCGAGGGATTGCTCGAACTCCTTCTCGCCGCCCGCCCGATCGCGGAAAGCCGTCTTGCACGCCAGGAACGCGTCCTTGCGGTAGGGTTCGAGGGCGGGCCCGAGCTTGATCTCGGCGTCGCCGTAGGACGGCGCTACGTCGAAATAGTCAACGCCGCGCTCGATGGATTCGGCCACCACGCGGTTTGCATGGTCCTGCTCGACGCCCGCAACGAGAATGCCGCCGAACCCGATGATGGACAGTTGCACGTTCGTGGCGCCGTACGCGCGCCGCGGCAGCCGGGCCTGGTTTGTAGCCATGGTCTCACCCTCGGTTCCTTGTGCGCCGCGGCCGGCCGCAAGATACGAGGCGGCAACGGCCCCCGCTTTAAGAAAATCACGACGTTTCATGGCGCACCTCCTGTCTCAGCCGAACAGCGCTATGGTACCACTCGACGAGCAGCTTGCCAAGGGCGCGGCCAATCAACCCGCCATCTTCATCAACAGCCCTCTTCGTCGTGGGGTAGAGTCCTGGGGAAGTCTCAGGGTCCAATTCGCAGTGACCTGCGGCTTGAAGCGCCTCACAGCGCCCAGTATCGCCGCGTATCCAACAGGCGCAACGAACGCGGAGAGATGATTCAACGCTGTCCGGAAGAAGACAAAGAGTGAGGGGCTTCAAAGATAGGAAAGCCATCGCGAGCCCTTACTCCAGACCCAGGCCGATCCGTGAGCAGGTTGGCATCAAGCCTGGGTTGCGAACACGAGAGTTCTGCCACTTGACAAAGCGGCGCTCAAAACTCATAACATCTAGGAGACTCTCACCTTATGGGGATTACTTCCAGTTTGTGCTCTCGCTCATCATTCTCCATCTTAATACGGATGAAAAACGGGTCCGATACAAAGACGGAAGGGAATTGAGCGGCGATCAAACGGCTGGTTATACGAAAGTGATTCGCAGCCCGCTTCTCAGATTCGAATCGAATTCCAGGTATGTCTGATGTGATAGATTCAATGGTTGCGTCCTGTTCGACTCGAAGCTCAAACTCTCGCCACACACGATCTTCTTGCAGCGGAAACAGGCTTCTGCACAAGAACAGTTTAGTTGGCGTGAACTGGAAATGAGGTCTCGGCACAACCCGAACAGGCATTGAAAGAACGGTCTGTTCGCCTCCAGCGGTCTGTTCGCTTTCACAGAGAAGAAAAGACAGCTCCGCCTTGATCAAGCCTTCGATAGTATCGGGAACGATGACCTCAACAAGCAGGGATCGCCCGCTATCTCGTACTATACGAGTTTTCACCGCCGCGCTGGTGCACGTCACCTGAGACAACGTCACGGGAGGCCCGCGTCTCACAATCACCTCGACCGTTTCTCGTACAGGCTCATTCGGCTTCTTGGCGATGCGAAGGCGAGCCGGCTTTAGCGCGAAGTTCTTGAGCAGGCCAAAATTCAGCAGGATACTTCGCACCGCATATTCTGGATCGTTTGTGAAAAAACCAAGATAAACGGGCCCTTCCCTAAGTTTCTCGCGATCGAACGAGACTTTAACGAGAGCCTCCTCCCCCGGTGCCACGGTTTCAGATGACAACTCGACCGACACACACGAGCACGACATCGAGACGCGATCTATGGTCAAATCACTGCTTCCGCCGTTCGCTATCGGGAATTCGGCCTGCATGATGGGGGCCGACTGCAAAACGCCCAGATGCACAACATCCGGCACCTTGATCTTCGGGTTGGCCAAGGCGATGCTATTAGTGAATAAGCCAAGGAACAGGAGAAAAGGAGCATTGCGTTGAATGCATTTGTTCGTGCAGATTCTATCCATGAGATCTCTGCGTATGCCTTCTTCCAATCCGAATCAAGTATCGCCTGACCACGCCCACTGCCAACACGGCGAAGAATGTGATGGATGCAAGCGAGAGGACCGATGCATTATCAAAGGGGGCCGCAGTCATTTCGAGCGGCTGGTCAGAAATCAGTAGCGCATGCCCGGTGTAGCCGATTGATTTGGCGAAATCCTCGACTTCGACGTCGCTTTCTTCCGAGAACTCGTCGGTATTCGGAACATCGATATGAAGCAACCGATCACGTTTCTTCAGCACGACCGAGAAATGGGGCAGCTGCTCATCACGCATCCCGCGTACTATCATTGTCCCCTGTTGGATTCTGTGAATAAGAGGTGCGAACTCGGCCTGCACAGGGAGTACGTGCAGATGATTCGCTTGCAGGTACTCTTTGATCGCGAGAAGACTGGCGTTTCCTGTGGATAAGTCCGTATTCAGGAGCAGGTCGATCTCCTGCGTCGAAGGGTGGGTCTTACCGAAGACTGATAGGACGACATGCGAAGCACTAGCCCCACAGGACGGCTCGAATATCTGTGTGTTCTCATACTCGTTGAGTAGATCCGCTAAATGTCCCATTTACTCGGAGCTTCTTGAAAAAGAGCGAAAACCGTACATAAGGGCCACCGCTGCGAGAGCTGCAAGCATGATTACAGCAATCCCTTTACCTACCTTGTGTTCCGGAACCATAACTGTACGAAGTACGCGCGCTGAATTCCCGGTCTCGGCGGAGGTCTGAGCCAATTCACTGCCTAGCGGAGTCGGTCCTTTAGAACCTGTTTCGGAGAGAAAACCCGCGAGATTGAGTTCTTCAATTTCCCAAGGAGGCATAGTTCCAACAGTGAATGTCCTATCAACAAGCCTGTCGATAACAACCGTACCCACCGGGTATTCCACGCGGAAATCATCGTCATATAGGTCGGGATTGAGTTCAAAATCATCAAGATTAAGTTCCAGGGTCTGCTTCAGGAACGGCTCCCACTGGGTCGAGAATTGCCATTCAAAGACCTCAGCGATGGTGCTAACATTGACCTCCCCGCTTCTGATTGACTCCTGTATTCTCGAGGCTTCCGCGGCCCCCTCGTCAGTTGGGCCATACCAGATCTTCGTTACTCGACATGGAATATCCAGGCCGCTCAGATTGACGAAATCCGTGTAGACTATCTCGTACTTGGGTGTGAAGTATATCTCGTCGACACTCTCTTTCCCAAGATCGCTGAGAACCTTCGGGGGCGGTACGACCCCATGCGTTCGAGAGACCAGTCGACGTTCGTCATCAAAAAAATACAGTGTCCCTTCGCCAGCCGGGGCATTGGTATGGCGGAGAATAGCTCCTCCCGTATCGGTAAACTCTATGGAAAAGACGCCTTTCTCCAAGGCATCCGGAAATTCATCAGGATTGGGAACACCGATGACATCTCGAAGGGTGAGAAATCCTCCCGCTGGTTGGGGTGAACTCTCCCAACCGATGATCGCGGTAGGTGCCTCGCCGGATTCTGAGACGTGATCACCAGTGAGGAAGGTCGAGTAGACACCGGAAACATACGAGTAGACTTCGGTTCGGCGCCCCTCACCGTAGTCGTACGATTGAGTGACCTTGCTATCATCCCCTCTGCGGACTTCGTGATGCTCTCGCACCATGCTTGCGTTGGGGTCCTTTAGGCCAACCTGCGTAATTGTGTAGCTACCGCGCAACGATTGAACCGAACTGTCACGGCTGTGAAGGAACTCTTTGAACGCCTCAGGCTCACTTCCGTGAGCTGACCCCACTATGCACAACAGACGCCAAACACAAGCAAGAGCACAAGCATGAAAACACACGGTACGGTGAACTGCCATCAATCAACAGGTTCCCGTAGCCGTATAGGTGCAACCGCAGTTAGGTGTAAACCCCAAACAAGACGTCGAAGACGTCCATTCCGTCCCCCCGGTGCACGCATCGTTGCACGAGGCATCATTTTCGCAGTCATCGCCGCCTTCCCACTTTATCAGTACACACTTTCCCTCTGAATCAGTACTCGCGCAGTAGTCCATACAAGCACCCATGCATATACCCGTATCCCAGGCAGCAAATTGGCCGCACCATCCACCCATTGCGACCTGCGATTGGCAGGCCACAGGGGTGCAATCAGTATATATTGGACACACTATGAGAATAGCCCCCTCGATCTGTTCGAGTTTCTCTGGCGAAAGGAGGGCCATCGGCTGAGAAGATGCCCCGATACTTGCGATGCAGAGAAGAGCCAAACAAAAAGCACAGACAGCGAAAACTAATCTAGACTTCATCACGAATCCTCCTTTGCCAAGACTTCATTCATTTTCCCAGTGACAAGGACCCTCACACCGGTGGCCACTCCAGGCAACCGCCTTGTCCTTTTCGACTGGTGAAGTATAGCATAGACAATAGTCTGTGTCAACCATCCATTTCAATATGTGTCATCTCTTTTATAATGCTGGCATTGTTACTCGTTAGAAATGTGGACCACAGTAATCCTCTGTTTGAGCGAGGGCTGCATGGAAGGGCATGACTGACAAGGAGCGTCGGCGCAAGTCGGTGTCAGACAGGGTGTTGTCGCACGAGGTGAGCCTTGGGGCGGCGCTTGAACAGTTGGGGTTGAGTTACCGCCAAACGTGCCGTTGGTACAAGCGTTTCGTAACAGAAGGGGATAAGGGATTGGTGCATCGGAGTCGCGGGCGGAAAGGGAACCGTGGGAAGCCGGCCAGCTTTAGACGCAAGGTGTTGCGCGGGTATCGTGAGCGCTACGCTGGGCACCGAGCTCATCGAGGGCCATTCGCCCCAGGCCAAAGGCCGCGTCGAGCGCAGCCATGGGGTGTGCCAGGAGCGACTCGTCAAGGAGCTGGCCCTTCGGGGCATTACGACCGTTGAGACGGCCAACAACGTCCTGGACAATGGGTTCAGCGACGCCCTGAACGCCAAGCTCGCCGTCGCGCCCTTGGCGAACAAGGATTTCCATAGGCCTGTGTCCGAAGACGCGGCACTCGACGATGTGTTTTGCTGGGAAGAAAACCGCACGGTTGGAAAACGACTGAACCATCCGTCACCAAAACCGATGGTACCAAATCCTCGAGGAGAACCGGCCTTTGCCAAGACCGCGCGAAAAGGTCATCGTCCGCGTCCGGCTCGACGGTACGTTGCACTTGCTCTACCGCAACCGAGCCTTTACCTACCGAGTGCTGTCCAGGGCTGAACTGCGACTGGAAAGTCTCTCCGGATTTGCAATTGGCACACGCAAGTGCCGTATCATAGAGGAGGATGAGGCCCTGGGAGATGCAAGTCATGCGATGTTCTCTTTGCGGGGCGCAGGTTCTCAAATCGGCCACGCGCTGCAGCAAGTGCGGCACTCGGGTTCCCGGCCCGTTTGACACCCTGCGGGCGCCTCTTGCGACGCGGGGCCGAACGCCGGGCAGTTCCGGGGCCGGGCAGGATGCCAAGGTCAAGAAACGAGAAGCGTGGGTCCCTGAGCCCGCTCGACGCGTCCCCGCCACACCCCCGGCCGACAGGAACATCGAACGCCTCGAGGGATTGCCCTT